>Ga0114920_10000335_pt1 | contig 20518 bp, 17 predicted proteins | sample ChitaG_FD_88683 | JGI IMG/M metagenome (GOLD analysis project Ga0114920, IMG submission 88683) | Deep subsurface microbial communities from South Pacific Ocean to uncover new lineages of life (NeLLi) - Chile_00310 metaG | ecosystem: Environmental > Aquatic > Marine > Oceanic > Sediment ...
CGGAAAGGGAACAGCCAAAACAAAAATTTAAAAAATAAGCACATGTTTTTTCCCCTGTAATATTTTTCTCAGTTTCTTTCTTGCATTGAAAAGATAAACCCGTGCCGTGCTTTCTGCACAGCCCAACACGTTGGCAATTTCACTGGCAGAGTACGCATCGTTTATCTTAAGAATGATGGCGACTCTTTCCTTGGTGCTCAGTTTCTTTAAAGCCGGGAAAAAGATTTCAGAATCCTCGATTCTGTCCGCATGGACACTGTCTCTGGTGTAAAGAGGTCTCTCCCTTGCGGCTCTATACACAAAATTCCAGTGCGATCTTGACTTCCTCTTCCGGTCAATACACCTTTTGTATGTAATGGAGTAAAGCCAGTTCTTAAAGCTTTTGGTCCTGTCAAAACGGTCGAGATTGCTGAATGTCTGGACAAAGGCATCCTGGGTGACATCCTTGGCTTCATCCTTGTCGCCAAGAATCCTCCAGGCCAGATGAAGGAGGGGAGCTTGGTATTTTTTGACCAGCATCTCGAAGGCCTCTTTCTCACCTGAAAGACAAGATGAGATAATATCGTTGTCTTCCATGAGCGTTAATTTCACTCTAACTACGGATAGACCTCCAAAAACGTTTAAAAACTCTTCGTCCATAACTATACATCTTTCTTTTTTCCGCTTCTAATTTTTTTTCAACCACTGGCAACTATTCAAACAGATGCCTCGTTATATTCACTTAACTTCTCCACGTTTTCTCTTGACATTTAATGAGGAAGAGTGTATGCTTATTTCGTAAAAGTGCTGTTTTTAGCATTATTGCGAAATATTAATTAATGAGGATCAGTCATGCAGTTCATCCAGCTGAGGCAATCTTTTAAAGATTTCACGATATTTTCGCTGAATGATATCAGACAATTGGAGCCTGGATTTCACAGACGCCGATTGAATGAATGGCAGGCAAAGGGATATATTCAAAAAGTCATCAAGGAGTATTATATTTTTTCCGACAAAACTATCGACGAGAACGTTCTCTTTGAGATCGCCAACCGGATTTATAAGCCCTCCTATATTTCCCTGGAAATGGCTCTATCCCATTATCAGCTCATCCCGGAAAGCATCTACAGCATCACCTCAGTATCAACAAGACGAACGTATGATTTTCCCACATTCGTGGGTAATTTTCGATACCGCACAATCAAGCCGGATTTTTTTTGGGGGTATGAGATTTTTCCTTATGAAAACAAAATTTATAAGATGGCGGAGCCGGAAAAGGCGGTGTTGGATTTTCTGTATTTGAATACACATCTCAGATCCAACTCTGATTTTGAGAGCCTCCGCATCAATGAAGAGATGTTTTTCCAAAAAATCAATCTGGACAAACTCTTTGATTACAGCTATAAACTGGCTCAAAACACGCTGTCGAAGCGTTTGAACCGCTTTTTGAAGTTTTTATCCTCTCAAAAGGAAAGGAATAATGCTTGATATCAAACAGATCGAATCCTTTTATCCGGAAAACTTGAGACCTTTTAAAAGGAACCTCCTAAGGGAATATGTCCAGTATAAGATTCTGGAAACAGTGTATGAATCCGATTGGAGTCAGAAACTCGTTTTTATGGGTGGAACGGCCATTCATCTTTTTCATGGAAACACACGGTTTTCCGAAGACTTGGATTTCGACAATCTCGGACTCGATAAATCGCATTTCGGTTTTCTGATTTCAGCCGTTATGACTTCACTGAGACGGAATGGCTACAAAGTCGAAAACCGGAATGTTTTCCGTACGGCCTTCCGGTCCTATCTCAAATTTTCGGACCTTCTGTATGAATATAAAATATCCCGACACAGACATGAAAAACTGAACATTCAGATCGATACGGAACCTCAGGAATTCGAGTATGAACCCGAGAAAATCATCCTCAATAAATTCGATGTCTTTTTGAGGATTCGGGTGGTTCCTCCGGATATCCTCTTGGCTCAAAAGCTATACTGTCTATTTTCGCGCCCGAGATTAATGGGGAGAGATTTCTATGATGCCGTCTTTCTCTTTGGAAAGACAAAACCGAATATGGATTACCTTAGAGAAAAAATCGGAGTGAAAAACCACAAAGATCTGGAATCCATGCTCCTAGATAGATGTAAAAACGTAATATTTGAAAAGCTGGCCAAAGATGTGGAACCTTTCCTGTTCGATCCGAAAAGCGCAAGCAAAGTCCTGCACTTTCCCGAGTTTTTAAAGACAGTGAGGTTTTAAAAAGGGACAGCTATACCGGACGGCCCTTTTCAAAGACATCGATCTGATTTGGCTCTTCTTTGTGAGGATTATACACATAAACTCTTTCTGTTGCAGAGACGTTAAATTCCTGGGGGTATTTTACGGTGGGATAATCATAGTTGATTCTGGGGAACTTTGAAATATAGAGTGTTTAGTTAAACTGGGAAATTACAGTTGAGAGCCCATCTGCTGGTTGAACTACTTGATACAATATAAAGCCCTTGCGCTGAGGAGAACCACTTGAAGCACGATTCTAAGACGGTCAAATGGTTTATTTCATGAAGGGATAGTGTAATTAAAAAGCCTGCCTTTCTCTTTGCTTTCCTCTGCAAACCTTCTCGAGTTCGCCCAGGAAAACGTTATTCTCCGCTGGAGTTCCTATGGTCACACGAAGCAAGTTCTCCATCCCCTGCTCAGAAAAGGATCTCACAAGAACTCCCTGTTTACGTAACCTTGCAAAAACCTCTCCGCCGGGGTGGGACAAACAGGCAAAGAGGATAAAATTTGTGCGGCTGGGATAAGGCCGAATTCCTGGAATCCTGGTTAACAAGTGAAACATTCTCTCTCTTTCCCTGATAATGTCTTGCGTCTCCTTTTCCAAAAGGTCTCTCCGGGAGAGAAGCACTTGACCGGCAATCTGGGGCAGGATACCTACGGAAAACGGCAGCCGGGTTTTCAGAATGTCATGGACTAAATTACTTCGTCCCAGTAAATACCCCAGCCGGAGCCCAGCCATACGAAAGGCTTTGGAAAAGGTGCGGAGTATTATAAGGTTTTGATACTGAGCAATCAAAGGTGCAGCCGTTTGCTTATGGAATTCAAAATAGGCCTCGTCTATGACCACCAACCCCTCTGTTTGTACGGTGATCCGCTCTATCTGCTCAAGGGATAAGGCATTTCCCGTTGGATTATTAGGTGAGGCCAAAAAGATAAGTTGAGCATCTTTCCCGGCCTTAATCAGAGCATCGGTATCAAAGCCAAAATCCTTCTTTAGGGGCACCTCAGTCAAGGGAATATTCAGCACCGCTGCCATCCTTTTGTAAATGGGGAATCCCGGCCGCACGGTCACGATGAGATCTTCAGAAGTGCATATCGCACAGATCACGGCCTGGATCAGTTCATTCGAACCGCTGCCGACAATGATCCCTGTAGAAGGAAAACCCGTATACTCGGCCAGCGAAGAAATGAGCTTTACTGGATTTCCAATAGGATACCGGTTCCAAGATTGCTCTCGAAGCCTCGCAAGAATCTCCTCTTTTACCTCCGGAGGAAGGTCCGAGGGGGATTCATTCTGGTTGAGCTTGACACAGGAATTGTCCTGGGCCACCGCATAGTTCTGAAGGACGTGTATGGCACTACGGATCATCTAAAAACCTGTGATTTTAACCATAAAAAGGCTGACCGCTGTGACGACAAAAGCCCCGACGATACCGACGATGAGCGGTCGGAAGCCGTATTTTTTAATATCCCTGAAATTCGTTCCGAACCCTATTCCCACCATGCCCATCAGGATAAGAAATTTTCCGGCTGACTTGAAGAATTGAATACCCTCGGCTGAAAAAAATCCAAAAACAGCACAGACAGCCATAGCAATGTATCCGAAAAGAACCCAGGGGAAGGCTTTGAGAATCGCTTTTTTTCCCAGCCTGTTCTGCACGGCCTGTCTGGTCCTGTACCATGCTGAGAGCAAAATGGCAACAAGGATCATGAACATGTTGCGGGTGAGCTTGATGATGGTGGCCACTTGACCGGCTTGATCTCCGAAGATATACCCGGTCCCTATGGTTTGGGGTGTGTTGTGAACGGCCGTTCCTGCCCAGACTCCGAAGGCCGTTTGATTCAGCCCAAAAATATTTCCCAGAAGAGGAAGAGTGATGAGGAGAATAAAGGCCGCGATGACGATCGTGCTGATCGAATAACCGGTCTCTTCCTCTTTTGCCTTGAGAAGAGGTGCCGTAATAGCTATGGCACTTCCCCCGCAAATGGTCGTTCCCACGGCGAGGAGCGCGCTGAACGTTTTCGGAAGGCCGATTTTTCGGCTGAAAAAATAGACGAAGAAAAAACCGGCACCCATGGTTGTAAATATAACGATAAGGCTCAAGGGAAGCTCACCGGCAATTTTCACCGAAAAGCCCGCTCCCAGCAGCATGATTCCCCACAGGAGCGGTGTCTCAAATTTCTTGAGATACGGCTCCCATTTTCGAGGCATCAATCCCGCGTTTCTGGCACCAACGCCCAAAATAAGGCCGACCAGCATGGCTTCGAGGGGGTGAGTCCCGTTGACGACGACGAGCTTCGATATTCCCTGGGAAAGGAAAGCCACACCAGCCAATACAATCCAGCCGATTATAATCATTGTTTGTCTTCTCGATAGGCTTTTTTAAGTGTGTCACCCCTTAATCCCTGTCTTAGAGATTCAAGGGCCAGGATATCCGAAGGGGGAATATTCCCCAGGTTGACATTTGTTCCCAGCTTCAAGATGAGAAGCTGCTGCTGGTTTTTCAAGGGGGCTTCCCATAAAAGGTCGTCTGCCGATCGTACGCCGGAGAGGATCTTATCGATCTCACCCTCTTTGACTTTTCCCTCTTTATCGAAGATGCCGACTCCTTTCCCTGCCTCTCTGGCTTCTACGATAATCTTGAAGGCACCGCATTCGATGTCTCTGTGAATAATTTCATGCTGAACGGACATCGGCAGCTCTTCTGAGGGATCCTTTTTTCCCACTTCGGTGAAGACCCGAAATCCTGCATCGACGGCTTTCTTGATGAGAGACGCCCTGGTGGCCAGCTCGATCTCTATCGTCCCGTCGGAAACCTCGATGGCGTCGAATCCCAATTCTTTTGCTCTATCCAAGTATTGCTCATACTTGTCCTTCCATACAGCCACTTCCAGAAATGTTCCCCCCGGCATGACAAAAATATCCGATTTTCTCAATATGTCGACCTTTTCCATACAGAGTTCCTTGGTATAAAAGGCCGAAGTGCCGAAGCTGAATTTAACCACATCGATAAAGCTTCCGGCAGTCTCGACGAGATCACGCGTCGCCCGAAGGCCCAATCCCTTGTCGAGGATCATGGTGATTCCCGATTCTCTCGGTTTTTCGGATCGATCCTTTATGGGAGGATCGACACAGTTTTCCCAAGCATTCATTTTATTTCTCCATACTTTCTATTCTGTTGAAAATTTCTGTGACTCCGGTAACTCCGGAAACCCACGAGAGGGATAGTTTTATGATTCCACTCTGGATGAATCTTTCCAGGTGCTTCAATCTTTTCTGAGCCAGAACATCTGTATCCAATCCAGGCACGGCCATCCGGCCGTAGAGCAGTTGGCTCTTGCAGATCTTTTCCGACGCTGCATGAAAAAGATGTCTTATCAGAGTTTCCCTGTCCTGAATTTCGCTGACAACAATATTTTCCCTTTTTTCTTCTACATGAGGAAAGACCAGGAAAATCTCCGGATTCTGAATCCGTTCACTCGGTTCCTGATAGGAGTTGAGATCGATCACCAACTTGTTTCCTGTTTCTTCCTCGATGGTGATTCCAAGTTTTTCCGCCCATTCCGGAAAATGACAGCGAAGGGTTTCCACACGGACCGCGTCCTTGAGTGCCCCTTTGAAGAATTCAACGTTCTCGGAAACCCGAAAATGGGCAAATTCGGTGCCAAAAAGCTTCCAGCCCCGATCGAGTGCGCAAAAGATGAACACCGTTTTTCCGGCTCCAGCTCCACCCGGTATAACGAGGAGTTTTTTATCTTTAACCAGACAACTGGCATGCAGGCTGAGGATGTCGTGGGTCTGTTCCAGCGTTCTCAGCACCCAGGACGAAAAGATCCCGAGATTGCCGAAAAGGGAATATCTCCGGTCCGCGGCTTCTTTCTCCCATTCCGAAAAACTTCCCGTCAAGCGGAGAATTTGATCCCCGACTTCTGTCGACCGCTTATCTTCCCCATCTCTGATTTCGAAAACCGAATCCAGAGGACACTCGTAGGGAATAGGAGTGACATTAAGAAAGTTCGTGTCCAGCCAGTAGAACCTATCGGGCTCCAGAAGGTGAGGAGAATTCGTCAAGATACCGATTCTGGCCTCGTTGACCTTCAGACCGGATTTTTCCATTTCTCCGGTCATTCTTCTTCACTCACCGATTGAAGAATCCAGCGCATGTGATCAAAATGTTCGTTTAGAGCTGCTTTGACCTTTTTAATGCTCCCCCATCTGATTCCCTGCACAATCTCTTTGTGTAAGGCGGCCACGACTTTGGGCTCGATGACCTCTTCTCTGGCCTGAACCCAGCTCTGGACGAAGGGCAGTATGGACTCATAAACGAGGATCACAAATTCGTTGTGCGAGGCGAATGCCAATTCCTTGTGAAATTCGACATCCTCGGCTGAAATAGATCTATTGATTTTCGGAGACTGCTCCATCCTGTCGATCAACCGATCCAGCTTGGCCATGTCTTCAGCAGTCGCATTGCGGCAGGCCAGTTCTCCGATGAACAGTTCCATGCCTTCCCGGAACTCAATAAGATCCAGGATATTTTTTTTACTCATATGGAGGGATTCCAGTTTTTTCTGGAACACGGCTCCTGGAGAGCCTCTACGGACATAGACACCGCTCCCCCGCACGGTTTCCAAAATACCCATATGAGTCAGAGAGCTGATGCCTTCCCTTAGGGAGGTTCGGCTTACGCCGAATGTTTGACACAGCTCCCTTTCTGGAGGAAGCTTATCACCGACACTGAGGTGGCCTTCTTTGATGAATTGGAGAATTTTATCCGCGACAGCCTGCGAGAGTGAGACTTTTTTTATGGCTCTGAATTTGACTTCCATTTTGGTCATATTATCATACCAATTATCAAAAGCCAAATAAAAAAGAAAACGGCGTTAAATAATTATTTTACCGACGTTTTCTTTTTAAGTAGTTTTCAGAAGCCTGGACAGCTTTATTCTCCCGAATTTTCTTAACAAACTTTTAACAAACTCTTAACAACTTATTGACAACTCTTAGATTGAAAAGGCCTATTTTATTAACAGAAAAAGGAAAACAAGGAAATTTTCAAATGAAACATGATGCCAAAAAAGAAAAAAACAAGGGAGTGCATGTGATCATCAATCCAGTCTCTGCTGGAGGGAAGACGGGAGCGAGACAAGCGGAAATCCTCAATGCACTTGAGAGAAAGATGGGCAATGAATATTCCCTCTGTGTGACCGGTGAGCCGCTAGAAGCCGGTTTTTCTGCGAGGAAAGCCATCCTTGAAGGGAATGAATTGATAATAACAATCGGTGGCGACGGCACTATCCAGGAGACAGTCAATGGATTTTTTTCCGACGGGAGTTTAATAAATCCTTCATGTCAACTCGGCATAATCGACAGCGGAACCGGCCACGGATTTGCTCAGAGTCTGGGCCTGCCGACAGGATTAGAAGAACAGCTTGAAGTGATTCATAGAGGGCGAACACATTCCATCGATCTTGGAAGGGTTGTGTTCTCGGATAAGAACAGTCAGCCAAGGGAGCACTATTTTATAAACGAATGCCAGGCCGGAATCGGAGGGGAAGTCGTTAAACTTGTCCAGTCAAAGCATAAAAGACTGGGCGGGTTTATTGCTTTTGGCGCGGTTACACTTTTGACGGCACTCCGTTATCCCAATCAATCCATGACAGTCGAAATAGACAGAACGACCAGAATAACGGGGCGTTTTATCGGAGTTGTGGTAGGGAACGGAAACTACATGGCTGGAGGAATGAACCTCATCCCGCATGCCCAGTTGGATGATGGTTTGTTTGATATTCTCTTAATGCATGAGCAGTCCATTCCTCAACGTCTGAGGAACTTTCCAAAGATTTATTCTGGACGGCATTTAGACTCCCCAAAATTCACTCAATATCGAGGAAAAAAAGTCACTCTTTCTTCCAGCGAGAGTGTGACCTTCGAAGCTGACGGTGAATTCCTTGGCAGTCTGCCGTGTTCGATAGAAATACTGCCTTCCGTCATGCAGGTCAGGCTCACGAATTCGAGGGGTAAATAGGTCATGAAAAACTTAAACATGAAAATTAAAAAGATTGAGTTTGAAAACCGCATTTTTGTCTCATTCGCCATAGTCATTCTTATTTGTATGCTTTCCTTTTCGGTGTTTTCTGAATACCCAGCCAATGCTGTCATCATTGGCGATCTAGCCGGTCTCCCTGTGGGGACATCACTGTCCCTGGGATTTTTGATGGCTGCTTTTTTCACAGCTGCCGCATCGGTTCTAAGAATGTGGTCAGGGAGTGTGCTGACATCGAAACGTATGATGGCATTCCCCGTGCAGGATGACTCCCTTCTCGTCATTGGCCCGTATCTTGTTGTTCGAAACCCGATTTACCTCGCCGATCTTATCGCTTTTTCCGCGTTCACGCTCTGCTTCCCATTCATTGGGATGCTTCTGCCTGTACTCCTTTACCTGCATTACACTCAACTCATCAAATATGAGGAAGCGTCTTTGGAGAAGCAATTTAAAGAGCAATACAAGGATTATACGAAGCGTGTTCCCCGGTTGATCCCGAATCATCGAAGTCTTGGCTCAGTGAGTGCTGTCCTGAAAGAGTTCGAAATCAACCGTGACGGATTCAGGCATAATGCCGTTTATCTACTTCTCATTCCCGGTTTCATCGTGGCTTCCTTCACTCACGAAATTCTTCATGCGATCCTCATCGGACTGCCCGCTGTAATTGATTGGGCAGTGATTCATACAATAATCGGAACAGCAAAAAAGCCACATAACAATAATATCCAGAGATCTGAAAAGGGAAGAATCCATTCAGATAAAAAAGTATTCAAAGACATACTGTATGCACAGTGTTGGGAAGACCCGCAGATTGACCGGGAAGCATTTAAAATAACCCCGGATGATGTGGTCTTTTCGATCACTTCAGGAGGATGCAATGCTCTCGCTTTCTTAATTGATAATCCTCAAAAAATCGTTGCGCTGGATTTGAATCCTCAACAGCATTTTTTATTAGACCTGAAGATTTCGGCATTCAAGGCCCTCTCCTATGATGAACTGCTAGAGTTTATGGGTGTGAGGGAATCCAGGGATCGTTTTCAACTGTATGAACGGATTCGTGATTTTTTGTCGGCTGAAAGCACGAGATTCTGGGATGGTCAGCAAAAGAAAATCCAGCGAGGCATTATCCATTGCGGCCGCTATGAAGCATATATGCGGTTATTAAAAAGAATCGTGATTACTCCCTTAATCAGAAGAAAAACATTGATGAAATTTTTCGAAACTGAAAATCCAACGGAAAGGACAGTTCTATTTCATAAAAAATGGGAAAATTTCAGATGGTGGTTTCTCACCAGAATCATGCTGAGCCGCAGATTAAACACACTGTTTTTTGACAAGGCTTTTTTTGCTTTTCTCGATGTAAAGTTTTCCTTTGGGAGTCATTTCGCAGAGAAAGTCAAGCAGGCCATTACACAGCTTCCCATGAAGGAAAACAACTTTTTATCCTATATTTTACTCGGGAAATTTTATGACGAGAACAATCTCCCCCAGTATCTGAAGCGTGAGAATTACGGCATCATCCGCAGTCGGGTCGACCGGATCGAGATAGTGACAGACAGCTGCGAAAATTATTTTTCGTCTTTACATGATTCAAGTATTTCCAAGTTTAACTTCACTAATATTTTTGAGTGGATGTCCGATGACGCTTATGAAAATCTGCTCAAAGAAACAGTCCGCGTGGCAAAAGATAGAGCCATCCTAACCTATCGAAATCTTCTTGTTTTCAGGGAGCATCATTCAACTCTGAACAAAAATATTCGTTCTCTCAAAAAAATAGCAAAGTCGCTTCACGAGAAAGATCTGTCATTTATCTACAACAACTATGTTGTGGAAGAAATTCATAAGTGAGATGAAAAATGACATATAGGGTTGTCTCGGTATCCAAAGCTCGGCAGATGAAGGACTTCCTGAGTTTACCCTTTGGTCTTTATCGCAAAGATCCGAACTGGGTTCCTCCGTTTCGTTCCGAGGTGCGCCGGATCCTGGATGAGAAACGCAATCCCTATTTTGCCAAGACAAAATTGAAGCTTTTTATTTGCTATAAAAACGGAACCACTGCTGCACGTGTGGCCGTCATCATTAACCGGCTTCATCAGGAGAAGTTTAATCAAAAATCTGCCTTCTTTGGTTTCTTTGAATCATTGGACAATCTGGATGCTATCCGTCACCTTTTTGGCACCGCAGAAGAATATTCCAGAAGCCAGGGAGTTGAATTCCTTGAGGGCCCATTCAATCCTAATCATTATTCTGAGCTAGGATTGCAGGTCGATCAGTTTGGAACTCCGCCGACTTTTTTCCAGCCGTACAATCCTGCCTACTATAACGAGCTGCTGAAAAAAATTGGATTTCATGTTTCTGCAACATTTCATACGAGAAAAAATGAGAACATCCGTCAATATGTTCAGGAGCGGTACGGAACAAAGAGGCCCCCGACTGAGACGGGTAATTATTCGATTCGTTCCTTTTCAAAGAAGGATTTAAAAGCAGAACTTGAGCGCTTCCGTGAAGTGAATAATGATGCATTTTCCTCCAATTGGCATTTCCTATCCTTAAGCAAAGAGGAATATCTTTTTTCGGCGAAGTACTTGAGCCTGGTAACCTTTCCGGATCTGATTAAAATCGTTGAGCATAATGGGAATCCGGTGGGGATTCTGCACTGTGTGCTGGACATCAATCCAGCACTTCGAAAATTGAAGGGAAAAGTAGGGCCCATGAAATTAATCAGGTTTCTCCGCGAGAGAAAAAAGAACCGGAAGCTCATAGTTTTTTCCATAGGCATCAAGAAGGATTATCAGAAAAGCCGTGCCTTCCGGCTTCTCTTAGACTCCTTTAGTCAGATGTGCAGGGAATATGAGGTGCTCGAAACAACGTGGACGTCTGAAGAAAATATTCCGGCAATCAAGGCCGCGGAATGTTTTGGACTGAAACCTGATAAGCATTTCGCAATATATAAAAAACATTTATTGGAATAAATCATTCTATAAGGTTAAAAACATGAAGAAAATATTACAGCCTCAAGATTGGGGCCTTCGCATAACACAGGACGGTGAACTGATGATAGGCGATTGCACGGCGGTCGCTCTCGCCAGAGAATATGGGACTCCTCTTCATGTCGTGAATGAAATCCGCCTTAGAGAGACTGCCGAGAACTTCCGGAAGAGTGTCGAGTCGCTTTATCCGGGGAAAACGTCAATCCATTATGCGTACAAGTGTAATTCTGTTCCCGGGGTCCTACAAGTGATTCGCAGTGCCGGGCTCAAAGCTGAAGTGATGAGCTCATTAGAGCTGAATCTGGCTTTGCGCATAGGTCATAAGAGAGAAGAGATAGTTGTGAATGGACCGTGCAAGACGGATAACTTCCTGCGAGAATGTTTGGAAAACAAGGTGCGTCTCATCGTCGTCGATTCTCTGGATGAGCTGAGAGCGCTCAATGAAATATGTGCGGCAGAAGGCAAAGATGTGGATATTTTGTTCCGAGTCAATCCTGACTACACTCCGCGGGGGATGAATCAGGGGGCAGCGACAGGAAGCCGGAAAGGTTGTGCATTTGGACTTGATCTCAAGGGTGGAGAAGTAACAGCCGGCTTCAAACTCCTCAAAAATATGAAGAGGATTAACTTTCTCGGATTTCACTTTCACATAGGGACTGGAATAAGAGATCCCAGAGATTATTCAAGAGCGATGCGGTGTTTAGTTCCGCTTCTAGATTCCACTCGAAAGGCCGGACTGACGATCAAGATTATGGATGTGGGAGGAGGATTCGCTTCGATGAGCACGCGAGAACTCACTTCTCGAGAGCTCTTGGTTTACCAGGGAATCGGGCGATTGCCTTCGAGTCTTGGTAAAGCAACCGATATTACTTTTAAAGATTTTGCACGAGAGATATCAAACACTATTTCAAGATATTTCCCAGAGAATGATCTGCCGGAATTGTTGTATGAGCCAGGACGATGCATAGTCAGTCCCAACCAGTTTCTACTGCTCACCGTTCATCGAGTAAAGAACCGCCCGGGGCTCCGCAAGTGGCTGATCACTGACGGTGGCTTGGGAACAGTGACGATGCCCACGTTCTATGAATACCACGAAATATTCCTATGCAACGATGTGAGGCGCCCTCGCACTGAAAAGGTGAACATTATCGGCCCTGTTTGTTTTGCTTCGGATATTGTCTACCGCAATAAACTCATGCCTCAGGTCCATCCCAACGAAGTGCTGGCAATTATGGACAGCGGAGCTTATTTCACGGCCCTGGAATCATCTTTTGGTTTCGCCCGTCCGGCAATCGTTTCGGTCAACGATCGAGGCCATCAGTTAATCAGGAGAACAGAAGTTATTGAGGATATGGTCTGTCGGGATTTTTTAAATACATCAACAAAAACCAAGGAGGTTTAAAATGAAATTTTCAGTCATTAAACATGGAGTGAACCCATTACGGGACAAAATTGCCGAGGCGATTACCCAGAAATTTATTGAACATGGTCATGAGAAGACATCGCCTGAAAACAACATTCAATTTGTATTAAACCTGACTGATGTAGACGATCCAAAATTTTTTCGCCGTCGCTCTCAATCCATTTTTGTTTTTTCTTTGGTCACAGTCGATAAACCGGTAGAGAATCTGCGTTCTGTCAGTTTCACGACTCTCGTGCGCTCTCTCTCCAACATGGTCCTGACCATCGTGCCTTCCAATGGGCATTCTCCTGATTCTCCGGAAATAGACACCGAGGTATATCTCACAACACCGGAGACAGGCTTCTTTCATAACCAGTTCGATCCGGAATATGTTTACCAACAGATCATTCCGGTTGCCGGATCCCATTTTGCCATAAGGAACGTCCTGACCACCGACCTGCCGCCCCGGTATTGGAAGGCTTCTCCTGTAGCTGAAGAGCTTAAGAAGTTCGGAAAAGAGCTTGATAATCTCGGAGTCCTTCCCTCGCCATTTCCTCTCAGAGAGGTTCTTTCAGAAGAAGATATCAAGCAAGTCTACGATCTTTTTGAAATGAAAGGTCTAAGCTGGGGAAATCTCAGCGCCCGTGAGCCTATACCTGAGTTTGGGGATACCACATTCTGGATGAGTGCCCGTGGAGTGAACAAAGCCAAGCTTTCCGATGTTGGCAAAGACATATTATTGGTCAAGGGGTTTGATTTTGAGCAGGGTCAAGCCCTGGTGAGCGTTCCTCCTGATCACGATCCGAGAGCACGAGTATCGGTTGACACGGTTGAACACGCACTTCTCTATAGGGCTTTTCCAGACATATGTGCAATTGTTCATGTGCATGCCTGGATGGAGAATGTCCTTTGCACACGGCAGATCTATCCCTGTGGGACACGGGAGTTGGGGGAAGCGGTTGTCGACCTCGTTCGTCAAACCGATAATCCTTCCCGGACGGCTGTTGGGCTCAGAAATCATGGGCTTACGATCACAGGACCCAGCCTGGATGATATTTTCGATCGGATTTCCGGCAAGCTCCTTCTCGAAGTCCCCATGATCTCCTAAAAAAGGAGGCACTATGGACATGTACGCAGTTCGAACATTAAGAAGTCAGCCTTCGCGGCTGATGCTCACCATCGGAGGTATTGCTCTTTGTATTATCCTGATGTTTTTTCTCTTCGCGGTCTATCGAGGGGCAGCGGATGGCTCGGTAGAATATATACGCCAGAATAAAACTGATCTCTGGGTGCTTCAACGAAACGCGACAAATATTCTGCGCGGTTCCTCTCTGGTTTCTGCGATTCAAAGAAGAAAAATCCAGAAGATTCCCGGTGTTAAATCTGTTTCTCCTGTTCTTTTTGTTCTGGCTGCAATTCAGAAAGGAGAAAGAGCCAGAACGGTTTTTTTGACCGGTTTTGACCTGGAAAAAAACATCGGGGGTCCGCCCCATCTTGTCACTGGACGGAATGTTTCCAGTGATAAGGAAATCGTTCTTGATAAATCTTTTGCTGCAAAATTTAAGTTTAAAGTGGGTGATGCCGTCCAGATACAGGAACATTCGCTTAATGTGGTGGGAATAAGTACAGGCACGAATGCCCTGGTCATCCAGTATGCATTTGTGAGTGTGCGTTTTTTACAAACAATGATTGGGTTCCCGGGTATTGCCACCTGCTACATGGTGGAAGTGAATGATAAAAATGCTCTTACAGAAACGGCCGGGAAGATTCGTAAGGAATTGCCGAGGCTGGAGGTTTACGACCATGAAACATTTTTAGAGAACAATATACACGAGATGAAAGCTGGTTTTCTCCCTCTCCTTTACACTGTGGCGGCAATCGGGGGAATAGTGCTCACAGTTATCCTGAGCCTTCTTCTGACTGTCAATATTCTTGAAAGAAGAAAAGATTTCGTTGTTTTGAAAACGCTTGGTTCGCCAAAAGGATTTTTGCGACGGTTGATAATCGAGCAGGCTTTGCTGATATCCTCTGCGGCAAGCGTTGTGGCTCTGATAGTCTTTTTTCCACTGGTTCAGGTGATAGAAAAGATCTCTCCAGAAGTGAGCACAAAGTCAACTGTTGAACAGATAATAGCGGTTGTTTTTCTTGTTGAGATCATGAGTCTAATCAGTTCCTTTTTCTCAATTCGAAGACTACGGAGTATTTATCTGATGGAGGCTTTCCTATGAAGAAGTCATCAGAAACGACAACTATGGTACGGCTGTCCAATGTCTCAAAAATATTTGGCAGTGATGAAAAAAAGACCGTTGCAGTTCAGGATGTTTCTCTTAGTGCTTCATCCGGTGAACTATTATTAGTCTTGGGTCCAAGCGGAAGCGGCAAGACCACTTTATTGACATTGATTGCAGGCCTTGTGAAATCTACTTCGGGAATCATATCCTTATTTGGAAGGAACATTGAATCCTACTCCGCAAAAGAACTGCAGAAAATCCGGGCCAAAAGAATCGGATTTATCTTTCAAACTTTTCTGCTTATTGATTCATTGACAGTACGGGAAAATGTTGGAGTCGTTCTCCGTTTTACTGGAAAAACAAGGAATGAGGCGCATCATCAAGCCACGCACCTGCTCGAGCAATTTCATGTAGGGCATCTCGCGGATAAGTTTCCCCGGACCTTAAGCCAGGGCGAAAAACAGCGAGTTGCCGTTGCCCGCGCTGTAGCTAACGAAGGGGATCTCATCATCGCTGATGAACCGACTGGATGTTTAGAGTCGAAGCAGGGTTTTGAAATAATCCAGCTTCTCAAGGCATACTCAAGAGACAAAAACAGATGTGTGATCGTTTCCAGTCACGACCTGCGCATTGGAGAGTTTGCTGACCGCATTCTTCGGATGGAGGACGGTGCCCTTATCGCAGCCGGCATTAAAAAGGTCAAGCGTTTCATATCATGTTCCTCCAAATACGGGGAAATCCTGACTTAAGGATCATTGTGAGATGATACTGCTTAATAAGTAAAAAGGACACCCAGTTTTTTTTCAATTTTTTTTATAGCGGTTCTTCCATTTTCCATATTGTGTAAGTCGAGCAATAAAAGCGCTTTGCCCTCTCTTACCATACCAGTTTAATGACGAGTTTATTCCCAGAACAGTCTGATTAAGTTCAAGATTTTGTGAAACAACTCTTCGTATATCTTGAAGACTTTTTGTTGAGTAGGAATTTTCGATATTTTTCCAATGCTTCAAGGCTTCTAAATACTGTTCATTTTTCCAGGCAAACCTTCCGAGTTCATACAAACCGATATTTTTTGCCTCTTCGCCTAAATCCAAAAGGAGAGTATAGACACCCCTTTCGACGTCCTGATAGTGGGCCCGGACCTGTTCTATCGAGTTAAATCCAAGTGCAGGAAGTTTCCTCACAAGGTTTTCATAAACGTTTTTGATGACAAAGCACTTTTGTATTTTGTTGAACATTTCTGTCTGATGATACTTATGAGATAAAAAGTCATTGGCCTCTTTATATGCTTTATGAAGAAAGTACAATCCGTTTTTTTCAAATCTGATGTGGTCAGCGATACATAATAAAAATTCCACTCCAACTCTCGACGTGGGGGCCTTTAGCCATATTTTGTAAAAAAAATGATCTAAAGCTTTGTTGAAATATATCTCCTCAATATAATCAAAGGCCGATGTGATAGCACTTATATCAAACATTATGGTACTTAAATTATTTCTCGTAAATTCTTGAGTGAGTTTTATCAAAGATTGGTTTTCAATTTTATTTCTATCCAGATAATCAGTCTGGAATTTTTCTAGCTGCTCCAACTCAGGGAGAGTCATAAGGTCATCGAGTATTCGACCAATTTTTCGTGTGTCAATGTGAGTCTTTTTGGATTCCGATTTTTGATTTTCTGCGTCCGAGGCTACGGCATCCATGTTTTGGGAAGCTTTATCGACTAAGAACACATCAAGCTTTTTTAGGTCAAGAAATTTATTTCCAGCAGTATTTCTATCCTCCCCAATTTTTTTTGTCTGTTCTGTTTTTTTGTAAATGCTTGGAAATCCGGTGACGACATAAAATAGATCGGCTCCCTGGGCCAAAAGTTCTTCATAGGGGGAATCCCGGAAAAAATATCCTTCAGGAACTATTTTAAATCCTCCACCAATGGTATTTATCCTGACCCGCTGTCCAGAATAGATGAAATCTTCTTTAGCGGCCGTGATCCTATCCGATAGTTTATTAAAAGCCTCCGATTTATCTTTTGTTAAAACATTAAATTTTATCTCATTTTTTCCGGGGGTGGGGGGAGCCCTAAACAGTTTGGCTCCAGAGTCTAACTCTGCATCCTCTATTTCATTAAAAATTTGTTCCTCTCTGGAGTCTGCTTCAGATGGCTCTAAGCTAACATGTCCTTTTTGCAAAGCTCTTAATGATTCAACCAAACTATTCGTTAATTGAGAAATATCATCTTTTTTCAGAGATGAATCTTGGATTTTTATTCTACTCAAGATATCTTCATATTCTTTTATTTGAGTGAGCATTTCTTCACTCATGTCTTGAGGTGGAGAACTTGTTTGTTTACTTTGAGCAATAACATCGAATAGAAATTTTTCTTGATTCTTGGATTTGGCTAAATCAGAAGAGAAAACGGAGGATAGGAAAAGAACAAGTCCTAAAATTAAATGGAAAAATGAGGATATTAGGACTGCTTTGAATATATTAAACCTCTGATTTTTAATTAATCCTAAAAGTGAGATTGAGTGTCTTTCAGAAAGATAATCTGCAAATAAATCTTGCATGGGTATTCAACCGGAAAACCGGTCACATCCCTTTGTATCTATTACGATAATCAAAGTAACTATGTTTAGTCAAAAATTGGAGCAGGCCTTTTCAAAAAATAAATCAAATTTAAGGACTACGGTTCTAATTAAAATAATTAAAGGTCTTTTAGACTGAACCGTTTGACTGTCATGTAGCCCTCTTCAGTCGTGACGATGCTGTAGACTTTGTCGTTTTTAATCTCACATATTCTGCAGGGAAGAATGACCTGTTTTATATAAATCCCTTCAGGAGAAAAGACATCATAGATCACCTCGCCTTCATTTTCCGAATAGATCGACACCCAGAGGTTCCCTTCATCATCGAACACCCAGCCGATACGGGGATCATAGGCCGGCATGGTTCTTTTCCGTAGATTGTCCTCACTCCCAAATTCCTTTGTCACCGGTTCGTAGTCTCTTCCGAAAGTGAGCATCTTCTTTCCGGACTGGTCAAAAACATTGATGGTGTAATCCTGGTTGAATCCTTCATAGAGGAGACCTTCTCTGTTGATTTCCCATACAACGCTAAACTCGGAGCTCAATGACATGACGTTCTCTGCTCCCATTCTTTTTATTCGATCTTTTTCTCCTTCGAATTCACCCAAAAGATACAGGTCCTCTCCATCGTCTGCGTTTCTAAAAATTTGGAAAATCGATTCGATTTCAATAAAATCTTCTGTGGCAGGGAGTTCCCCCAGGTCAGTTTTTCGTTTGCGTTTTGAGTAATAAATTCGGTTTTTATCGTCAGTTTTCATCTCATTCAAACTGCCCTCAAAACTAAAGCCACCCAGATAATCACCGGACACGTTGAATATTGAAACCTTTCTGTTGACCGTATTCATAACAAAAATTCTTCCGTCTGAGGAAAGGGCCATATAGAGAAGAAAGCCAAAGTCCCCCGGACCTTGTCCCTTTTGCCCGATCGTACGGAGATACGTTCCATCCTTATCATAGACCTTGATGCACACATCGCCCCAATCCAGCACAAATATCGTTCCATCGTCTGCGGCTTTGACATCAAAGGGGCGGTTGAGCATATATTCTTCCGGCCCCACTTCCAGTCCTATGGAGAGCTCTTCCTCCAGGATATCTTGAATAATCCCATCGCGCGGATAATTTGGATTGGTCACAACCTGAACATTGTCAATGACCTCAGTAATTACCGGATAAGCTGCTTCAGGTGGTTTTTTGCAGCAAAAAAATCCCACCCCAAAAAAGAGCATTAATAAAAGTGTCTTGAATCTTCGCATAAATCCCTACCGCAAGCTGGGTCCGAGAAGAATGGCGTTGAGAAACAGCTTGTTCAGTCCGTCGTAGGACGCACGGAAGTTTGGATCTTCGGTAAAAAAGATGAGTTTTCCCCGGCCGTAACGTTCCATAAACAGCCATCCCTTCTCAGCCAGCAGTTCTTCTGCCTTGGGCCATATGAATCCACTCAGCTTCAGATCTTCAAATGAGGCAAAAAGACCGATATTTTTGTTCTCATCCTCAAAAGGAAGGTAGACTGAGCTCGAACGAACCAAAACCGCCACTGAATCGGGGACACCATAGCTGAGGAAGCTCAGCGGATTCAGGTTCACCCGAACGATGGCTCCGGGCGTCCGGCCCGGCCTATCGGTGGAAACTTTTGCTTGAGAGATACCGGCCTGCCGCAGCCAATTTGCCGCACCGGATACGGCAACAACTGTACCCCCAGACCGTATCCACTCCTTAAAAGAATCGAGTTGGCTTTCATTGAGTGCGCTGGAATAGCTGCCGCTGGGCAGAACGACCACATTATAATCGCTGAGGTTGGATAAATTCCTGGCGTTGAGCCGTGTAAAAGGAAGCCCGAATTCCCGTTCAAAGAGGTAATGAATCGCGCCGTAGGAACCGGAGGAAACCGGCGACTCGGTCATAAGGGCAATTTCGGGTTTTTTCAACGTGTTGATATTGTTTGAGCCGAGGTCAATGCCCGCTTCGGCAAGCAGGTGACTGACGGCTGTGACATCCACTCCATGCTTCTGTGCCAGTTCTTTGATGCGGTTGTGTATGGATTCAGGATTCCTGTTCACACGCACAACTAGAGTTCCCGCCGGCCTTTTCACGCCATTGAGCGTAAAGGATTTCCGCGCGATCCGGACCCGGTAATCTTCAGAGAGAAGACAATTGAGAATTTTTGATGCGGCAAGAGTGTTGAATGGAATCAGGTAGACCTGCCCGGATTTGCCTCCGATGACTTCTCCTGTAAATTTTTGGGCTTCGGTCACAGGTTCGGTTTCGACAATTGAGTTTTTACCGGTCCAATAGGCATCCACTCCGTAAGTCAACGGCATAGACCAAGATGTGACATCATAAAAATTTCCTCTCTCCCCCCTCTCCTGCCTCTTTTTTTCTTCCTCGATAAACTCCTTCCTCAAGGGAGAATCCGGAGCCAGGAGAGCCTTGATCAAAATCTTTTGAGGCTGTTTGAGAGTGATAATATAGGAGCCTTTCGGGAACGTCTTTGAAGCCGCCTTTTTTGTCATATAGGACGTAGCTCTTCTGTTTGTAAATGATTTTGTCGCTCTTTTGATCTCAACTTTTTCAATGAGCAGGTTGGCGATCAACTTTTCCGTAATCTGGGGATCGTTGTCCGGCACAAGAATGATCTCTTTCATAGGATCGGTATCGGCATCCTTTAGACCGGTAACGAAGAAATTGTGAAAGTCCCGGATTCTTTCTTCTCTCCTTTCCGAGACGACCTGAAGCGTGGCCATCGAGGTAGTAAAGTGATGCCATGAGGCCTCCCGTAAAGTCAGAAGGGATCCGTCATCGCGGTAGATGCTCACTCCCCGGGCCGAGGCCTGCTCGTAGGTCATTCCGATAGCGCCGTTTATTGAGGGGTAGGACGTACCATATCCGGGATAAAAAGAATCGAAGCTTTCTCTGGTGTAATATCCCCATCCTAAATGGTCAAAAGCACGGGTATTGTCATCGGCAATAATATTCCACCATTTCATCAATTCAGGTATAACGAACTCGTTATAC
>Ga0114920_10000336_pt1 | contig 20502 bp, 22 predicted proteins | sample ChitaG_FD_88683 | JGI IMG/M metagenome (GOLD analysis project Ga0114920, IMG submission 88683) | Deep subsurface microbial communities from South Pacific Ocean to uncover new lineages of life (NeLLi) - Chile_00310 metaG | ecosystem: Environmental > Aquatic > Marine > Oceanic > Sediment ...
AACCAGCTCTCTGGGATGAACTTTGGACAAAATACCTGAAAATCCATAAGCAGTTAAGATTTTCTAGTTTGAGAGTTTCCTATGCTTGGATATAATACTTTCCCGTCACTTTGGGACAAAGCCTATTCTTAAGATGATTCTATAATATTTAAAGAGATCATGAAGAGAAAGATGAAATGAGAGATAGAAGTCGGTGGAGTCGAAAAACGATGGGCATAAAGTTTGTCCTAATCGTAGCGGCCTTCTTGATTTGCCTGTCCTTGATGGATTGGAACCTTTTTTCTCAGGATGTGCAAGAGAAAAAGGAAACGGAAGAGCATCAAGAAATCCAGGCGCTTCCTGAGGACACATCGCCACTTTTGGCCCCCAGGCAGGCGGTACGTCTATCTGTGTTGAGCAGCGAAAGCTGGACGGATACAGGATACAGGGTATTGGCGGGCCAGGATATTCAGTTCCAAGCCTCGGGCGTCATTTCACTTCAAAAATATAATCCCATCGCCTTTCCATGCAGTCCGGACGGGTTGCCCATGAAAACCGTTCAACAGGCTTTCCGTGATGAAAATATTGGAGCCCTGATCGGAAAAGTCGTCCAGCTGGTGGCTATCGAAGTCGATGAGGACACCGGAGAAGAAACACGGTTTGAAGAAGAGATGCTTTTTTATATCGGTGCCCGAAATAAGGTCACCATGCCTCTCAGCGGGCATCTCTATCTCGGAGTGAATGAACTGGTTGTTGTCGATAATGCAGGGATCTTCAATACGCTCTTTTTCTTGGATGTAGGTTTGTAGAGATTATTCGGGACTCTGGATATCCCCTTTTTTCTCCTTTGAGAGGAATTTTTCCATAAACTGGGTGGAGAATTCTCCATTTTGAAAATCCGCGTTGGCAAGAATCTTAAGATGGAGAGAGATATTTGACTTAATGCCTCCAATGGAGGTCGATTCCAGAGCGGTCTGCATTTTTTGGATTGTCTCCTCACGTTTTGAGGCATGAACGATGATTTTGGCCACAAGAGAATCATAATCTGGAGGTATCTCCCAACCTCTGTATGCTGCCGAATCCACGCGAACACCCTGCCCCCCGGGGAGAATAAGAAAGTCAATTTTTCCCGGAGAGGGGATAAAGGTTTCGGCATCCTCTGCGTTGATCCGGCATTCCATGCTGTGTCCTCTTGGCTTCATCTCTGGCGGTAAGATCAGTTTTTCCCCAGCAGCTATCTTGATTTGTTCTTTTATCAGATCGATACCATAGACCATCTCGGTGATGGGGTGCTCGACCTGGACTCTCGCATTGGCTTCCATAAAATAGAATCTTTTGCGTTCATCGACGAGAAATTCAAAGGTGCCAAGGCTTTGGTAGCCGATTGCTTTTGTGGCATCCTGTGCAGCTTTTATCATTTTCCTTCGAATCTTCTCGTCGATAAATGGAGAGGGAGTTTCCTCAATCAGTTTTTGATGTTTTCTCTGGATGGAACATTCTCGTTCTGCAAATGCGAAAACATTCCCATGCTGGTCTCCGATCACTTGGATTTCGATGTGCCTGGAAGCTTGGATGAACCTTTCCAGGTAGAGAGAGGGATTTCCAAATGCCGCTCTGGCTTCGTTTTGAGCAATCGGGAATTGTTTTTCGAGATCGACTGCTGAATGCGCAACCCTCATACCTTTACCGCCTCCGCCTGCCACTGCCTTAAGAATGATAGGATAACCGATTTTTCGGACGACTCTTTTTGCTTCAAGGAGATCTTCAATGATGGTATCACTTCCCGGGATGATGGGAAGTCTAGCTTTTTTCATCTCCTGTCGCGCCCGGTTTTTATCGCCCATAAGCTTGATGATCGAAGAGGGCGGGCCGATAAACGTGATACCTGAATTCTCACAAATCTCGGGAAACCGAGGATTTTCAGCTAAAAAACCGTATCCGGGATGGATAGCATCCACATGAGTGATTTCGGCGGCACTCATGATACGGGGAATGCTGAGATAACTTTCCGATGCTTTCCTTGGCCCGATACAAACTTTCTCATCTGCGACAATGGAATGTAGAGATTCTCTGTCGGGTTCGGAGAATACAGCGACGGTTTTAATGCCGAGTTCTTTGGCCGATCGTATGATCCGCAGAGCGATTTCTCCGCGGTTAGCGATTAATATTTTTGAAAACATGAAAAATTTATTGGAGTTTGATGGCAAACAATCTTTGTCCGTATTCAATAGGCTTTCCGTTTTCCACGAAGATCTCGTCGATTATTCCATCCACATCAGATTCTATTTCATTCATCAGTTTCATGGCCTCAATGATGCATAACGTTTGGTTTTTCTTAACACCCTCTCCGATTTCGGTATATGGCGGTGAAGATGGATCGGGAGAACGAAAGAAGGTCCCGACCATTGGAGAAAAAATGAAGTGCCGGCTGTCCTGCTCTTCTGGCTTCTCTGAAATCTGAGTGCTTGCGGCTTTGTTTTCCGGAAATGAACCAATGTTTTGAACGAGCTCTGTTGGAGGAGCCTGCTGTTGGTTCTTACAAAATTTTATTTTGAATCCTTCGACTTCCAACTCAAACTGAGAGAGGTTTTTCTCCTCCATAAAGTCGATGAGTTTCTTAATTTCCTTATAATCTATTTTGTCTCTCATTGTTTTTTTGAGGAAAAGTATCTTTTTGTGTTTTAAAAAAAAGTAGTTTTACCTTAAACGCTGCTCCCTAAAATGTCAAGGTGTTCCTCCTTGATCATGAAACTGGTATAATAATTATGAGGACAAAAAACATGTTTGATCAACTATCCGACCGAATGCAGAAGATCACGAAGTACCTCCGCGGCGAAGTGAAAATCACAGAAAAAAGCATGGCAGAAGCCCTGCGTATGCTTCGACTGGCTTTTCTGGAAGCCGATGTCAATTATCGTGTCGTAAAGGAGTTTGAAGCCAAAATCAAGGAAAAAGCTTTAGATGAAAAAGTTTTACAAAGCCTGTCTCCTGCCCAGCAGGTGATAAAAATTGTCAGAGAGGACCTCACTGAGATTCTGGGGAAGGACGCCAAAAAGCTCGAATTTTCGAGCCGGCCTCCAACAATATTCATGCTGGTGGGACTCCAGGGCAGCGGGAAAACGACAACGTGTGGAAAACTGGCAAAATGGGTTCAAGCACTCAAAAAAAATCCTCTTCTCGTCTCTTTTGACCTGAAGCGGCCTGCCGCCCAAGATCAGCTGAAAATGATCTCTGCAACACTCAACCTCCCATTTTACGAGCTGTCGAAAAATCAGATGGCTTCTCCAAAAAAAGCCCTCAAAGATGTGGTCCAACATGCAAAAAGTCATGGTTTTGATCCGCTCATTGTGGATACAGCGGGGAGACTTCATGTTGACGAGGAGCTCATGGAGGAGCTCAGGTTGGCAAAGAAGTCACTCAATCCGACCGAAGTCATTTATGTAGGCGATTCTATGACCGGGCAAGATGCTGTCAAAAGTGCCCGATTGTTTGATGAAAAAATTGGCCTGGAATCCATTATCCTGACTAAGCTCGACGGTGATGCCCGCGGAGGAGCGGCTTTGTCTATCGTTTCGGTCACCGGTAAGCCCATAAAATTTGTGGGTACAGGGGAAAAGTTCGACCAGTTTGAAACGTTTCATCCTGACCGTATGGCCTCCCGCATCCTAGGTTTAGGAGATATCCTGGGTTTGATAGAGAAGGCTGAACAGGATGTGGATATAAAAGAGGCCGAGTTGCTGACCAAAAAAATGATCAAGGAGGATTTCACTCTAGAAGATTTTAAAAAGCAGCTCGAGCAGCTCCGGAAAATGGGTTCCCTGTCTCAGCTTATGGGAATGCTGCCCAAAGGTGGCCCATTTAAGAATGTTTCGAAGATGAACATCGACGACAAAAAAATGATCTATTTTGAAGCCATCATCAATTCGATGACCTTGAAGGAGAGATTGGATCCAAAAATCATTCACGGAAGCCGAAGGTCGAGGATCGCAAGAGGGAGTGGACGATCTGTCTCAGAAGTCAATCAACTCCTAAAGCAGTTTTTTGAAATGAAAAAAATGATGAAGAAATCCAGCTTCCAGAAACTCCTCTCTTCCTTCCCCGGTGCATGACTCCATCATGTTGAAATCAGTTGACTTATGAGAGAAAGTTGGTTATGATCACAATTTGTCCTTAAATTTCTATAAGAGAGCAAGTAATGATAGCGTTAAGACTAATGAGACTGGGTGCAAAAAAAAGGCCGTTCTATCGCATTGTGGCCGTTGATTCTAGAAAACCACGAGAAAGCAAGACTAAAGATATCATTGGATATTATGACCCGTTAAAAGAACCCCCGGACATCAAAGTTGATCTGGAAAAAGCAAAATATTGGATCGACAGGGGGGCTCAGGCTTCTAAAACAGTTCAATCCCTTCTGAATAAAGCTTCCAAATCAGAAAACTTTCCAATTAACAAAACATAAGGAGGTTACAGTGAAAGAACTCGTTGAAATGATCGCCAAAGCATTAGTGGACAATCCAGACAAGGTGCATGTTTCCCAATTGGAAGGAGAGCAAACTTCAATTTTGGAACTCACGGTTGATCCCGAAGATTTGGGTAAAGTGATCGGGAAGCAGGGAAGAACGGCTCGCGCAATCAGGGTCATTCTTGGAGCCTCGGGCATGAAGCTCAAAAGAAGGTTTAATCTCGAGATTATTGAAAAAGGATAATTTGCTAAATATTGGAAAAGTTTTAAAGACACAGGGGAGGAGAGGCGAGCTAAAAGTCAAGCTTCATACCGAACCATCGGAAAAGCCTTTTTTTTTCAAGGGTATTTTTTAAGAAAAAAGGGCTTTCAGAAGAATTCCAGATTGAAGCTTTTCGGTTCCAAAAAACCTTTGCAATTATAAAACTCAAGGGAATTGATACGATCTCGCAGGCCCTCGAGTTTGTGGGAGAAGATATTCTTTATCCTGTAGAGGATTTTTTTCTGTTAGAACAAGGTGAATTTCGCTTTCACCAAATAGAAGGCTGTGCCGTTGTCACTAAGAGTGGTGAGCAAATTGGCTTGGTCCACGATGTGATGTCAGTTTCTGAAAATGATTTATTGGTCGTCCAAGTACGAGAGGGGCGGGAAATTTTAATACCGCTGTCTCAGACAATCTGTCTTAAGATTGACTTGGAAAAAAAGACCATAATCATAGATCCTCCAGAGGGTCTTTTAGATTTAGATGAGATTTGATATAATCACCATCTTTCCCGAAATGTTTGGGAATGTTTTTTCTGTTGGGGTGCTAAAGAAAGCCCTGGGCAGAAATTTGATTGAGGTCAGAGTTCACAATCTGAGAGATTTTGCCTCTGATAAACATAAACAGGTTGACGATAGACCTTTCGGAGGCAAACCAGGGATGGTATTGAAGCCCGAGCCGATATTCGCCGCGGTCGAGGACATCCGTGAGGACGAGAATACTCCGGTTTATCTTCTCTCTCCTCAAGGGAGGACGTTTAATTCTTCTCTTGCAGAAGAATTGACGGCCTATTCGCAAATCATTATCATTTGCGGTCGTTATGAGGGAGTCGATGAACGGGTTGTTGAGTATCTGGTGACAGATGAAATATCCATCGGCGATTACGTCCTCACCGGAGGAGAACCGGCGGCAGTTGTTGTTATAGATGCAGTGTCAAGATTCGTTCCAGATGTGGTTGGGAAGAAGGAATCTGTTCAGTCGGATTCGTTTTTTGAGGGAGTCTTGGATTTCCCTCAATATACGAGGCCTCGGGATTTTCGAGGAATGAAAGTTCCCGAAGTGCTGTTTTCAGGAGATCATAAAAAGATCGAGGACTGGAGGAAAAAAAAGTCTTTAGAGAAGACTATGTTAAAACGTCCTGATCTTTTGGACAAAAAGACAAATTGATAACGAGGAAAAATCAATGGATAAAATTAATTTGGTTGAAGAGAAACATTTAAAAGATAATCTCAAACCGTTCAAAGTGGGAGACACGATTAAGGTTCATGTTGTCATTCGAGAAGGAGAAAAGGAAAGAATCCAGATTTTTCGCGGAGACGTGATTGCTAAGAGAGGTTCCGGAATGGGAGCCACTTTTACGGTCCGAAAAAACTCATTCGGTATTGGTGTGGAGAGAATATTCCCCCTGCATTCCAAGATGGTTCAAGATATCGAAGTTGTACGTAAGGGTAAAACCAGGCGTGCAAAACTGTACTACCTAAGAAAACTCAAGGGGAAAGCCGCCAGAATTAAAGAAGCCCGGTAGTCGTCTTCCCCTCTTAAAATTTGAACTTTTGTCCAGACTATTATATTATCCTAGAGGCGCGGAAGAGCCTTTAATCCCATTTTTCGTCCGTTCTGTTTGAGGATAGGATTGGCAGACTTCAGGATAGAGAGAGAGATCATCCAACAAGGGTATTCAGTCATAGCAGGGCTCGATGAAGCAGGGAGAGGAGCTCTATTCGGCCCTGTTGTGGCTGCGGCTGTGGCTTTTCCTCATCCGCTCATAACAGGAGAAGGACAAACATGGTTGGATGAGATCGATGATTCCAAACTTCTGTCTCCTAAAAAAAGAAAAAGATTGGCCAAATCCATTCTCGAACATACCAGTTTAGTGGGAATTGGTTTAGCAACAAATACAGAGATCGATCGACAAAATATATATTGGGCTTCATTGGAGGCCATGCGTAGAGCCATCGATAAAATGGACATTAAACCTGACTACCTCCTGGTGGACGGATTTCGTCTCGAAAATATTCCCTATCCACAGAAAAGAATTCCGAAGGGCGACAAGAAGAGTAAATCAATTGCAGCCGCTTCCATTTTGGCCAAGGTCATCAGGGATGAGATCATTGTTCATCTGGACAAGGTTTTCAATGGATATGCTCTGTGGAAGCACAAGGGGTATGGTACAAAGGAACACTATGCGGCCTTGAGGAAACTGGGACCGACGGACTTCCACAGGAAATCTTTTAATCTGGGGCTTTGAAGAAGAGAGATGACTTCTAGAAAAGAACTCGAAGCGACGGCAGAAAAGTATGTCAAGCGGAGAAAGTACAAAGAGGCTGTCAAAGAATACCAAAAACTCCTCACTGGTGATGAGCAAGATATCACGATCAGAAATATCCTTGGAGATCTGTATGTCAAGGCCAATCTTGAAGAAAGGGCTGTTGAAGAGTTCCTGCGGATTGCTCAACATTATGAAGAGAAAAAAATTTACGCCAAATCCATCGCCCTTTATAAGAGAATTACCCGGCTGAAACCCGGAAAATTTGAATATGCGGAAAAACTGGCCGACCTCTTCCGGAGTCAGGGATTCATTTCTGAATCGACGACAGAATATTTGCTGTTAGCGAAAAAATATTCTAATGAGGACAGGCCTAACGATGCAATCCGCGTCTACCATAAATTGCTTGAGTTGGACAGAGAGGATATGGAATCCCGATTTGCTCTTGTGGATTTGTACGAAAATGAGGGGAAGGTGGAACAGGCCATTGAAGAACTGAATGAACTGGCTGAGATCAAGATGGCCGGAGAAAAATATGCGGAGGCTAAACCTCTGCTCGATCGAGCCAGAGGTTTACAGGAGGACCATTCTCGTACACTCTCCAATCTTATTGACCTCCTTAAAATTGAGAAAAAAGACAAAGAAGCCCTCTCCCTCGTTAAGAATATTCTCAAAAAAGATGAAGAGAACATCAAGGCCCTTAAAATCTATGGCAACCTTTTGTATGCCAAGAATGACTTTAAAAATGCGGAAGAAATATTTGCCAAGATTTTGTCTTCAAGACCGAGCGAAAACAATGTCAGAGTCAGATTAGGGAAAATTTATATCCATGAGAAAAAGATCGACGAAGCATTTGCTCTGTTTGAACCGATTGTAGAATCGTTTATGCAGAAAAAGAAGGAAGATAAGGCTATCGGTCTTCTCGGCCTTATAATGGGAGCCAAAGTCATCCATCTACCAACCATGGAAAGAATGGCGAAAATCTATAAAGAGAGCGGACAAAAAGAAAATTTTCGGGTTGTGAGCAAGATTCTCCTCTCTGAATTCCGGAAGAATAATCAGAAAGACAATATCCTGGATGTTTTAAAGGTGCTCGTCCAGATGTTCCCCGAAGAAGGGACGTACTACAAGGACCTCAAACAATTGAAGCAAACTTTAGGGATCCTCGATAAGGAAGAAGCTGATGATGACTCTTTTGTGCTGCGGGAGAAATCAAAAGAGACGATAGACGCCAATCTAGCAAAGGCAGACTTATATATTGAGCAGGGACTCGTTCGCAATGCAAGACGAATTCTCAATAGCCTCAGCATTAATTTTCCAGACGAACCCCGGATCGAACAGAGGATTAAAGAGCTCAAAAACATTTACCCGGATTTCGACCGCGAGGAAATTCCAGAGAGAGTTGAGAAAGTCTCGGAAAAAGAGCTGCAGCTTTTTAGTGAGAGCAGCAAGACGGTTGTAGATGATTCTATTCATCCTGAAGAACCAGATAAGAAGGAAGATACTGTATCCGTTGCCGATATATTTGCTGACACAGATATCATTCCCTTCTCATCTCATGCAGGAGACACAAGTGATTTTTTTGATTTATCTGGGTGGATTGACGAAGAATTGACATTGATGCAGGATATTTTGGTTCTTCAAAAAGAAAAAGGAATTTCGACATTCGAGAAGCCGTTATCCGAAATTATCGCTGATTTTAAAAAAGATATCGGCGAAAAGATGCAAGAGGCAAATTTTGAAAGTCGTTACAATCTCGGCCTTGCCTTTCTCGAACAGGGACTTTGGGATGAAGCCATAGAAGAATTGAGACTGGCTTCTCAAGATCCCTCTTTTACGATCGACTGCTACCTTGTTATGAGTGTCTGTTACCGGAAAAAACAAGATTATAAGGAAGCTTTGATCTGGATAGAAAAAGCTCTTGAGCTTTCGGAGGAAGGTTCAGCCCAGGCATTTTCTCTCAAATATGAACTGGCTTCTCTCTATGAAGAGCTGGAAGACTCTCTTAAAGCACTGCAGATTTTTCTCGATGTAAAAAAATGGAAGTCCGATTATCGTGATGTTAACAAAAGATTGAAGGAATTGGTAAAGACCATCAATTAACCTGATTTTTCATAAAAATTGTCGACACTTTTTACCCCAAGGGGGCGAACCGATCTTGCCACATCTGCTTCGTTACGATACGGGTTAGGTTGGGACGGTTCGCGGTGGATAACCACAGCTTCATGTCCCGATGCCTCGCATCTGTACCAACCTCGGTCGTGAAAAATTCAGGATAAACTGCAATCTTCATTTTTTCCGATTTGACTTATCGCAATGAAAAAAGGGGAGTGAGAAATCTCAGATGACTCAATCGTTGTTATAAAGTGACAACGATCGAGTATAACACATGATTATTGGAGTAAGTCAATCTATCCGTAACGTTTGTAATTTGATCGATAAGATTAAAACAAGTGATGTTCCAGTCTTCATTCGGGGAGAAAGTGGAACGGGGAAAGAACTTGTAGCCAGGAAAATTCATGAAAGCAGTCTAAGAAGGAATGGACAATTTGTGGCCGTAAATTGTGGAGCTCTCCCAGAGAATCTTCTGGAGAGCGAGTTGTTTGGGTATACACGAGGGGCCTTTACCGGAGCTTATCGCGATAAACCTGGCCTTATTGAGGAGGCCAATGGCGGGACATTTTTTCTGGATGAAATTGGAGATCTCTATACTCATCTTCAAGCAAAACTGCTCAGGTTCCTCCAGGAGCGAGAAATTCGGCGGGTGGGAGAGAATAGGATCCGTCATGTCGATGTGCGCCTCATCAGCGCGACGAATAAGGATATCGAAGCGGAAGTCTTGTTGGGAAATTTTCGTGAAGACCTTTATTACCGGTTGAAGATCTTAACAATCGAGCTGCCTTCCCTACGAAAGAGAAAGGAGGATATTTTTCTACTGACAGATTATTTTTTAAAAAAATATTGTGAAGACCTAGGTCGGGAAGACGTAATGTTTTCTCCCGAAGCCATTGAGCTCATGGTCAATTATTCGTGGCCTGGGAATGTCAGAGAGCTGCAGAACGAAATACAGAGATGTCTGATCTTAAGTGATGGAGGACGTGTGATACCTGCCGAATGCCTCTCTTCTAAGATAAATCCCGGAGAAGACAAAGAAAAGGTTCTGCCTCATGATTTCTTTCGAGCCAAGGCTGAATTCGAGAAGAGATTTGTCTATCAGGCACTCATTCAGTTCAATTTTAACAGAGTCAAGACCGCACAAAAGATTGGGATGAGTCGACAGGGCCTGTTTAAACTCATGAAGAGGCACAACATCACAGTTCCCGATTCTCTTAAAGGGTAAACCCACAAATTCTGCTTTCAATGCCTTTGATATATGGCTCTTCTCCCGATTAGTTGCTGCAGTTTATGTAAAGGATTCGAGGATTCTAGGTTCTGGACCACTCGACCCCTTGGATCCCTGACCCCTTGAATCCTTATGATCCTGAAATATTTGCTTTAGCAGGTTTTTTTTGATAGATTTTTTCTATCATGGCCAAGATGAAAAAAGAATCTCACATATTCCAGGTAGAGTGTTCGTGCTGTCATGCCAAACTTTGGGTCGATCCCGTCACAAAAGAGGTGTTGGAATCCGAAAAAGCAAAAAAGAAAAAGGGATCTTTGGCCGACCTTCTTTTGAAAGAGAAGAAAAAAAAGGAAGAGGTGGATAGAAGATTTACTGCAACGGCCGAATTGGCCAAAGAAAGACAGAAGATGGCCAAAGAAAAATTTGAGAAGGCCTTTACCAATTTGGAAAACGATTGACCGTGAACCCGTTCAAAGTTTTTAACTCCCGATCTGAGTTTCATCCTCCCTTATTTTTGGGGCCATAGTGAACTTTGTAAAACCGAATGCGGCCAGGATGAAAACCGCGGTGTAGTTCATAATAGCCCAGGGAAGATAGGTGAATGTGGACACGCCGAGCGTTGCAGTAATATACACTCCTGCCATGCTCCATGGGATAAGAGGGACGATGATGGCGCCGCTTTCCTCGATTATTCTTGACAGATTTTTTGCCGCAAGATTATTCTTTTTGTAGACAGGAGCCAGCAGTTCACCGGGAAGAATCATCGAAAGATAGGAACTGCCGGTGATTAGAGCCGTGACAATGGATGAAGCGATAGTCGTGAGCACGATGCTCCACACCTTATTGGCAAATTTCATGACACTGTCCAGAATAATAGAAAGAAGTCCCGTTTTCTGCATGATGCCGCCGAAGCAGAAGGCTGTAAAGGCCACAAGTAAGGTTTCCATCATACTCATCATCCCCCCGCGGGAAATGAGATCATCGACAACCCCCACGCCGGTATTGGACAGGTATCCTGTGTTCATGGCTGCTGCGATATCAGGTATGGATGCTTTCTGAAAGATCACGGCAAGGGTTCCGGCCACAAATGACGAGAGCAGCATACCAGGAATGGTCGGTTTTTTTGTGGCGGCAAAATAGAAGACAACCACCATAGGCAGGAGGAGGAGTATATTGAAGTTGAAATTTTCTTTCAACGTTTGAGTGATGAGAATTACATCTGGAGATTCAACAGTTTTCGCTTCATATCCTAGCCCGATGAGGAAATAGACAAAGAGGCCTATCAACCAGGCCGGAGTTGCCGACCAGACCATGTGTTTGATATGATCGAAGAGGTTTGAGCCTGCGGCGACAGGAGCCAGATTGGTTACATCGGAAAATGGGGACATTTTGTCGCCGAAGAAGGCCCCGGCCACAATCGCTCCGGCTGCGGGGCCGAGGGGGATCCCCAATGCAATGGCGATTCCCATAAAAGCCACGCCTAGGGTTCCAATTGTCCCCCACGATGTCCCCGTGGCAATGGATGTCAGAGAGCACACAAAACATGCGGTGACCAAAAAAAACTTTGGCGAGATGAGTTTCAGTCCGTAAAAAATGATCATGGGAATGGTCCCCGCAGATATCCAGGCACCTATGAGGATGCCGACACAGAGCATAATCAAGATGGCCGGCATGGCTTTGTGGATGCTATCCGTGATCCCTCTTTCCATGTCCTGCCATTTAAACCGCAGAATCATCCCCAGAATCCCTGTCAAAAAGGCTGCTGCCACAAGAAGGACTTGGGGGCGGATTTGGTAGATTCCATAGCCGATTCCAAGGAGAAGGCCCATGGTGATAATGGGGATAAGAGCCACCATTAGACTAGGAGTTTTTGTCGATGGTGTGTTCTTGTTTTCTTGATTAGTCATCTGTATTCCAAAAGAGCAGATGATAAACTATCATGATTCCCTTTACATATCAATATTGGGGACAGGCCCCAATTAATTAAATTGGGGCCTGTCCCCAATATTGATATGTTGGAGGAAATTGGCTACAATAAACCTCACCTAAAAAAATGCCGACATTTGAAGAAGAATTTTTGCGGCTTCGTCCGACAGTGGCAAAAATCGCTTCCTTTTCATTGATGGGGAAAAAACTCGTTGTCATGGGAAGAGAGAACATTATCAAGATGGGGCCGAATATCATTGTTGGCAATCATATCGGAAATATTAAAGATGTCGCCACTTTACTTGAAATCGTTCCCCGGCCCATATTTTTTGTCGCCAATCAGATGCTCTTCGATAAAAAGGAATTGAATTTTTTAATCCGGAAACATCTGAAAAGATACCTGAGAGATTTTGGGCTTGCTGTGGACCTTTTTATCAAACCCTTTAAGACAATTTTTGTCAATTTTGTCACAGAAAATATTTCAAAAGTGGGAACAATCCCCGTAGATCTCTACCAGGGAAAGAAACAGGCTGTAATAAAATGCCAAGAATACTTGGAGAAGGGAAGAGCTATTATCGCTCTTCAGGGAAGGGGCCGGATTATGAAAGGAGATCCGCACCCCTATGTCCCTGAATTCAGAAAGGGTGCTTCCATCATGTCCTACAACTTGTATATGGAAAAAGGAATTTCTGTCCCTGTGACTCCTGTGGCTTTTTATGGAACGCATAAGCCCTTTGTCACTCCTTCCAAAGTCAAGGTCAATGTTGGTGAATCCATGTACATCGCCGATTATTTGGAAAAAAGTTTTATGGACACAATCCAAAAGTTCAGAAGTGCGATGGAAGAAAGAGTTAAATCACTCTTTTATGAAATGATCAAGACCTAATTATTGGCTTTTGGCATACTTGGAGATGACCTCTGTACTGATCTGGAGAAAGAGGTCATACTTGATATTGACGCCATATTTCTCCTGCATTTTTGTTAGATAGGACTGGAAGAATTTATTTTTTTCTGCTTCCAGGATGGTTTCTCTTTCCGTATCTTTGTTGGCTTCAAGATCCTCTTTGGTCACAGTCTTCCGGTCGAGCACACGCACTAGAGTGTATCCATTATCGAAGGCAATCGGATTGCTGACCTGTTCGAGGGGAAGAGAAAATGCCAGGTTGTCAATGTCCGAATTATTGCCGACCAATCCGATATATTGATTTCGTTTGTGCTCCTCGACAGTCTTGTACTCGAGATTAAAATCCTCTGAGAGTTCAACAAAATCTTTTCTGCCGAATTCCGCCTGGGCTTTTTTGATGGTCTCAAGGGCGTTAGCTTTTTTCCTGTCTTCGAGGAGGTCCTCTTTCACCTCTTCTTCAACTTCCTCAAATTCGGCAGGGCGTGGGGCCTCTACTTTTTTGAGCTGGGCAATACCAACACCTTTGTAAGTAAAAATGGGAGTAGAAATAGCGTCTTTTTCCAGCTGGAAGAGGGAAAAACTGATCGATCCCGAAGGATCGATGTCTTCGATGGAATCTCCCTCTTTAAGGAGTCCCGAGCTTTGTATTTGAAGTCCAAGCTTTTGGGCTGCGAGATTCAAGCTTTTTTCTTTTCTGGCGGCCCTTTCAAGTCCGGCAGCTTTTCCATCTACAAATTCTCTTGCTTTTTGGTCCTTAAGGATGGTTGTGATTCTTTCAGCGACGTCTTCCAGAGGCTGCTGCTTTACGGGCTCTTTTTGTGTGACTTTGAGGATAGAAACTCCATCCGTGAGCTCAAGAGGATTGGACACATCTCCGGCCGCCAACCTTGAAATCTCGTCTTGTTCAGTCACGGGGAGGCTTCTCCAATCAAAAAGCCCCCAATCTCCTCCATCTATGGCCTTTTCATCTTTTGAAAAAATCTGTGCCAGAGATACGAAGTCTTCACCGTTGTTGATGCGGTCCAAAATTCCCTGGGCTTCGGTTTTTACAGTATCCATTTCTTTGCCTTCTAAGGGGAGAAAGATTCGGCTGACTTTGACTTTTTCAAGATCCTGAAACTGTTTCAGATTATCCTTATAATACTTGGCTATTTCTGATTCTGGCAATTCCATCTCTGCTTTCACATCATCTGTGATAAAAAATACGTAGTCGGCCTCTCTCCTCTCCGAGATCTTATAATCCTCTTTTCGGCCGTCATAAAAGGATTGAAGTTCTCTGGGTGTAAACTCTTCTGCGATCTCGATTTTTGCCGTTTCACTGACGATGTATTCCAGCTTGGCTGTCTCATTGTTGTTTTTGTAGGATTCCCAGAGTTCATCTGGAGAGATGGTCACTCCTGATGTGATGACTTTCACAACCTTTTCCATCCTGATGTCTTTTTTCAGGCTCTCTTCGAATTCGGAAAGGTTGATGTGATTCCATTCGAGGATCTTTATGTACTCTTCAAAACCTATGAATCTTCCGTCCTGCTGGAAAGCAGGGTGACTTCTGATTTTTTCGGCCACTTCGTCGTCTGTAGCCTGGATTCCTAGTTGATTAGAGGCTTGGAGTATGAGCGTTTGCTGAATGAGCTGCTGGAGGACCTGCTGAGGAATATTGAGCTGCTGGATGAATTGGGTGTCCAATTCAGAGAATTGTTCTCTCATATTTTCAAGCTGCTGCTGGAGATTCCGATAGTAAAGGCTGGCTGATATTTTTTCCCTTCCCACTGTTGCTATTGTGTTGGACGCTCTTTTTCCACCGAGTTCTCCTCCACCACCCCAGATGGCGAATATAGAAACGATGAAAGCGATGATAACAAACCACAGTATGGGAGCTAAAGATTTTACATTCTTTCTCATTGATTTTAGCATGGTCTTACCTCATTTATAGGTTTACTCAACACGTCATTATTCTTTCAGAAGATATCTTGAAATAATGAGTCGCTGGATTTCTGATGTTCCCTCATAGATCGAAAATGCTCGGGCGTCTCGAAACAGCTGTTCGACTATATATTCTTTAGAGTATCCATATCCGCCATGGATCTGAAGGGCAAGATAGGCGTTCTTGTTAGCTACTTCGGAAGCGAAGAGCTTGGCCATAGAGGATTCCTTGGCGAAGGGTTTGCCCTTTTCGAAAAGGAGAGCGGCCTGATATGTAAGAAGCCGGGCGGCTTCTATGTGAGTCGCCATATCTGAAATCATGAACTGTATGGCCTGCAGACCGGATATGGTGGTTCCAAATGCTTCCCGGGTTTTAGCATATTTTACGGCTTCATCCAAGGCTCGCTGTGCTAAACCTACCGATTGGGCTGCTATCCCAATTCTTGAGTGGTCGAGACATTTGAATGCAACAGCTGTCCCTTGGCCCTCTTTTCCGAGAAGATTTTCCGCGGGTATGCGGCAGTCCTCCAAGGAAATCTCGGCTGTGGGAGATGCATGAAGCCCCAGTTTTTCTTCGATTCTGGTCACATGCAGACCTGGAGTATTTTTATCCACGATGAATGCACTGAATTTCTTTTCTTTGTCTTTTTCTGTCTTGGCAAAAAGGATCAGCGTATCTGCCTCTCTTCCGTTTGTTATCCAGGATTTTGTGCCATTCAGCACATAGACATCCCCATCCTTTTTGGCTTTTGTTTTCAATTGGGTGGCGTCTGATCCCACACCCGGTTCTGTTAAACTAAAAGCTCCGAGAGTCTGCCCAGAAGCAGCTTGAGGAAGATATTTATCCTTCTGGCTTGGTGTGCCAAACGTGTTGATGGCATAACAGTAAAGTGAACAATGGACTGAGATAATTACAGAAAGAGAGGGGAGTGCATATCCAATTTCCTCGAGAGCAAGGATAAAAGAAAATTCGTCGGTTTGAGTGCCACCATATTCTGCGGGCAAAGTCATGCCCAAAATTCCCAGGGCCGCAATTTTTTTGAGGAGTTCTTTGGGGAATTCGTGCTGTTCTTCTAGGGCTTTTCCCACGGGTAAAATTTCGTTATTCGCAAAATTCCTCATCATTTCTTGAACGAGACTTTGTTCTTCTGTCAGTTCAAAATCCATGTTATTATTCCATTTCCTTTTTTTCGTTTATGAAGTGCGTGGAGAGCCTGTCATACGTAGTGTTCAGATCCTCAATGAAGAGCTTGGTCTTTCCAACGAGAGGCATAAAGTTGGAATCACCAGTCCAACGAGGGATGATATGGAGATGGTAGTGATCGGCAACACCGGCTCCTGCACTGTGTCCGATATTCATGCCTGCATTAAATCCATGCGGCTTGTAATGTGTTCTTAAGACCTTAAGACACAGCTTGAGAAAGTCTCCGAGTTCATCTGTGGTTTCTTTTTTTGCCTTTTCTATAGTATCGAGATGTTCATAGGGAGCAATCATGAGGTGGCCTGGAGTGTAAGGGTACTTGTTCAGGAGAATAAAATTCTGGGATCCCCTGAAGAGAATAAAGGCTTCTCGATCATTATTCTGTTCGAGAGCACGGCAAAAGATGCATTTTTTCATTTTGAAAACATTTTTGACGTATTTTTCTCTCCATGGAGTAAAGATATATTCCATTATTTGTTGAACAGATCTTTCAAGTGTTTGCTGGGTTTAAAGTAAAGTACTTTTTTGGATGGAACCTGGACCGGTTCTCCCGTGCGGGGATTTCTTCCGGAACGGGCTTCTCTTTGTCGAAAACGAAAACTGCCAAATCCTCTCAGCTCGATTTCTTCCCCCCTTTCTATGGCCTCTTTAATGGTCTGAAAGAAGAGGTTTACTCCTGTTTCGGCCTCTTGCTTGGAAATATCCATTTCTTTTGCGATTTTGTTGATTAAATCAGCCTTTATCATTTTTTTCCCTCCTTTTTGCTTTCCGTTTTTTTGTTAGTGGTGATTTTATCAAACTGCTCTTTCATGATATCGCCAAGAGTATGACGTTTGTCTTGGCCGCTCATGTATTTTTGATAATCCCGTTTCTGTATCTCGAGTTGAGCCTGTCTGAAACTGAGAGAGATTTTTTTGTCCTGCTGGTTCATCTTTAAAATTTTTGCAGATTTTTCTTCTCCAATAGAAAACAGATCGGACGGATTTTCGATTTTTTTATCATCCAGTTCCGAGAGAAAAACAACGCCCTCAATTCCCGGAGTAATTTCTACGAATACACCAAAGCCTACGATCCTTACTATCTTGATTTTGACAAGGTCTCCAACTCTATGACGATCGAAGAAGTCCTCCCAGATGTCTCCTTCCAACTGCTTGATACCCAGAGATAGTTTTTGCTTTTCCACATCGATATTTAGGATAATGACTTCCGCCTCATCTCCGACTTTCAACTTATCAGAAGGATGTTTGGTTTTTTCCCAACTGATATCTGATATATGGATAAGTCCTTCGATTCCTTTTTCCACTTCTAAGAATGCCCCAAAATCGGTGATGCTAGTAATTTTTCCTTTGATTCTAGATCCAGGATTATGGGCCTGCTGGAATATTTCCAGAGGATGAGGATTAATCTGCTTCAAACCCAATGAGATTCGTTTTGCCTGTGCATTGATGGAGAGAATGGCCACTGTGACGTCTTCTCCAACTTTCAGGACTTTCTTGGGGTGAACCATTTTTCGAGACCAGGAAAGGTCCGAAATGTGGACCAATCCTTCGATGCCTTTTTCCAATTCAACAAACGCTCCGAAGTCGGTGAGGCTGACGACCTTTCCCTGAACCCGCTGCTGGATGTAGTACCGGCTTTCGATATCCTCCCAAGGATCAGGGGTTAACTGTTTTAATCCCAGTGAAATCTTTTCCTCTTTTTCGTTAAAGTCGAGAATAAGGACTTCCACATCTTGCCCGGTTTGGAGAATAGAGGAAGGATGGTTGAGTTTTCCCCAGGAGATATCGGACACATGAAGCAGGCCTTCGATACCTCCGATATCGACAAATGCTCCGAAGTTAGTCAGTGATTTGACCTGTCCTTTGACTTTTTTCCCTTTGCTCAATTGGGAAAAAACTTGGGTTTTTCTTTTCTCCTTTTCATCCTGGAGGAGCAGTTTTCTCGATAGCACAGCATTTTCCGTTTTGCGATCAAATTTAATGACTTTAAATTTATACCTGTTGCCGATGAGTTTTTCAGGTTCCTTGACAATCTTGATGTCTGCATGAGAATCGGGCAGGAATGTATCGATCCCGACATTGACGATATACCCATTTTTTATTTTTTCGGTCATCTTTCCGATGATCCAGTTATTGTGTTGATAGGCTTTTTCGAGGTTGTTCAAGGCTTTGACAGCGATGGCTTTTTTCCTGGAGAGAAGCAAGTAACCTTCCTTCATATTTTTTCTTTCTAGGATGGCCTCAACTTCATCACCCAGATTAAGATTTTTCATATCTTGAGGATCGTCAAAATCCTCATTGGGAATCATACCTTCGGATTTGAATCCGACATCCACCAAGACGTAGGCAGGTGTCACTTTTATAATTTTTCCCTTGACCAGTTTCCCCGGAGTCAGTTCGGTAGAACTGAATTGGTATTTATCCAGGAGGTCTTCGTATTCTTTCGAAGACAGCTTTTCTTCTTGTGTTGACTTAGTTAGTTCTGACATTAGACCACTTTCTCCCTTTACATAATCCAGATTTTTTAGCTATGACGACTTTCATTTTTCAAAAAAAGATGATGAATAATCCTAACCTAGATGAGGTTTCTTGTCAATCCTAAATATAGGTAAAATCTTAACTTAGCCTCATTTTGAGGGAGCAAAAAATTGTCCGATCCCTTCAATTTTGACACGCTCCACCGCCGGTCGGAGGGCCGAAAATTTTAAGAGAGAAAAGGGCCCGAATTTATTCAGCCCCTTGGTTTTCCTCCAGGATTTTCGAAATCTCTTCTTGTGAAGGAAGATCTTTCAGACTTTCCAGGCCGAAATAGGACAGAAATCTGTTGGACGTTCTGTAGATCAAAGGTTTCCCTGGACTCTTTTTTCGCCCGATGATTTTAACCAGCCGTTTTTGAAGGAGGGTTTTAAGAGAATGCGATGAATCCAAACCCCGAAAAGCCGAGATTTCAGCAAGAGTGATGGGTTGATGGTAGGCCACTGTTGACAGGGTTTCCATGGCCGCTGTGGACAGCCTGTTCTTTCTATCCACACGAAGAAGTTGTCTGATCCATGGATCATACTCAATTTTTGTAGAGAACATGTAACCGCCCGCCACTTGAACGATTTGGATGCCCCTGTTTTTCTGTGCATGGTCTTGGACGAGTTCCATGAGGGACTTCTGGATGTCCTCTGTTGAAAAATCTGTCAAGATATTACGGATTTTTTCAAGGGGTAGAGGCTCGATAGAGATAAAAATTAAAGTTTCGAGGATGTTTTTTAAATCGACTGTCATGATGGGCTCTCTTTACGCAGCCAGACTTTTATGGTGTGGAAAAGGCTTTCCTGGATCGCGACGACGATTCTGGCTTTTATCAGTTCTAAAAGACAAAAGAAGGACACAAAAGCTTCAGCAATGGTTTCCTGCTGATTGAAGTATTCGATAAAGTCGAGAGAGGAGTTCTTTTCAAGATAGTCCAGCATCTCTTTCATTTTTTCTTCATGTGTCACTTCTTGCCCCTTAATTGCTCTCATGTTGTCTCTTTCCTTCTTCTTCATGAGAGTGAAAAAGGCTTCTGCCAGATCAAACAGGGAGATTTCTGTCAACTCCAGTTCCTCTTCTGTATCTCTTGGAGGCAGGAAGGTTCTCTGCCATTTTTGCAGTGCTTCATTTTCCTTTTCTCTGAGGAGTGACCCAGCGGCCTTTATTTTTTGATAGTCCAGAAGTCTGTCGACAAGGATATTTCTTGGATCCTCTATATCGTCCTCCGGAACGGTCTCCCGAGGTAGGAGCATTTGGGATTTTATGTAAATCAGGAGGGCAGCAATGAGAAGGAACTCCGCTTCTCGCTCCAAATTTATCTTTTCTTTCTGATCGAGGTAATTCAAATAATCTTTGGTGATCGAGGAGATGGGAATATCATGAATATCAATTTTTTTCTTCTTGATCAAAAAGAGGAGAAGGTCCAAAGGGCCTTGAAAGGCCTCCAGTTTGACCCGGTAACTTTCAGATGTGTCCATTCACAAATATCGGTGCTCAGAAGCCCAGCGCGGACCTGACTTCTTCCATTGTTTTTTGCGCGTCTTTCCGTGCTCTTTTGTTCCCCTCTTCGAGGGTTTCCCAGACCAGATCCGGGTTGCTTTCAAGCACTCTTCTTTTTTCCCAAAACGGATTAAGAATATGGATGATGCTTTCGATGACCACGTTTTTGCAGTCAAGACAGCCTATTCCTGCTATACGGCAGCCTTCAGCCAGTTCA
>Ga0114920_10000337_pt1 | contig 20443 bp, 22 predicted proteins | sample ChitaG_FD_88683 | JGI IMG/M metagenome (GOLD analysis project Ga0114920, IMG submission 88683) | Deep subsurface microbial communities from South Pacific Ocean to uncover new lineages of life (NeLLi) - Chile_00310 metaG | ecosystem: Environmental > Aquatic > Marine > Oceanic > Sediment ...
GAACAACAGCAAACGTTGAAGTAATCAAGCAACTCCTCAGGTCATCTGGTTCCGTGGGAGCTAATTATATGATACCGCTGAAAAAGAGGTGCAGGATACTTCCTGACGGGGGTCTGGGGGTGTCCCCCAGATTTAAAAGTCCCCCAAGATTGGGGGATTTAGGGGGGTTGATTAAGGCTGTTTTACCATGAAGCCTATAGTAGAAAAGGTAAAATGAGTTTTTGGTCCTTTGGAATTGTATATTGTTTAGGATTTCATGCTTAGAGTTTAGAATTTGACAATGTGGAATCTTTCTTAGGAATCCACCGCACATGAGTGATAAAATGTTGTCAGACAAGGAACTGATAGAGACGGTTAGAAGAAAGGCGCATGAATACGACAAGTACAGTGGTTGCTCACAAGCCGTTCTGCTCAGTCTCCAGGAAGAATTCGGCATTGGCAATAAGGAATCATTCAGATCAGCCACTGTATTCGGCGGTGGAGTTAGCTATCAAGGAGAGACTTGCGGTGCACTGCTCGGCGCACTCATGGCATTGGGGCTGGTAATCGGTAGAGAAAACATGGAGGATACACCTACCTATCGAATGGCAATGACGTCTGCTATAGAGATGTGTAACAGGTTCCAAGAGGAAGTGCAAAGCCAACTGGGATTTAGTCAAAGCCTGACAAGCAGCCTGTGCAAGGATATTCAACGCAGTATTTATGGCAGGTCTTTTGATATGACAAACGACGAGGATTATCAGGCTTTCCTTGATGCTGGTGGCCATGGTGATGAAGGTTGCCCCAGGGTATGCGCCATAGCTGCCCAGGTTGCCACAGAGAAAATCCTAGAAATTATGAAACAGTAAGCTCCGCGGCTGGGTCTGGGAGTGCACTCTCACTTGTCATTGCGAGGCTTGTCGCCAACGAAGTTGCCTGTTCGGCTAGAGATGTCCTACTGAATACCGGCACTACGCCGTAGGTCTCAGAGGGAATCCAGAGGGGTCTGCCCTATGGCGGGGGACTGGGGGTGTCCCCCAGAACTACATCTCAGGGTGGGTGGGCGGGCAAACAAGCGTCATTGCGAGGAGCGCTGTGAGCCGAAAGCCCTGAGCGAAGTGAAGGGGACGAAGCAATCTCAGGGAGGAAGCGGCTACTCCGCCTCCGCGGTTCGAGGCCTGATTAACAGAATACCCAGTTGTATTCCTGCATCGCAGTTTTTAAATCCAACGCATTATCTGAGACGAGAAAACGACGGAGGATAATGTCATGAAGGAATCTGACAATGTTGTCGTTCTTATCACGGCCACTGAGGAAGAAGCTCACGGACTGACTGATCTGCTACTTAGGCAAAGAAAGGCTGCTTGCGTCAACATCCTTTCAAAGGTACATTCGAGATACTGGTGGCAGGGTAAGATCGAGTCAGACAATGAAAGCCTGTTGATCGTTAAGACCAAGGCATCGCTGCTTGACCAACTCATTAGCTTGGTCAAGGAAAACCACAGCTATGAGGTTCCTGAGATCATCGCCTTGCCCATAGTGGGGGGCAATCAAGATTACTTGAACTGGATCGACAGCGTATTAGATTAAAGCACAAGGACTGCTGAAATCACAATTCCCGCCTCCTCAGCAAGCATGGTAAAATCAAAAGCGAAGTATACCTCCAGGTAGCTGCGCCAAATGAATGTCTACATTCAAAAGACCAGCGATAGAAAAGAGTTTGTCAGGTGCGCCTTCAGGGAATTGGAAATTGAAAACGACCTTAGACGCATCAAGAATATTCTGATTAAGCCAAACATCGTCTCCTTCGAGCCCTATCCCACAACGACGCATCCCGCTGTTCTTGAAGCCTGTCTGGAATATTTCGTGGAAAAAGGACTAAAGCCGGTCGTCACCGATGGACCAGCTTTTGATGCGGGAAATAGTGGAAACATCATTGAAAACCACCCACTAAAAGAGGTTTGTGACAGATTCGATGTCCCCCTCATCGACCTGCTGGGCCGCAAGATGGTGAAACGGAAAGCAGGTGATATCGAACTGGAGTTATCCGAGATTGCCTTCGAATATGACTATATCCTTTCCCTGCCGGTGCTTAAGACCCATTTCGTGTGCGGTCTCACCGGAGCCTTGAAGAACCAGTTCGGCTTTCTATCGACTAAGGAAAGAACAGAATTGCACTCGCACAAAGATATCCATAGGGCCATTGCTGAGCTTAACCTGATTGTAAGACCAGACCTCTATATAGTGGACGCCGTGGAGTCCCTGACCCGCGCCAACGAAGTGAGACACGGGGGAAGGAAAGCGAAACTGGGCTATATGCTGGCGGGAAGAGACCCGGTAAGTCTGGATATCGCTGGGCTCAAGGTCCTCCAGAGGGTTGAACCCAAATTAGCAGGTAAAACTCCTACTGACGTACCACATCTGCGGCATGCCATCGAGCTAGGGGTTGGGGCCCCCTGACGATTTACTCAACCTCCCAGAGCCTCGATGCAGATTTTAACTACCTCTTCTGAAATCGCCTCGGTTTTCTGGAAGGGAATACTGAGGCTGTGAAGCGGACCTTCATATGGTTTGTCGGAGACCACCAGAATCCCAGCCGCCCTTTTGCCATGATACTGTGCAATCGAAAAGAGCGCCGACATTTCCATGTCAATTCCTATGATTCCCTGCCGCGCCAGGTTCTCAAGAAAGTCAGGTGTCTCCATAAAGGCGGCGTCGGTAGAGAAGGTCTCCCCCACCAACGGCTCATATCCAAAACGCCGTGTTGTTTCGACGAGCCTTTTCACCAGGTCTTGGTCAGGATGTGAGACCTCGTCCTTGCCATAGTATTTACTGGTGCCCTCACCTATCCTAGACTTGTCGGGAATTATTATTGTCCCTATTTCAATCCCCGGCTGCAGTGCGCCACAATAACCAACACCTACCCCCTCAGAGGCGGGGGAGTGACATAAATATGCCTCGATATTGAAGCTCGCTGCCGGCGCCCCCATCATGGTTGAGTCAAACAGAATCTCCTTCCCACCCCTCCTGCCCTTATAGGGCTTGAGGCCGCTTAGGGATTCAAGCCCATAGCTTTCTGGTTGCGATGGAGGGAAATGGGGCAACCATTCAAATTTGAGACCCAGACGAAAAATGACCGCATCATAGCTCCCCAATGCCTCAATGCCCCGTCTTTTTCGGAATTCCTGTTCATTCTTCTGGTCCAGTAACATCGGCCACCTCCATGAACATTTCCAATTCATGGTTCATCCTTTGCCAGTGGGTGCCACGCCAATAAATTCTATTACACGCGGGGCACTGTACATAATGTGATTGAGTCTTGAAAACATAGGGAGGCACCAGGTCACGCACATCATCCTTACTTCTAGGTACCAGAGGCTCATTGCATTCCAAACAGCGGGTGAACTGCCTTCTTCGATTTAACTTCATAGTCTCTACCACTTGGCGAAGCTGTGTTTTCGCATCGTCGTCTTTTATTAACAGAGCCTTCAACTTTCCACTGGTGACCACGCGGCGCAACATGATCTGGGTATCTTTGGTGAGGAGCACTCTTTTCTCCCTCAAGCCAATGGCGACAAGCCTTGCATCATCGATGTCATTAATGAACAGGGTATCATAGCCCACCATTCTGAGCCAGCGACCCAATTTGCCCACATTGGCGTCCACAACGAATTTTGGTCTCATCTTGCTGCTCTCTAAAGAGTGATTTTCATCCCCTCATAGCCTAAGGTTATATTTGCCCCCAGTTCCCTGGCGACTTGAGCTACCTCCTCCCTGATCTGGTCCTCGATTGTGAGTACCATATGAATAGCAACTACGGGCGGCAAGTATCCCTTGATCCTCTTGAAATCTATGAGTTCCTCTTTTAGCAGGCGAGGGGTCAGGTGCCCCGACTGCTGAGCCATAGATTCAAAACTGTTGGACATGCTAACCTCGATAACCAAGAGTTCTGGCGAAATCACCTCCCAGCAAGAGGAGCAGCCCCCTCCTGTATCCCCGGTATAGAAAATGCTCTTGCCATCTGGGGAGGTAATCCAATAGCCCACCGCCGGCACGCCATGCTTTATCGGGAGAGGTAAAACACGATACCCATTAATTATCACCTCCTTGCCTGGCTCCACGGGACAGAATCTGAAAACAGGCTTGTCAGGGCGGGGTTTTTTCAGGAAATCTGGATAGACCACATCGTTTAACAGATGTGTGGAGATCACATCAAGCACGCTATCGAGGGCATAGACACTAACGGGATCGCGCCAATAGGCGTTGATGCCAAACGTAGCCAGGTCTCTTATGTGATCGAAATGATGATGTGTGATGAATATTGCCTTTATGCGCTGCTGGTCGGATAGGGTAAGGCTTGAGGTAAGAGCTCCAGCATCTATGGCTACGACCTTGTCAACCAGAAGCGAAACTAACTTGGAGTTTAGCGACTCGCACTGATGAGCACCAAGGATCTCAAGCTCCATATTACATACCACCAGAATCTTTCTTTAAAAAATAGATTCTTAGCTTTGTTCGGTGTGGATTGGAGTCGAATGATCCGACCCTGGTCGCCTCAGGCGACCCCTGTCGGGCATCGGCTCCATCCCCAGATTTCTGCAGCGCGACCCTTCAGGGTCGCCATAAGCGAGGCTAAAGCCTCGCGCTACAGTTTTGAACAGCCTCCTTTGAAGATATTAGCCCAGCCTTTCGGCACTTTCTTGAGATGATCCGTACCTGCTTACCCTCATCATACAAACACCCTCAACGGGTAACCAAGAAAGGGTTGAAACTAGTATCGTAGTCGTAGGTATCGATGCCCTCCTTCTTTTTTAGATAGTTCACCACCGCATAAGTGAAGGGTGTAGCCAACGCTTCATAACCAGTCTTCACCAGCCAATGGGTTAGGATAATGGTGCCCAATATCCCCCAGGGCTGCGTCCCGGCGAAGGCAACGATGATGAACAAGGTAGAGTCCAGCCCCTGGCCGACGATGGTGGAGCCTATGGTTCTTGTCCACAGCCAGCGGCCTTTGGTCCTGATCTTCATCTTAGCCAGGATGAAGGAATTAGCGAACTCACCCACGAGATAGGCAATGAAGGAGGCGATAAGCAACCTTGGGGCATAACCTAGTATGGTCGCATAAGCCTGCTGACTTCCCCAGACTGGAGCCGATGGCAACAGCCCGCCCAGCCAGATGGCGAGAACGGCGAGAAGGTTGCAGAAAAAACCAAGCCATATAACCCTTCTAGCCCAGCGGTAGCCATAAACCTCGGTAAGGATATCGCCGAAAATATAGCTTACCGGGAAAATGATGATGGCTGCGGGCAAGATTAATCCACCGATGCTTATTAGCTTGACTGCTATGATGTTCGCTATTATGAGGCAGGTAATAAAAACGCCGGCAACAACAACGAAACGGTGTGAGACAACCATATCATCAGATCCACCGCTTGGAGCGGAAGTAGAGGAGCATGGCCCCGGAGATGCACAGCATAACAGCTATCGTAATAAAGAAGGCATACGGGCTGTTCTGGAAGGGAAGATCAACGTTCATTCCATAGATACTGGACACCAACACAAAGGGGAGCAGCATGGTAGCAAGTATGGTAAGCATCTTCATTATCTGGGTGGTACGGTGTGAAAAGAGGGAATCGCTGCTGGCATTGAGCCCCTCCACCACTTCCTTGTATTCATCCAGCGTCTCGATGATCTTGCCGAGGTGGTCGCCGATGTCGCCGAAGTAAACATCGAGGTCCTCTCTGAGGAAGGGGTAGTCTCTCTCCTCCAGAGATTTAACGATAGCAGGCTGAGGGTTAAGTATGCGACGAAACGCCATGATATCGCGTCTGAGGATAGAGATATCTCGCACTGAATCACGAGCCCTATCGGTGAAAAGCCTGTCTTCAGCCTGCTCAACATTGGCGATGACCCTATTCATAATAGGGAAGCAGTAGTCCACCAGGCGGTCGAGAGCCCGGTAAAGGAGGTATCCAGAACTTCGGCCCATATTCTCCTCACGCGCCCGCTCGTTCTGCTGGCAATCATTGAAAAGCTTCTCCAAGGGCTTTAACTCACCTGAATGTACCGTTACCAAGAAGTTCGCACCAATGAAGATGGAGACCTGACTGGACGTGGTTACCCGCGCCCGCATATTGAATACTGGGAAATGAAGCACCACAAATAGATAGTTCTCATACTCATCTATCTTGGGGCGCTCTATTCGACTCATACAGTCCTCTAAATCGAAGAGGTTGAACATGTAGGTTTGTGCCAGGTATTCTATATCATTCGCTGTAGGTTTCTCGACATTTACCCAGGTGATCCTGCCCCACTTGATGGTCTCTATGTTTAGTTGTTCTTTATCCTTACCGACCACAGTCATATCGCCTCTACCTTAGCTTCACACCCATTTTACCATAATCCTAGAAACTAGCAACCATACGAATAAAGCCACCTGAGATGAGTAACTAAACCAGTTTAGACATAGTCTTGTTAATTGATCAAGGAGAGGGAGGGGGAAACCCACCCTCACCCAACCCTCTCCTCGCCAGAGGTCGCCTGAGGCGACCCGTCAAGGGAGGGGCAGAGGGGAAGTCCAGAGGGGCTCCCCTCTGATGGGGTCTGAGGGTATCACTCCAGGCGCCGACTGCGAAATGCCTGATATGTAGTTCGGGCCGACATCAACATAGGCTGCGTATGTAGCTGCCCAATTCATTGGGCAATAGAGGCCTGATAAATCAGGCAACTACACCTATCGTTAAAGTCAAAACTAATCAGCCTCTTCCGCAACATGATTTACACTATGTTTTCGTTATGCTATAATTCTCTCGATAAAATGGAGAAGGATATGAAGCAGGACATCATAAAGGATTACCAGACCCATAAAACAGATACAGGGTCACCTGAGGTTCAGATTGCTGTGCTTACCGACAGGGTAAACCGCCTTACAGAGCATATGAAGGTTCATCGCCACGATTATCATACACTTCGTGGACTGCTCAAACTGGTGGGGCAGCGAGAGAGGCAGCTGAAGTATCTGAGCAGGATCGATGCTCAGCGCTACCGCACATTGATCGCAAGGCTCGGTCTACGAAAGTAGTTCTTCTAGTAGTGAGGTTATGTCCATAATGCCACAAGTTTTTGAGTGTATTATAGGCAGTCAGGCTCTTGTCATTGAGATCGGTAAGCTTGCAAGCCAGGCAAGTGGCGCAGTTACAGTGCGCTATGGGGATACATTGGTGTTGGTTACCGCCTGCGTCTCAAGCGAGCCGCGGGAGGGAGGCGACTTCCTCCCTCTCACCGTTGACTATGAGGAGAGGCACTATGCTGCAGGCAAGATACCAGGAAGCTTTATTAGGAGGGAGACGCGCCCCAGCCAGGACGCAATCCTCGCCGACCGACTCATCGATCGCGCCATCCGGCCTCTCTTTCCCAAGGGATTTCGGAACGAGATTCAGATCGTGATCACCATTCTTTCCACCGATCGAGAGAACGACCCGGATATGTTGGCCATGATTGGCGCCTCGTCTGCGCTCTCAATCTCCGAAATCCCCTTTGATGGGCCAATAGGCGCTGTTCGTGTCGGTTATCTTAATGAGCAACTGATACTCAACCCTACTTACACCCAACTCAATGATAGCCCGCTTGATCTCGTTGTTGCCGGCACTGGTGACGCCGTAATCATGGTGGAGACCGGAGCAAAGGAGGTGCCCGAAAGCCTTATCCTCGATGCCATCAAATTTGGACAGCAAGCGATACAGGAGATCGTCGCCTTGCAACAGCGACTTCAAGAGGCCTGTGGCAAGCCCAAGATGGAGTTCAAAGAAAGCGAAATCAGTCCAGAGGCAGAGCAAGCAGTCTCCTCCGCCGTCAATGGAAGACTTGACGAGGTTATCTATAAGCCAAGAGCGGAGCGTGAGGAAGCCCTCTCCGCCATTGGAGAAGAGCTCTGTCAAGAGTTGGGAGAAAGGTTCACACAAGAGGAGATTCTCTCCGCACTTCAATCCCATTTTAAGAGGGCGTTGCGGGAGAGTATTCTAGAAAAGGGAGTTCGTGCCGACGGCCGCCAGTTAAATGAGGTTCGCCCTATCACCTGTGAGATTAGTTTTCTTCCCCGCACCCACGGCTCGGGGCTTTTCACTCGCGGCGAGACCCAGGTTTTGACCACGACGACCCTGGGCTCGGTGCGGCAGGAGCAACTCATCGATACCATCAGTCAGGAGGAGAGCAAGCGCTTTATGCACCACTACAACTTCCCCCCTTTCTCTGTTGGGGAGGTGAGGCGTCTTGTTGGACCGGGTAGGAGGGCGATTGGGCACGGTGCGCTGGCAGAGAAGGCTCTTGCTCCTGTTCTGCCCAGCGAGGAGGATTTCCCATACACCATTCGCCTGGTTTCCGAGGTCCTAAGCTCTAACGGCTCGACTTCCATGGCTAGCGTTTGCGCCAGTAGCCTGTCCCTGATGGATGCCGGCGTCGCTATCAAGGCACCCGTAGCAGGGGTAGCTATGGGGCTCATCACCAGAGACGACAAGTACGCTATTCTTACCGACATCCAGGGGCTAGAGGACGCCTACGGCGATATGGATTTCAAAGCGGCGGGTACCTCTGAAGGGATCACCGCGCTTCAAATGGACATCAAGCTCAAACAGATCTCTTATGAGGTCGTCGAGAGAGCACTTGAGCAGGCGAGAGAGGCCCGCCTATTCATCTTGGCCAAGATGAACGAGACTATCAGCTCAAGCCGACCGGAACTCAGTAAATACGCACCTAGAGTGTATAAAATAACCATCTCGCCCGACCGCATTGGCGCTGTCATCGGGCCAGGGGGCAAGATGATAAGGTCGATCACTGAAGAGACAGGGTCCACCATAGACGTTGACAACGATGGCACCGTACTCATCGGCTCGGTAAGTGAAGAGGGGGCGCAAAAGGCGATCAAGATCATCGAGAGCCTGACCAGGGAGGTGGAGGTTGGCGCCACCTATACGGGGAAGGTGACACGTGTCGAGAATTATGGCGCCTTTGTGGAGATCTTCCCAGGCAAGGAGGGGATGGTTCATATCAGTGAGCTTGCCGACTATCGGGTGCCCAGCGTTGAGGATGTGGTCAAGCTTGGCGATGAGATCATGGTTATGGTTACCGAGATTGACCATATGGGGCGGATAAACCTCTCCCGGCGTGCCGTATTTCAGGGGCTGTCAAACGTGGATAAGGTTAAAGATACCAGGGCATCAGGCTTTCCCAGGAGATCTCAAGATTCGCGCCCTCAGACGCGAGGTGGTGAGCAGCGCAGTCCAAGAGGAAGACCGCCGAGGCGTAATTTCCATAATTGAAGCAGGCTGTAGGGGGTATTGGGCAATGCCGATAGCGGTTGTAGTTCATGGGGCTGCGGGGAGGATGGGCAGAGAGATCTTGACGGCTTTGTGCCAAGACGAGGGTCTTAAGGCGGTCGGCGCCGTCGATCTAGAAGCAAAGCAGGATTTCTTAGCGCTCCCTGATGGCTCAGGCGAGATCCCGTTTTCCACTGACCTGGAGTCGATCCTTTCCCATTGTCGTCCTGATGTTATGGTGGACTTCACAATTCGCGACGCCACCATGGCTGCAGTGCGGGTGGCCACAAAGCAAGGTGTAAATCTCGTTATTGGGACAACAGGTCTCTCCTCCGAGGATATAGGCGAAATCAAGCAATTATGCCATAATAGGGATCTTGGTGCTATAATAGCACCCAACTTCTCGTTGGGGGCAGTCTTGATGATCCACTTGGCTAAACTGGCAGCCAGGTATTTTGATTATGCTGAGGTAATAGAGAAGCACCACGATGGGAAGGCTGATGCCCCATCGGGGACCGCCATAGACACGGCCAAAGCGATGTTAGAGACGCGGGGCAAGCCCTTCAATTACCCTGTTCCGCTGAAGGAAAGCCTCGCTGGAACACGTGGCGGTCAGATCGAAGGGGTCGGAATTCATAGTGTGCGCCTTCCCGGGCTTCTCGCCCATCAAGAGGTGATATTTGGAGCACAAGGACAGACGCTTACCATACGCCACGACTCCATCAGCCGGGAGTCCTTCACGCCCGGGGTAATCATGGCCATTAGAGAGGTGGTCAAGATCAAAGGGGTCATATATGGTTTGGAAAACATCTTGGGACTGTAGGAGGTCGTGATGGAAGGGTTCCATGTTGCCATTGTTGGCGCCACGGGATTGGTTGGACGCGAGTTTATCAAGGTCTTGGAGCAGCGCAACTTCCCTATGCGCTCCATTCGTCTGCTTGCCTCTGACCGCTCCGCTGGCACCAAGCTCTATATAAAACATGAGCAGGTGGAGGTTGAAGAGACAACCGCCCACTCTTTTGAAGAAGTGGACATCGCCCTCTTTTCCGCAGGCGCTGAGATAAGCAGTCACTTCTCACCGATAGCAGCACGTGCTGGCGCTGTGGTCGTCGATAATAGCTCCGCTTTCAGAATGGATCCAAATGTCCCATTAGTAGTACCTGAGGTCAATGCTGAGGACATAAAGGAGCACAAAGGGATTATCGCCAACCCAAACTGCTCCACAATTCAGATGGTGGTTGCCATCTATCCCCTGCATAAGGTCAATCCCATTAAGCGAATCATTGTGGATAGCTATCAATCGGCATCAGGCATCGGCTCTGCTGCAATGGAGGAATTGATCGACCAATCAAAGTTGGCGCTTGAAGGGCGCGAGGTGGTGCCCCATCTCTTTCCCCACCAGATCGCCTTCAACGTTCTTCCCGAAATCGACCTCTTCCTGGATAATGCCTATACCAAGGAAGAGTGGAAGATGGTAGAGGAGACTCAAAAGATCATGCATGCCCCCGAGATAGCCATCTCCGCTACCTGTGTACGTGTTCCCGTTTCTATTGGGCACAGCGAGGCTATCCATATCGAGTTTACTAAATCGATGTCCCCTCAAGAGGCAAGACAAATCCTCACCGAGGCGCCTGGCGTCAGGGTGCAGGACGACCCCGGTATAAGCCTCTATCCTCACCCATGGTCTGCGGCGGGCACTGATGATGTCTTTGTCGGGCGCATTCGCAAGGATGCGTCCCATGAACGTGGCTTGGCTATATGGGTAGTTTCCGATAACATCAGAAAAGGAGCGGCGCTGAATACCGTTCAGATCGCCGAGACGATGATCGAAAAAGGCTGGATATAATGGAGGCACATGATGGCAGGGCTAAGTAGATTATTCACCGCTATGGTAACACCCTTCGATGACGAAGGCAATGTTGACTATGACCAGGCGAAGAGGCTTGCCACCGCCCTGTTGGATTCGGGGAGCGATGGATTGGTGGTTTCCGGAACCACAGGAGAGTCTCCCACCCTCAGCAGAGAAGAGAAGCTCAAGCTTTTCGCTGAGGTGAAGGAGGCAGTTGGAGGACGAGGAACGGTGATAGCTGGTACCGGCAACTACTGCACAAAGGATAGCATAGAGCTAACCAGGGCGGCAGAGAGCGTTGGCGTGGATGCCATACTGCTCGTTGTGCCCTGCTACAACAAGCCAACTCAAGAGGGGCTTTCCCAGCACTTCAAGGCCATTGTCACAGCCACGAGCCTCCCGTGCATTCTTTACAATGTGCCCAGCCGAACGGTGGTAAACCTTGCCCCTGAAACCGTGATCAAGTTGAGCGATATCGATAACATCGTCGGCATAAAGGAGGCTAGCGCCAATCTGGAACAGGTCGCCAAAATCATCGATGGTACAAATAAGGATTTTTTGGTTTACAGTGGCAATGATAGCGATACACTCCCCATACTTGCCCTAGGGGGTTGTGGTGTAATCAGTGTTATCTCCCACCTCGTTGGCTTTCAGGTTAAGGAGATGATGGAGAAGTTCCTTAGCGGCAAAGCAGATGAGGCTGCAACGATCCATCGGCGCCTGCTTCCACTGGTGAATGCTATGTTTGTGGTCTCCAGCCCTAGCCCGACCAAATACGCCCTGAACCGCCTGGGCTTTCGGGTGGGCAAGCCACGTTTGCCTCTCGTCGAGCCTGACGAAAAATCGGCGGCATTTATCGACGCCACCTTGGCAAACTATAAAATCGACCTCCCAATAGAAGCTAAGGTCTGAGAGAGCAGCCTAGAGCCATTTCAAGTTTAGCCTACTAGGCTATCCGAAAATCGGGGGTAGGTTGGAGCAGATGCTCTAGGCCTGTCCTGAGCTTGTCGAAGGGCTACCCCATTTTAGCAAGGCTACGGGATGTCTCGAATAATGATGGTCTGTTCCCGCCTTGAACCAACCGAGATAACGCTTGCTGGACAGCCAATCAACTCCTCCACTCTCCTGATATAGGAGCGAGCCTCACCGGGCAGCTCCTCGAAGCGACGAAGGCCGCTTATGTCAGTTTGCCAGCCAGCAAGCTCCTCATAGATGGGTTCGCACCTCGCCAACAAGGTGGAGTTGCTAGGAGGATTCGTCAGCGTATCGCCATCAAGCTTGTAGCCAGTGCATATCTTGAGTGAAGGCAGGACACCGAGAATGTCGAGGCGGGTTAGGGCAAACTCGGAAAAACCATTGATGCGAGCGCTAAAGCGACCGATCACAGCGTCGAACCAGCCGCAGCGGCGGGGGCGCCCCGTAGTGGCACCATATTCATGAGCGTGCTGCCGAATCAACTCCCCTGTTTCGTCACAGAGCTCAGTGACCAGAGGTCCAGCTCCCACCCTGGTGCTGTAGGCCTTATAGACACCGATGATGCGGTCTATCTTCGCTGGGCTCAGCCCCAACCCTGAGCATGCGCCTCCTACGATGGTGGAGGTAGAGGTAACATAGGGGTAGGTGCCAAAATCTATATCCAGCATCGTCCCCTGTGCCCCCTCCAATAGAACTGCTTCCTCGTTTTCCAGAGCTTCCTGCACCATCAAATCGGTCCCCTTTACGAAGGGAGCCAGAATCTCTCCATAATGGCAATATTTATCGTAGATTTCCTCCAGCGATAGAGGTTGAGCCTCATAAACCTTGGTGATGATACGGTTCTTCTGCTCCAGAACAGTGCGAAGCCTCTCCCGAAAGACCTCCTTGTCTAGTAGGTCTCCAACGCGAATTCCCAACCGGCCGGCTTTATCCATATAGCAAGGACCAATCCCTCTTCTTGTCGTTCCAATAGCACTGCCACCGCGTGACTCCTCCTCCAAGCCATCGAGAAGGATATGATAGGGCATGATGAGATTAGCGCGATCGCTCACAAATAGCCTCTCTACACTCACGCCACTCTTCTTCAGCTCTTCAATCTCCTCGAAGAGCACAGCGGGGTCGATGACCACACCATTGCCGATGATGCAGGCAACATCGGGGTAGAATATACCGGAGGGAATGAGATGCAACCTGAACTCACCATAGGGATTAATTACAGTATGACCAGCGTTGTTCCCCCCTGAGAACCGCACCACCACATTTACCTTTTCGGCAAGGAGGTCAACAATCTTCCCTTTCCCCTCGTCTCCCCACTGCGCCCCAATAACAGCAATTACTGGCATTTCTCACTCCCTTCCTACGTTCACAACTGGTAGGCCAGTCCTGTCATTCTGTCGCCATCCTCTTATAGTATACCTCATAAGCCCTGAAAACTGGCAATTGTACTCGTTCAAATCATTTGACCCACACACACCCACCCTGAGACGCATTGCTGGAGGACACCCCCAAACCCCTGCCAGAGAGGAGACCCCTCTGGACTCCCGCTTTCGTTCCCTTTCCCGCCGTTGGGGACAAGCCTCTTATCTGAACGAGCACATCAGCCATGCTCCAAAAGAGCCCCCAGAATGAGCTCTGCTGCCCTCTTGTCGAGAGGCTCGTTGTTGTTACCACACTTAGGCGATTGGATGCAACTGGGGCAGCCTGCCTCACAAGGGCACTCCGCTATCGCTTTCAGCGTAGCAAGCCAGAGTTCCTCGACTAGTTCGAAACCCTTCTCGGCGATGCCAATTCCGCCCGGATAGGCATCATAGATGAATATCTGTGGTTTCCCCGTATCAGCATGGAGCGGCGTGGAAATACCACCCACATCATTTCTATCGCATAGGGCAAAAATGGGTAATAGTGCGATGGCAGCATGCTCCGTAGCGTGAAGCCCGCCATGGAAATCGAGCCCCTGTTGAGCGAGAGCAAGGACAATTTTCTCCGGTATGTCGAACCAAAGAGCTACGGTGGGGAATGTTTGGGGTGGCAGGTCGACAGGCTCCTCCCCGATAACCTCCTCGGTAAACTGCCTCTTCTTTTTAAAGCCCACCACCTCAGTGGTCACCTCCACCTCTCCCAGATAGACGCTTACCCCTCCCACCTCCCTTCGCCGATTCACCTGAAGGATCGAGAGTTCGGTGATGTCTTTTGTTTGCGTATAGTAATCGGCATCGATGGGCTGAGCGTAGGCAGTGCGCGATAGCAGATCGAGTTCGGTAACAAGATACGCCTCACCTTGATGAAGATAAATGGCGCCGGGATGAATCTGAAAGAAGGCGACCGCCCCCTCCACTGTCTCCAGTTCCCGATAGCCTTGCGAGGCATCGACGATCACATAGCGCTCGGAGGATGTGGAGCGAATATTCACATCCTCAGCAGGGTAGAATATGGTAGGCGATAGGTAGCACCGCCCACCACGCTCCTTAAGCAACCCTTCCTCCACCAACTCCGCACGCACCTTCCCGAAGCTTTCACCAAATACCGCTTCATCATTATCATCCAATGGATGCTCATAGGCAGCACACATGAGATGAGATTTAAGGATATAGGGGTTAGCCTGATTGGTGAGAACGTGCTCAAAACTCTTGCCAAAGAAAGCCTCGGGGTGACGCATAAAATACTGGTCCAGGGGATTGTCTAGGCCAATGAGAAAACTCAAAGACCTCTCCCCTCTTCTGCCACTTCGCCCTGCCTGCTGCCATGTGCTGGAGATACTCCCTGGGTAGCCAGTAAGCACAGTAGCATCAAGATCGCCAATATCAACTCCAAGCTCGAGAGCAGTGGTCGCCACCACCCCCAAAAGCTCGCCATCAAACAACTGGCGCTCGATTTGGCGTCGTTCCTCGGGAAGATAACCAGCGCGGTAGGGCCTTATTCTTTGGGCAAGCTGCTCGCTTTCCTTAGCTAGCTGCTCTCTGGTGTAAATGTAGATAAGCTCGGTCAGCTTCCTCGACCTGGCAAAGGCGATAGTCCGAAAGTTCCCCTTCACTAACTCGGAAAACAGAAAGGTGGCCTCGGAGTTGGCGCTGCGCCTGGTGGATTTAGCCTGATCAATAATGGGGGGATTCCAGAATACAAAATCCTTCCCTCCGTAGGCAGAGCCATCCTCATCGAGCACCTCAAAAGGGAGACCCACCAATCTCTCGATATGCTCAGTGGGGTTGGCAATAGTCGCCGAAGAGCAGATGAACTGGGGATTTGCCCCATAGAGCGTGCAGAGCCGCTTCAGTCGGCGAAGCACATTAGCCACATGGGAGCCGAAGACACCGCGGTAAACATGTGCCTCATCGACCACAACATAGCGAAGCTGACGAAGAAACCTCGACCACGACTGATGGTTAGGCAGAATGCCCAGGTGAAGCATATCGGGGTTGGTGAGCACCACCCGAGAAGACCGCTTTATCTCGCCTCGCTCCTCAGGAGGAGTATCGCCATCGAAAGTAGCGCACCCTATCCCAAAAGGCGAGGCTAATTCCAATAGACCCCTGAGCTGATCCTGAGCAAGCGCCTTGGTGGGGAAGATATAGAGGGCACGACTCCTCTTCTCCCTGAGCATCACATCCAGTACAGGCACATTGTAGCAGAGGGTCTTGCCGCTGGCGGCAGGGGTAACTACAAAGACGTTCTTACCCGAGCGGGCGGCATTTATCGCCTGGGCCTGATGGCTATAGAGAGCGGGAAGATGCAAAGCATCAAGGCGTTTCTGGAGCTCGGGATGGAGGGAGTCCACAAGCGCCCCGTAGCTCACATCGCGGCTGGGCACCCGTTCAATGTGGACAATCTGGTCTTTGAATAAAGGTTGTGTTTTAAGATAGTGCAATAAGGCTGAGGTATCCATTCTGTTCTAAAGAGCGTGGAGGATTTCCAACTCATAATCGAGTATCTCCACATCCAACCTGGTATTCTCAATGAAATCCATCACCTTGGACAGCACCTCGTTGCAATGCTGAGCACTTTCGCTGACACAGCTTATCCCTATGACGATGATTTGCCAGATGTCCTGCTCATCGACCTCAGCTATGGATACATTATACTTGTTTTTCACCCGCTGGATGATCGACTTCACCACCTGCCGCTTGCCCTTAAGGGACTGATTCTCCGGCAGGCGAAGCCTCACCTTACACACCCCGATATTCATAGCGTCTCCACGACAAAAAGAACCGGGACGTCCCTACGCATCGGGATCGTCTCGGCTCTTTTCAGACATTACAAGCGCTAGGGGCGACTTCTCATCTTAGTGAAGCACTCAGTACAATAGACCGGTCGCCCACTCCTGGGTTCAAAGGGAACCTCACACTCCATGCCGCAAGAGGCACAGATTGCGGAATACATCTGGCGAGTTTCACCAAAACGATCGCGCCGCCTCGCCGAACGGCACTCCCGGCACCGAGTGGGCTCGCTTTGCAGCCCACGTGACATATAGAATTCTTGTTCACCAGCAGTGAACGAAAATTCTTTGCCGCAATCTCGACACACCAGAACCTTGTCCTCCAAGGCCATACCAGCCCTCCTTCTTTATTTGGTGGTTGCCCCTTGCCGGTACAGCTTAAGACCCTGTTTGTCGGATTGCTTTGTCATACTTGTGCCGAAACAAACCCGTAGCTCGCTTTGGCGAGGTCGTCATGCTGAAACGCCAGTCCAGGTCCACCTTGCGCTATTATATATCAATACTACACAAAATGCAACTATTATTTATAACTCTTGTTTCGTTTACTAGTGGCGTGCTACACTAGAGACTGCCAAGCAAGTAAGGGAGGAAGCGGGTGTATGCCTCAGGACACAATCTTCGTTAGAGGGGCTCGGGAACATAACCTGAAGAACATCGATGTCGCCATCCCCAGAGACAAACTGGTGGTAATCACCGGCGTCTCTGGCTCGGGGAAGAGTTCGCTTGCCTTTGACACTATTTATGCCGAGGGCCAGCGTCGTTATGTCGAGTCTCTGTCCGCTTACGCTCGCCAGTTCCTCGGTCAGATGGAGAAGCCAGATGTCGATTATATCGAGGGGCTAAGCCCAGCGATCTCTATCGACCAAAAAGGCCCGAGCAGAAATCCTCGTTCCACTGTGGGGACAGTAACCGAGGTCTATGACTATCTAAGATTGCTATTTGCACGCGTTGGCCACCCTCATTGCCCCCACTGCGGGCAGGAGATCACACAGCAAACGGTGCAGCAGATCGTGGATGCCATCCTCAATCTCCCCCAGGGAGCTAGAATCATGGTCATGGCCCCCTTGATCAAGGACCGCAAGGGGGAACACCAAGGCGTTTTTGATGACCTGAGAAAAGCAGGCTATGTACGGGTAAGAGTCAACGGACATATTCACGACCTCTCCGAAGATTTCGACCTAGACAAGTACAAACAACATACCATTGAGGCGGTGGTCGATCGACTGGTCATCGAAGGAAGCGAGCAGCAAAGTCGACTCGCCGACTCTGTGGAGACCGCTTTGAAGTTGGGTGCTGGGGTGGTGCTGGTGTCGGTGACCGATGGCGAGGAACTTCTCTTCTCAGAGCATTTTGCCTGCGTACGCTGTGGCATCAACATAGGTGAGATTGAACCTCGGACCTTCAGCTTCAATAGCCCTCATGGAGCCTGTCCCGACTGCGGCGGGCTCGGGGTCAAGATGGAGATCGACCGCGATCTGATCATTCCCAACAAGGAGCTTTCTATCACTGAGGGCGCCATCCATCCTGGATGGTGGTTTTCCTGGCGCTCACACGAGCTGGAGAGGCTGGCAAGGCACTACGGTTTCTCCCTTCGCGTGCCTGTTAAGGAGCTAAGCGAGGACGATCTTAACCTCATACTTAATGGCGAGGAGGGGGAACTCATAAGGCATCGAAACCGCTTCGGTAGGGTTCGGCAACATTTCACCGGCTATGAGGGAGTGATCCCATACCTGGAGCGTCTCCACCGCGACACCGAGTCCGACCATACTCGCTGGCACATCGAGCGCTATATGTCTTCCCGCCCCTGCCCAGCATGCCAAGGGCGGCGACTGAAGCCCGAGTCCCTTGCGGTTATCATTGGGGACAGAAACATCGCCCAGGTCACCGCAATGTTCACTGAGCAGACAAGGGAATGGATCGACCTTCTAGGAGGCGACGGGGAAAGAAAGCCCGTCCTCAGCGAGCGCGAGCTTACCATCGCCCGCCAGATCCTAAAGGAAATCAGAGCCAGGCTCGGTTTTCTCAAGGATGTAGGCCTCGACTATCTCGCCCTCGACCGCGCCTCAAGCACCCTCTCCGGTGGAGAGGCTCAGCGAATTCGCCTCGCCACCCAGATTGGCAGCGGCCTTATGGGAGTGCTCTATATCTGCGATGAACCAACGGTAGGCCTCCACCCTGCCGACGACTATCGCCTCATCGAAACCCTGAAAAGGCTCAGGGATCTTGGCAACACAATCCTGGTCGTAGAACACGATGAGGCGATGATGCGAGCCGCCGACCTAATCATCGATATGGGACCAGGCGCCGGAGAACATGGAGGAGAAATCGTAGTTACCGGAACCATCGAAGATATCATTAGCTGTCCCGATTCCATAACAGGTCAGTACTTGAGCGGGAAGAAGCAGATCACCTTTCCTGAAAAGCGCCGCTCCGGCTCTGGCAAACAGCTAGTTATTAGAGGGGCTCGCCAGAACAATCTCAAGGATATCGATGTTCATATCCCTCTGGGGATGTTTGTTTGCATCACCGGCGTCTCAGGGTCGGGCAAGAGCACCCTCATCAGTGACATCCTCTATAAAAAGCTAGCGCAGATATTCTATAGGGCCAGGGAGCGCCCCGGCGATTGTGATGCCATCGACGGGCTGGAACATATCGACAAGGTGGTCAATATCGACCAGTCGCCTATCGGGCGTACCCCAAGGAGCAATCCAGCAACCTATACCGGAACCTTTACCCCAATCCGCCAGCTCCTCGCCACTGTCCCTGAGGCCCGCATGCGCGGCTATCCACCGGGGAGGTTCTCCTTCAATGTCAAAGGTGGCAGGTGCGAGGCCTGCCGTGGCGAGGGTTATATCCGGATCGAGATGCAGTTTCTACCCGATGTCACCGTTGCCTGCGAGGTTTGCAAGGGGAAACGCTACAATCGCGAGGCACTGGAGATTCGCTTTAAGGGAAAGAATATCGCCGAGGTGCTGGAGATGAGTGTCGAGGAGGCACTCTCATTCTTCGAGCATTTCCCCAAGATAAGAGCTAAACTTGAGACGCTGCACGATGTCGGGCTGGGATATATCAAGCTAGGGCAGCCGGCAACCACCCTTTCTGGAGGCGAGGCGCAGCGGGTGAAACTGGCAACCGAGCTTTCCAAGCGAGCCACGGGGAGAACCCTCTATATTCTTGATGAGCCGACCACCGGCCTATCGTTCGAGGATGCCGCCGCATTGCTCACGGTGCTTCACCGCCTCGTCGATACTGGCAATACCGTGATCCTCATTGAGCACCATCTTGACCTGATCAAGAATGCTGACTATATTATCGACCTCGGCCCGGGCGCTGGCGACCGCGGGGGATACGTCATAGCCAAGGGAACACCTGAGGAGATAGCCCAACAAGAAAGCTCCTTCACCGGGCAATACCTTAAAGCCAAATTGGCTAAGCATACTGGCGACAAAGTGTCGGCAATAGCAGTATCCTGAACTGGCTAACACTTCGCTGATAAGCTATAATCTCACACGCAAATAAGCTTCATCGCCTAAAAATACGAGCTTCTGCTTCACCGGATAAAATGTCGAAAAGACAGAGAGGAGGTGGAAGGGTGGAACAATTGACCAGAGATGAAGTACTGGACGCCATCGCTGCCAATGTGGAGAATGAGAACCTCATTAGCCACATGATGGCCACCGAAGCCATCATGCGGGCGCTGGCAAGGAGGTTTGGTCAGGACGAGGATATGTGGGGGCTCACCGGGCTGCTCCATGACATCGATGTCGAGCTCACCGAAGGGGACATGCAAGTTCACAGCAGGCTAGGAGCTGACATTGCAAAGGACCTCGGCGCCAGCGAGGAGATGGCCCAAGCAATCCTGTGCCACAACTGGACTCACGGCATACCCCCTGAAACCCTGCTTGATAAAGCCCTCTTCTGCACCGACCCCTTGACCGGTCTCATCGTCGCCGGAGCCCTGGTTCGCCCCGACAAGAAACTTGCCGGGCTCACAACAGAGTCGCTGATGAAGCGCTTTGACGAGAAGAGATTTGCCGCTGGAGCGGACAGGGAGCAGATCGCAAAGTGCAGCGACCTCGGCCTTGAGCTGGAGGAGTTCATCAAACTGGGGCTTGAGGC
>Ga0114920_10000338_pt1 | contig 20440 bp, 21 predicted proteins | sample ChitaG_FD_88683 | JGI IMG/M metagenome (GOLD analysis project Ga0114920, IMG submission 88683) | Deep subsurface microbial communities from South Pacific Ocean to uncover new lineages of life (NeLLi) - Chile_00310 metaG | ecosystem: Environmental > Aquatic > Marine > Oceanic > Sediment ...
ACATCAATGGTCAGTAGCATGATATTATGTCAACCTCACCCCCTGTATCCCCCTCTCCTCCGAAGGAGAGGGGGAAGGGGTTTTGAAGGGGCTTCGCCCCTTCTTTGACTCTCTTTAGTTTTAGTCCTTTTTATTATTAATTCCAAGGAACCGACGAAGCACCTTTCGTAGGGTATCAAGGAAGATATAAACAAACAAAATACCAAGTATTGCACCAACAATGACTACAACAATATCCACTCCCGCCTCCCCTTATCTCACCTTCTTACTTCCTGTCATACTTCAGATTTCTTTCAGCTTCTTAATGACCTTTGGCAGTACCGGCAAAAGGTCACTGGCTATCATGCCGGCATCGCCTAAGCTGGCCTTAACCATATTGCCGGCCTCGGCATGAAGGTAGACACCGAGAGCGGCGGCATCAAAGAGAGTTAAGCCCTGGGCCAGCAGGCCGCTAATAGCCCCGGCCAGAACATCACCGGTGCCGGCTGAGGCCAGCCCGGGGTTGGCCGTCGGGCTAAGGCGGCAGCTACCATCCGGGGCGGCAACAATAGTATAGGCCCCCTTTAAGACAACTGTTTTACGCCACTTAAGGGCCGATTTTCGGGCAATGCCCACCCTATCCTTCTGTATCTTATCTGCCGACAGCCCGGCCAGCCGTGACATCTCACCGGGGTGCGGGGTGAGTATAGCATCAACGGTTAGCCGATGCCACCAATCTGGTGTCTGGGCCAGGGTGTTTAGGGCATCGGCATCAAGCAGCAACGGTGGTGACGAAGACTTCAGCCCGAAAAGGACAGCCCTGATAAAGCTCACGGCTGACTTACTCTGCCCCAGACCACAGCCGAGCATCAGGACATCATAGTTTTTGAGTTCCGAGAGCACCTGGCGGGCCGCCCCGGCCGAGACAATACCGGGCTCGGCTTCAGGCAGGGGCAGGTAGGTTACTTCGGTTAGCTTGGAGGCCAGGACTGGCTGCAGGCTGGTGGCCACGGCCAGGGTTACCAGCCCGGCACCCACCCTCATGGCACCGCTACAGGCCAGGTAGGCGGCACCAATATAGTTTACGGAGCCAGCCACCACCAGCACCCGACCAAAGCTCCCCTTATGCGCCCCAAACGGCCGCCGGGGCAATAGCTGCTGCGCCCACTGGCCACTGATAAGTTCAGTAGCCACCGAACGAGCCAGATGGGCGGGTATACCAATATCAGCGATAGCTATTTGCCCGGCCCTCTCTGCCCCGGGAGGACTGAATAAGCCCATTTTGGCAAAGCCCAGGGTGACCGTATTGTCGGCGTAAAGACAGGCCGGGTCAACGGCGCCACTATCGGCATTAAGCCCCGAGGGTAAATCCAGGGCAATAACCCTAAGCTCGGGCCGTTCTTGCTTAGCTTTAGTCACCCGGCCCAGTATCTGGCTATAGGGGCTGCCGAGCGGGCGGCTCTGACCGGTACCAAAAAGGGCATCAATAACGGCCTCAGTTGATGACAGCATCTCATCAAGCTTATGCTGGTTTTCATCCTGGCTGGCATCAATACAGGCTAGGCCCCGCTCCAGGACCAGCTTAAGGTTGGGGTCATCAGCCGGTCTGGGCCCGCAGAGATAGAGACTGACCCTATCTCCCCAGTCATGCAGATGGCGGCCGGCCACCAGGCCGTCGCCGCCATTATTACCCGGCCCAATTAAGATTAGGATATTGTGCCCGCCGCCATTGCCCAGGATTCGTCCAACCTCCTCAGCCACCGCCCTTCCGGCATTCTCCATAAGGGCACTAGTGGTAAGGCCAATCCCCTCACAAGCCTGCTCTAGCTGGCGCATCTCTTCAGCGGTTACAATCTTCACCATATTATCCCCAGGGGTTACCTATCTACCTCACCCCCCTTAGGTTTTTATTAGGTAACCCTATCCCCTTTGTCCCCTTCCCCTTGATAAGGGGAAGGGGAAGATATTTTTAAGAGAGGCTTCGCCTCTCTTTGACTCTCCTTTACCATCTAACCCTTCAAAGAAGAGGGGGAAGATCTTTTAAAGGGGCTCCGCCCCTTGAATCCCTTGCTTAAATGGGCGGCGGCTTGCTAGCTTGAAGTGTAACAAGATACCAAGCTGGGGTCAACACTGGGCCAGTCTATCCAGCTTCTGGTTCATTCTCTGCCAGTGCGTTCCCCGCCAATAGATGCGGCCGCAGGCAGGACACTCCATATACTTGTCTTTTGTCTTAAAAACATAGGGGGGCACCCGTCCCTTTACCTGCTCCACTGTCCTCTCCTCAAGGGGGCGGTTGCACTCCAGGCAGAGGCTAAAGGGCCTGAAGCGGCTATTCAGCTTTATGGCCTGGATAACCTGGTACATCTGCTGCTCGGGCTGCTCGGTGTCAAGCAGTATGACCCTGAGTTGGCCGCTGGTCACCAGCCGCCGCTTGATAATCTCAGTGTCCCGGGTCAGTATCACCCGGTCCTCAGCTAGAGCCCTGGCTACCATGCCTGAGTCCTCACGGCCACTGAAGAACAGGGTATCATAGCCCATCATCCTCAGCCACTTGGCCAGCTTACCTACGTTGTGGTCAGCTATGAATCTGGGAGCGCTTGTCATCCTCACCCCCTTGTCTTTACCAACCGTTTCATAGATTAAGCTCCATCCCATCATGGGCCAGGGTTATTGAGCAATTTAGCTCCCGGGCTAGAGTGGCTATCTCGGCGGCGATCTCCCTCTCTAGATTAGGGCTCATATGGACACAAACCACCCGGGGCAGATAGCCGTTAATCTCCTGAAAACTCAGTAGCTCCTCTCTAAGCAGGCCGGGGGTCAGATGCATTGACTCCCGGCTGAACTGCTCAAACCTGTTTGAGGCAGTAACCTCGGTAATAAGCAGCTCAGGTGATACATACCGCCAGCAGGAATCCAGACCGGGCCCGGTATCGCCGGTATAGAAAAACACCCTGCCCTGGGCTGAGGTAATCTGGTAGCCAACAGTGGGCACGGCATGGTTTGTGGGCACAGCCAGGACACGGTAGCCGGCAATGGACACCACCCGGTAGGGCTCTATTGTGTTAAATTTGATGGTGGGGTTGGCCTCCGGTTTCTCCAGGAAGTTAGGGTAGAGCTGGCCATTGAGCAGGTGGCTTAACAGGGCATCACGAACAGATGGCGTCGCGTAGACATTGATGCTGACCCCGCTAAGGTAAAGATTCATGGCAATCAGCGGGATATCCTTGATATGGTCATAGTGGGCGTGGCTCAAGAGAATGGCCTCAAGCCTTAGCTGGGCCTCAAAGGATAGGCTGGAGGTAAGGCCGCCGGCATCTAAAACCAGCCGCTCATCAACCAGCAGGCTTAAAAGTTTGGTATCCTGCGATTCGCAGTTATGCGTCCCCAGAAAGCGTATTTTCATCAGTACCCCCCAGAAAATTAATCAGAGATGGCGAAAGGGTTAAAGTTTGTCTGGTAGTCATAGGTATCAACGGCATCTTTACCCTTTAAGAAGTTGACCACGGCGTAGGTGAAAGGGGTGGCTAGGGCCTCAATGGCCGTCTTGGCCAGCCAGTGGTATAGGATTAATATGGGCATAAAGGCCGGGGTGCCAACAAAGGCCAGGGTAATGAAGATGGAGCTGTCCAGCCCCTGGCCCACCACCGTGGAGCCAATGGTCCTGGTCCAAAGCCAGCGGCCTTTGGTTAGAATTTTCATCCTGGCCAGGATGAAGGAGTTGGCGAACTCACCAATAAGGTAGCCGCAGAAGGAGGCCGCCAGCAGCCTCGGCGTATAGCCTAGAATGGTCTCGTAAGCCGACTGCCCCTCCCATAAGGGGGCCGGGGGCAGGAGCTGGCCCAGCCAGGCAAAGGCAACGAAGATGAGATTGCACAAAAAGCCCAGCCAGATGACCCGCCTCGTTAAGCGATAGCCATAGACCTCGGTTAGAATATCACCAAAGATATAGCTTATGGGGAAAATAATTATGGCCGCCGGCAGGATGACAGAGCCAACACTTATCACCTTGACGGCGAGGACATTAGCGGTGATGAGACAGGTAACGAAAATAGCGGCAATAACGACAAATCGGTGCGAGATGTTCATTACCAGCCTTTGCTAGATGACACGGATACGACGGAAGAAGTAGAGGATGCCGCCAATAATGACCGCCATAATCAGCACGACATAGAGGAATGAGTACTCCGTCTCCTGGAAGGGCAATGGGATGTTCATCCCATAGATACTGGCGACGACAGTAATGGGCAGGAGAACGGTGGCAATGATGGTCAGTATCCGCACCACCTCATTGGTGCGATTTGAAGACAGTGAATCATAGGTAGCGCTCAGGCCTTCAATTATCTCTTTATATTCATCCAGGGCATCCCATATCTTGTCCATGTGGTCAATCATATCGCCGAAGTAGACCGACATATCCTTACTGATGAAGCGCCGCACCCTGGGTTCCAGGCTGCCAACAACCGCCCTCATCGGCCAGATGATGCGGCGGAAGGAAATGATATCCCGCCGCAGCATGGAGATGGCCCTTACGGTGTCTCTCCTCTGGTCAGCGAAGATATCGTCCTCAACCTCCTCAATATTGTCCATGACCTTATTTAATATGGGCAAACAGTAGTCAACCAGCCGGTCAAGTATGCGGTAGAGCAGGAAACCTGAGCCCGAGCCTAAATACTCCGGCGGCGACTCCTCATCAATCTGGCATTCCCGGAACAGCTTTACCAGCGGTTTCAGCTCACCGCTATGCAGGGTAATCAGGTATTTTTCACCAATGAACACCGACAGCTGGCTGGAGGCAAGGACACGCCTCGCCTTTTGATATACCGGGAAGTGGAAGACCAGAAACAGGTAGTCCTCGTACTCATCTATCTTGGGGCGCTGTATTCGGCTGAGAACATCATCCAGGTCAAGGGGGTGGAAGGGGTAATGCTCGGCCAGGTACCGCGTCTCATTGGCCGTGGGCTTCTCAATGTTGACCCAGGTCAGCTCGCCCCAGGTGATTGATTCTATATTTAACTGTGGCTTCTTTTGAACCTGTGATATTGCCATAGCTCCTGTCCTTTAGCTAACCGGCTAGTCTGCTCTATTTTAGCACATCCTTTACCAGATAGCACCAATCTGATATACTAAAAATGGTTAAAAAGATGAAACCCCCGCTAAGACACCGCATCTTTCTCAGAATCAAGAAGGCGCTGGGCATAAATACCTTCCTGTGCGACACCTGCAAGTGGAACTGGCGCGGCGCCTGTCATGTCCCGGAGCGCCCCAATGTTACCTGGTGCCCCGACTATGAAAAGCGGGGCGGCTAGTTTCAGGCCGAGGCTGACTGATTATACTCGTAGAAGCCCTTCCCCGTCTTACGACCCAGCCAGCCAGCGGTAACCATCTTCTTTAACAGCGGCGGTGCCGCATACTGCCGGTCTTTGGACTCCTCATACATAACATTGGCCACGAACAAAAGGGCATCAAGGCCGATAAAATCACACAGGGCCAGCGGCCCCAGGGGATAGTTTAGGCCCAGAGTGATGGCCGTATCAACATCCTCTTTGGTGGCAATACCCCTATCCACCATGCGGATAGCGTTGAGCAAGTAGGGCACCATCAGGGTATTGACAATATAGCCCGGGGAATCCCGGGCGATAACAATGGTCTTACCCAGTGACTGGCCAAAGGCCCTGCCCAACTTAAGGGTCTGGCCACTGGTGGCGATAGTCCTGACAATCTCCATCAGTTGCATTACCGGCGCCGGGTTGAAGAAGTGCAACCCCAGCACCTTATCCGGCCTTTTGGTGGTCATAGCCATATCAATGATAGATAGAGAAGAGGTATTGGTGGCCAGAATAGTATGCTCAGGGCAGATACTATCCAGCTGGGCAAATAACCGCTTCTTGAGCTCCATATCCTCAATGACAGCCTCTATCACCAAATCACAATCAGAAAAGTCCTTAAGGTCGGCGGTAGTTTTAATGCGGCCAAGTATGGCCTCCCTATCCTGTCCGGTTATCTTGCCCTTGTCAACACCTCTTCTAAGAAAGCCGTCTATTGACCTAAGTGCCTTCTGGGCGCGTTCACCGTCCCTTGAGAAACCCAGTACCTGATAGCCCGATTGGGCACAGAGCTGGGTAATACCGGAACCCATCACCCCGGTAAAACCGACCACGCCAACCTTTTTAATCTCCATTATGCTGCCTCTTCTTTATTAATTTCTACTTTGCCCTTTAGACAGGCTTCCTCTTTCCCAAAAAGCAGTAATCCCCTCGGCTTAATCCTTAAGTGTCCACATTGAATTGTAACAAAGGCCAACCATTCTCGTCAAGATAGATTGAGACAAAGAATTAGTACCAAAGGACAGTATCTTTTAGTAAAATCAGGCATAAATGCGGATTGACACTAACTATCATTATCTATATAACAACTGAAATTTTAATCCTAAAGTACGATACTATTAAATAATAATCCTCCTGCCCATATTGGCTCGTTTTCCGTAGTGCCATGAATTGGATAGAGAGCCAAGGGGGGGCAAAGCAATGGGGCGTCGCAGTTACAAGCACCTTTTCCTGGTTTTAACAGCTATTTTAATGGTCGGCCTAATCAGCCTTACTGGTTGTAATGGTACTGATGAGGCCTCCTCGGGAACAGGCGGCGGCGGAAATTACAACCAATCGTACCAGTCAGATGGCTTAGAGGACAGTGATGAACCGTGCCCAATTCCGTAGGGCACCTGATTCCTCACCGACCCTTATTCAGTAGCCGCCGTCTATAAGGCGACTACCTTTTTTGCCTTGAGCAGGGTGTCAGCCAGGGTATACATGTTGGATACCTGCCCCACCGCTATTTTGTCCATCAACTCAAGACGCGATAGGCAGGTGCCACAGGCAAGGATTTCTATCCCCTGGCTTTCCAGCTGTTTTATCTCCCCCAGCACCGCCGAGCCATCAGTGACCAGCTTTACCCCGCTGTTCATAAAAATAATGCTTTCCGGCCTTGAGGTAAGGGCAGCCAGAGTATTTAGAAAGCTATGCATCAGCAGGCTGCCCAGCTCTACATTGTCACCCCGGCCCAAGATATCAGAGGCAATGAACAACACGACGCCGCTAGCCGCCGATGGCTCCTCCCTGGCCTTTTGAGCCTCCCTCTTGGCCAGCGTCAGGTAGATACCGTCCCCCTTCTGTTCCACGGTTACGGTACAGCCCCGGCTCTGGGCTAATCGGGATACATTCTGCCGGGCGGCTTCGTTATCAACAATGGTTACTACCCGGTCCGCCTCCTCCAGGGCCTCACTGGTCAATAGCACCGGTTTGGGACAGGCCAAACCCCGGGCATCAACAGTCCTGGTCATCTCTTTTCCTCCATTGTAAAGCATTAATCAGATAGTTTTTCTCCCCTGTCTGGCCAGAAGGGCGGCACCAAGGGCGCCAACCAGCTGCGGCTTAAGGGGAACGGCAACCTCAACACCAAGTCTATCACTGAGCAACCGCTCAAGGCACCTGTTCTGAGCCGCCCCGCCGGCAAAGACAACCCTCTCCTTAAACCCTATCCGTCGCGCTATGGCGGCAACACGAGTGGCCACTACCTGATGCAGGGCCAAGGCGATGGCAGCAACCTCCTCTCCCCGGCTAATGAGGGAGACAACCTCTGATTCAGCAAAAACGGTGCACAGGCTATTTATCTGGACAACCCTAGAAGCACCTAAGGCAAGCCCCCCTAACCCATCTATGGCAACCTCAAAGGTATCGGCCATTACCTCCAGGAACCTGCCGGTGCCGGCGGCACAGCGGTCATTCATCTCAAACTTCCGCACCGCTCCCCCTTCGGAGAGCGATATTACCTTGCTATCCTGGCCGCCAATATCAATAACGGTATGACAATCTGGATAGAGGTGCCTGGCGCCTATAGCATAGGCCCTAATCTCGGAGACCACTTCCCCAGCTAACGCCGAAGCCACCAGGTAGCGACCGTAGCCGGTGACCACCAGTTGCTGGTAACCCTTATCGGCCAAAAGCTGCCGGCACCGCTCGAGGGGGTTGACCCCGGTGTCAATGACAGCCGAGTCGGTAACTCCACCACCCAGCAGTACCAGGGCAATGGTCCGAGAGCCAACATCAAGCCCGGCTGAGATCATCTTCCTATCATCTCCAAGAAGGCATCAACCCTGGTTCTCAGCTGGCCGATATCCTCATCAGCGTAGTCCGTCTCAATACACAGTAGTGGAATACCCTCCCTGGCCAGGGTCTGTTCCACCAACACGGCTTCATTGGCATAGGTGTGACAGAACTGGAGGTTATAGTGAACGACACCGTCAACCCGGTATTCCCGGGCCAGCCTGACGATGTCATTAAGGCGTTCCTGATTGGGCGTAAAGCAGGCGCAGTTAATCTTCATATAGCGCTCAGAGATGGCCTTAAGCTGCTCCTCTATTGTGCCACCATCCTCAGATATCAGGTCACCAAAGAACCGGGTGCCGGTGCACGACTCCTCGCAGACAACGGCCGCCCCGGCTGTCTCCAGGATGTGATGCAACTTCCAGTTGGGGATGGCCATCGGACTACCCGAGATAAGGATACGCGGTGCATTCTTAGTGAAAGCCCCCTCCCCGGTGGTAACACGAACCTCAACCTCATCACACAGGGCGTTTATCTGTTGAGTAGCCCGGTTAACATCATCATAGAAGGACACCTGGGTTACCAATAGCGCATCCTTACCGCTTATGGGGACGGGATTGGCCTGACGCAGTTGATATAAGCGCTTAAGGGCCCGCCGACGGTTGTTGACCTGCCTGGTTGCCCGCTCAAGCTTATCGGCAGTAATCCTGTTTCCGGTAAGCTCCTCAATAACATCTTTAAAGGCAACTACCTCGCCCAGCCAAAGGTCGCGGGCCAACCGGGTCTTCTTGTTGGGCACCTCCATGACATAGACTGGCTGATGCTGGGCCAGAATCTCAAACATCTTCTTCTTGCCATCACAGGTTGTCTCGCCAACGATTAGATGGCTTGATTCGACATAGGGACAGATTCTGCCCAGCTTAAAGCCGAAGGAGGACTTAATCAGGGCACAGGTATTACGGGGCAGGACCTCCTCAGCAATGGGCACGGAAAACTGGGTCCCGGCACAGAGGCCTACCGGGATGGCACCGGCCGCCCAGACAACCTCCTCAGGAACAAAGACGCAGTAAGTGGCCACCACCTTGCCGCCATTCTTGGCCTGCTGCCTTAGTTCCCTGACCCTGATGCCGTGGATATCACCAACAACGAAGTCGAAGAAAGCCATGCCATCAGGACGATTCTGTTGCGAGAGATAGATTTCTTGAAAAATCGGCCCCAGAGCATTGAGAAGGTTATCATGTTTTTCAAGGTCTATGCCCAGCTCGGTCCACATCTTTATATTATCGTTTGTCATTTTTAATCCCTTTCTCTTACTTTAGGCAATAAAAAAAGCGACGGTCGAAGAGCTCCGGCCATCGCTTTACTGGCTCTAGTAAAGCAACTGGATAATTATAGCATCACCAAGGCACCACCCCCCGGGAACGGAGGCTCTTCGAGCAGATGGGTGCCGAACCGGCACCCGGCCTGACGGCTCAATTTCAGGTGAAGACAAAACGCGGTAGCCAGGTCGTCACTGCTGTCACCCCCTTCCCCAGTCAGATGAGACACCACGGTTGACAATGTGTCGGCAGGATTATACAATAGCTAGCAGTCAGCGTCAATTTGGCTTTAGGCTAATCAAAGGCAGCGTAGCTCAGTGGCAGAGCAGGGGACTCATAAGCCCTTGGTCGTTGGTTCGAATCCAATCGCTGCCACTTTTTTTATTCACTTGCTGTTGCCGATTTTGGTAACTAACCTACTGATTGATTGTCACTTTTCGCCTAGTCTAACATCATACCTGGACCAGTTTTGGAGGGGCAGATCACGTATAATACTCTGTTTTGTGTGGCAGGGGTGCTGATACAACTTGAATGAAAAGCACTGAAGTATCAAAGAAGGCGAAGCTGGTGCAGAAGGTCATGAAAGTCAGAGAAGCTGCTGCAGGGAATTGATTGGCCACCGAGCAGCTTAACCAGATGACCCGTAGCAAATATATGGTCAGCCTGGCATGCCGCCTCGAGGTCGGAGAGGCCGTCCCCTATATAGATAATATTCTTACACCGTTTCTTAAGCCAGGCCGAGTATATTTTCTTGAATCCCTCGCTGACGATGTTACCCTCAGGATCACAGTAGGTTACGTCAATACCATCGTGACTGAAGGAGGTTCGCCCACAGTGTAATTCTAAATCTGGCATACAAATCTCTAGTAATACAGGTTCAATGTAAAAATCAAGTCCGTTACTAACGATAACAAAGGGGATTGTGCTCTCCTGACAATACCTGACAAATTCCACGAAGCCTGGCTTTACCTCAATATGCTGGCGGACAAATTCTTGCAGCTTCTTCTCGGGCTCTTTAATGAGTGAAAACTGAAGTTTGTTGCTTTGTTCAACAGTTAAATAGCCGTTAAGATAGTCTGAGTCAATCCTTTGCCAGTCACCACGAGCATATTTCTCTCTAAGTAGAACGCTGAGATTGTTTCTGATAATGGTGCCATCAAAATCACACTGGATAATCATTGCGTATCTCTAAAGTACTTGAAATCGAAAGTGAGGTTGGCGATGTTTTTATGGGCCTTCACTATCCTGAGAGATAGGTTTGGATTGATTGGACTTTTGCCCTAGGTATCTATACATGTAAATAAGCCTGTAGAAAACTACTACGTTGGTCAAAACGGCTATAACAATAAGACAGAAGTAGGCTTGTCCGATGACCGCCCCGAGCATTATCAGGAAAAGTCTTATATCACGTGAAGCCACGAACTTGAACCCTTTATCAAATAAATGCCGATGGTTCGGACTAATGCGAGCCCTGGTGTAGCTAATACAGATGGTACCGGCGATGGCTAAAAATCCCGCAAGAAAAATCCCGGCATATGTCTCGTGGGACAAAGACCATAAGGTTAGTCCCAGTACTATCAAAATATCAGCATAGCGGTCAAGTACAGAGTCTAAGAAACCGCCGAACTCAGAGGTCATATTCTTACGCCGCGCCAGACTACCATCAACGCAATCAACAATGGATGACAGTTGAACCAGGAGACCCGCTGCTATATTCTGTCCGAAAACGAAGCTGGTAAATGCTAAAAGAGCGATGCTGAAGGACGCCCAGGTAATCTGGTTGGGGGTTACTTTGGTCTTCGCCAGCAGCCGTACCATCGGCTCCGATAGCTTCCTGTTGATGTGTCGCGAAATGTAGCCATTGTACACAGCTTCCAAGTCTTGGCTCCTATATCCTCGCCAGATTCGGCCCTTCTTCAGTATCCACGCCCATCCAGAAACAGTCGCTAACGTCACAGACGTTAAAGGGATGTCCTCAACGGATCAGATAGAGGATGACATTGCTCATCTCAACATCGTTATCATTCTGTTGCACGAGCTCTTGCGAGGCCTAGAAGAAGTCCTCTGTCAGTAGAAAAATCCCGTTGTCAAGAGCATCCCAGCAAGTGAGGTCTTTGCCAATGTCCTGTATGCAGCCGGTATCAATTGTGACTTTGGTTACCTCGTCTGCCTGGTGGCTGGTGCCGGTGGGTAGTCTACACATAGGGTCTCGGTAAGGTTCTCTCGGTACAGCAGCCGCCTGACACTCTCTGCCAATTATATGGTCGCCCATACAGAGAACAACCGGCTCTCCCTGAGCCCACTCCATGGCTTTGTACAATGAGATAGCATTACTGCCGAGATAATCTGTATTCGTAATGTACTCAAACCTGACACCGAAGCTATTGCCGTTGTCTAGCTCATCGGCTACCATGTCCCCCAGATAGCCCATCACGATAGTGATGTCTCTGACTTAAGTCGCTGCCAATGCCTTGATGGATGGCTTATCAGCGCGACGCTGTTCACCTGCAGCATAGTTTGGGGGTGAGTGAGGGTTAGGGAACCCATGCGGTTTCCGTCACCGACAGCCAAGATAATACCTTTATTAACCTTTTTGCGCATTAGGACGACTAATTTCCTTTTTCGCAAAAACTCCGAGGTACTTTTACTGATACCTGGAGGTGCCTGTTTGCGATACTCTAATGTGCTTCGTCGGGTGTGAATAGCTAGCACTATACTAAGGGGACTGAGGTACTTTGTCAACCAAGTATAACAGAAGCCTAGTCACGTAATTACTATCTCCCTTTGCTACGTTGATATTTGCTAGAAGCTACATATGCCTATGAACAAATCATAGGATTGTATAGCTAGGTTGGGTGTGGCGGATATCTCAGTAAAAGTTCTTGTTTTTAACTTGTATGGCCCACCATTACGTACAATAGGGGTAACTCGTATAACTTCTTCCACCCCTCCCTCTATTCTCTTTCCCAGGCACTCCTCTCGCCTTCTTTTGGCTCTTTACGCAGAGCGAAAACCAGAAAGCAGAATTACTACTTTTTAAGGATAATGCCGTAGAGCCATTTTTATCGATTCATCTCTATATTGATATGATTCCTAATGAATAGATATATTTCTGGCTCTACGCTAATGACAAATACAATTCAGTTCCGCACGCCCTTCAAATACACCGTTAATACTAATCCCGCAATAACAAATGTTAATATAGCCCATAGATAGAATGTGGTTTCCCAATTACCTCCACTTATATCTACCATGAATGGGACTAAGATACCTACCAGAACAGAGCCAATATAACCAAAGCCATCAATGAAACCAGTAGACGAAGCAACAGCCTTCTCGCCTAAGAATCTGCATGGCATCGTCGTTACCAGAAAGACATGCGGACCATAAAGGAGAAAGCCACTTAGGACAAGCAATACAATAAAGACACCAACATTATCTACCATCGTGAACAAGAAGAATACGGCACTTAACAACACCACATAGGCGATGGTCAATATGTCCTTCTTCAATCTCAGCTTATTGTATAGGAGCGTTCCGGCCACCCCAGCCAGTGGAATCATGAACACAGTCAACCCTACCTTCTCAATCGGCATGCCATATTCTGTATACAAATAAGTCGGCATCCAAACGATGACTCCATAGCGCATCATATTGAGAAGCATCAATGAAAGCCCACTAAAAATTATTGGGGGTGTGAACATCAACTTCGTTCTTTCTTTCTGTAGCCTTGGCTTTACAACCATCTTCTGCATCGTAGCGAGATTGGCACCTGCCCTGGCGAACATTACGATTGATGCTACGAAGAATCCTGCCTGCCATCCAAATTGGCCTACTGCGAAGGCACAGGTCAACCAGGCTACAGAATTCCCAACCTGATAAGCAGTACCGAGAATTGTAGATGACTTCTCTGGATTCTTAGACGTTTCAGCATGCGCCCGAACGGTAGATGACCAGCCCATCGACTGAAAACCACCATCTATAATTTCACCAATCAACAAAACCCAGAAGAAACCTGCCGAGAAACCCAGAATTACATTTATCACTGCGGAGCCAATCAATCCGATTGTAAGATACATTACAGGATTGTACTTTTCAGACAACTGACCATGCAGGAACTGCCCTATTGCATAGGCCCCTAAGAAACCACTTGCAACCCAGCCAACACTATAGAGCGACAGGTCTCCATATGTCGCCAGGAGAACCGGCATCACTATTGATAGATTTACCCTACCGAAATAAAACGAAGCATAAGATGACCATAGCTTCCAGAACATTCTATTACTCAGATACTCCCTTCCATACTTTTACTAATTCTTAGTACATTTACTTCTTCGAGGCATAAGCGTTGAATATGTTGAAAGGGTGGCACTAAATCAACATATTGGCACAGTCAGAATCATCTACTATCCCGAGGGTTACTATGGTTATGCTCACCCGCTACGAATGGAACACGGCACAACTTGTATGGACTGATATGAGTATTAATCTACGTCAATACCTGTAGGAATTTTCTGTTGATTGTTGCATTCACAGTTCCTACTTTACTCAATAGCCCATTTTGACTCTAGCAACTGAACAATTTTTGAGCTTGTGCAAGATCTTGGGGTGTATCAACTTCTATCCAGCCCCCATTGATATCAACACTCTTCACCAATAAACCGGTATCCACAAGTTCTTGGATCATGTCGGTCATATATGCTTTCTCCAGGGATGTTGCGTGATGAAAGGGGGCATTGGGGCACTCTTTAGCTACTCGGTGAAAAGCTGCTTTCATCGCTTCAGCTCCCATTTTAGAGAACTTGGCAAGGCCGATAAATTCCCCATGAGCCTCTACTGGTTTGGTAACGTTTTTACCGATTTTTACCACCCTGCCGTTTTGGGTTTTAACCAGTTCAGCTTCAGAGATTGGGTGTTGGCTGCGTCCCTTATAATTTTGAATCCAATCAACATCCACTATTAGAGCAATATCTGCATCGCTGTGTATAAGTTTCTCCACAATTATCTTATCGTAGACAATATCTGAATAAGAAAAGATGAAATCGTCATTGATTTCATCCTCAGCAAAGAATAGTGATCCGAGTATGTTATTCTTTTTAAAGTTGGGATTTTCATAATAGGTTATCTTGGGGTAATTGATTAACTGACTACAGTACCCTCGAACTACTACGATATTGTCAATGCCATTTTCCCGCAAAGCTCCCAACCCTCTCTCCAAAATAGTACGACCGCCAACCTCCAAAAGACACTTAGGTTTGTTATTGGTAAAAGGATTGAGACGGCTACCGGAACCAGCGGCTACAATAATAGCTTTCGTTTTAATCCCTCCTCACAATAACTAATTCATTGTTAAGATTGATTGTAACTCACGGCTAACTCTGTCAAAATCTTTAAGACTATCAATCTCTACCCAACCACCATGGATGTCAATATGGCTTTGACCTGTGACCTGCCCCCATAAAGAATACCACTCTTTAAGTTAGAGTTAAAGGCATATCCACTCCAAGTGTTTTTAACATAAATTAAAAACACACGATTTGCGCTTAATCTCCTCTTTCCTTTATAATACGAATCTGGAACTCATAAGCCCTTGGTCGTTGGTTCGAATCCAATCGCTGCCACTTTTTGTTTAGGGGACTAAAATGACCACCGTCCTATCCAGAGAGCACATCCAAAGGCTAATTAAGCAACAACCCCCCTTGATAGAAGGCTACTTGAGTCTTAGTGAGCAGCTACAGGGCAACGGCTTTGACCTCACCCTGCGTGACATAGCCCTGCTTGAGTCACCGGGTAGGATTGCCATTAAAAATAGCCAGCGGCAGGTATCCGAGCTGGCCCCGCTGGTCTTTGACGGCCTGGGCTTTATTGACCTGCCGGCCGGGGTCTACTCAATCACCTATAATGAGATTATCCACCTGCCCAAGAATGTCATGGCCTTGGCCACGCCCAGGTCAAGCCTACTGCGCTGCGGTGTTACCGTGAATACGGCGGTCTGGGACGCCGGCTACTCAGGCCGTTCCCAGTCTCTGATGGTGGTCTATCACCCACGAGGCTTCCGCTTAGAGAGAAATGCCCGAATTGTGCAGCTTGTCTTCTTTCAGTTAAGAGGGGAAGCAGAAGGCTACCAGGGCACCTATCAGGGAGAGAATATCGGCTGATTTAGCTAGACGACAACGCTTAGGGCCAAGGGCATCAGCCAGAAGGATGCCGGACCTTCCCCGAGAACCTCACCATCGGCGTGTACCAGCAGCCGCTCCGGTGACCTAACCTCTATCCGGCTGGCCTTCTCCATTTTGACCTTGGGGTGGGTAATATGGGTCCCCTTATAAATCCTGGGAAACGCCTTTAAGAGCTCAAACTTACCGAAATCACCAACAGTCAATACATCCAGCAAACTATCACTGAGCTCAGCCTGCGGGGCCACCTTCATGCCGCCGCCAAAGTAAACACCATTGGCCACCACGACACTCAGGACACGCTTCGTCACCACACTGTTGTCCACCCGCAGGATAACCGATTTATTCCGGTAGCCAAACAGCGTCCCGGCCAACCCCAGCAGATAGGGAATGGTGCCCCTGAAGTATTTGGGAAGGCGCTGGGTAGTCCTGGCCACCTCGGCATCAAAGCCGATACCAGCGGCATTGACAAAAAAACGGCGAAGAGTCTGGCCATCCTTGTGGTACTGGACAACACCGACATCAATCAGCAGGTGGCGCTGGCTGGTCAGGAAGGAACAGGCCCGGGTATAGTCCCGGGGGATATGCAGGGAACGGATAAAATCACTGCCCGTGCCGGTGCCGACCACACCCAGAAAGGCTTCTCCGGAGCCATCGGCGGAAAGGATGCCGTTGACCACTTCGTTAACGGTGCCGTCACCACCAACAGCCACCAGAAAGCGATAGCCACCACTAGTCGCCGCCCGGGCCAGCTCAATGGCGTGGCCAACACCCTCAGTATATTGATAATCGAAGGAGAGACCGGCCTGCCGCAGCAGCTGCCTAATGTGAGGCCACTTACGGTAGGTTGAATTGGCCCCGGCCACCGGATTAACGATTACCCTGGCACACTGGAGTGACATTGTCCCTCCCATCAAGGATAAGCTATTATAAATTCTACCACTTGTCAAGTAGAAAATGCTAGTCCAGATAGTTTATTTCGGCCGGGGGTCTTTCCTTTGTGTCAAGTTCTATGCCGGCCTCCCGGAAAAGGTCAACAAAGGCATCATCGTTATACTTACCAAAGCTGATATAGCGCTTTATTTTGGCGTTGACCAGCATCTTGGTGCAGAGGACACATGGGGTATGGGTGGCATAAATAGTACAACCCTCAAGGCTAACACCATGCAGGGCCGCCTGGATGATGACATTCTGTTCAGCGTGAATGGCCCGGCAGACTTCATGCCTTTCTCCCGAGGGTATATCCCGCTCATCCCTGAGGCAACCCAGCTCAAGGCAATCCTTCAAGCCAGTCGGGGCGCCGTTGTAACCGGTAGCCAGAATATGCTTACCCTTAACGGCCACCGCCCCAACGTGGTGGCGACGGCAGGTTGAGCGTTCGGCCACCACGGCGGCTACCTTTAAGAAATACTCATCAATTTCCGGCCTCTTCAAACCCTCCCCCTTAAAGCGGCCATGACTGCCTTTGCCTTCTTGGCCAGATCCTTCAGTGAAGACTCATTCAGGATGGTGAAGTCGGCCATGGCGACGGGTCCACTCTTATTTATCTTCTCCACTTCGGCCATATCGCGGCTGGCGGCTTCGGCTGCGGTCAGCGGGCGGCTGTCTCTGGCGGCCAGCCGACTATATCTTGTTTTGGGTGACGCCCAGACAGCGACCACATAAAAGCCCTCCCCATAATAGTTCTTGAGAAAGATGTACTCTTCCCAGGAGTAGAGACCATCAATGACCACATCTTGCTGTTTCAGGGCCAAATCAATCCGGGACAGGTTGAGTATAGCATAAGCGGCCATGCCGTATTCTTCTCTCAAGTGCTCCCTGATGCGGCGCTCATTTTCCTCGTTCAGCTCCAGGCCCCTCTTCCTGACTTCTTCATCGGTAATGTCACCGAATCTCAGGCGAATAAAGCCATTCTTCTCAAATAATCGGGAGACCTCTGATTTGCCGGCGCCGGTCATGCCAACAATAGCCACCAACTTCATAACCTGTACCTGTCTGGCTCATTATAGGAAAACGGCCCACAAATAACAACAAGAGCTTAAGCAGCTCCTTAATCGATTACACGCCGCCTCATGGCAACCATTGATATGAAGAAGAAGAGCCCGGCCAAAAAGATAATATAGACTAGAGACAGCAGCAGGCCGGGGTGAAACTCACCCTGAACCAGTGCTCTGATAAGCTCAACCGCCGGGGTCAGTGGCACAATGCTACTGACCACCTGCACCGCCTCGGGGAATGAATCAAGGGGGAAGAAGGCGCCGCTAAAGAATGTTATCGGTGCGATAAAAAGGGTAAAGTAGTAGTTAAAGCTGTAGATTGAGGGTGCCAGAGAGACAAAGGCCATACCAATAGAAGCAAACATCACCCCTTCCAGAACAGCCACCACCGGCACCAGCAGTACCCAGGGTGAAGGCAGCAGCTGGAAAAGGACGGCCACCACCAAGATGATGGTGGCCGTCACCAGGGAGCGGGTAGCCCCCCAGAAGATTTCACCGGCAACGACATCCTCAATATTGAGCGGTGTCGCCAGAATAGAATCATAGGTTCGCCGATACTCCATGCGAAAAAAGGCACCATAGGTGCACTCAAAGGTGGCGCTGGTCATGGCATAGGTAGCGATGACACCGGGGACAATAAACTCCATATATTCCAGTTCATCAATAACGCCCATAAAATAGCCGAAGCCCAGACCCAGGGCCAGCAGCATGATAATCGGCTCAAAGATAAAGCCAGGGGCTATTGACCGCCACAGCCTCAGGAAAACATCCCTGTTGCGCTGCCACATCCGGAAGGAGCGCCAGGAAGGTAGCCTCATTCCACCAGCCCCCTCCCCGTCAGTCTGAAGAAGATGTCCTCCAGTGTGGCCAGCCGGGACCAGATATTCCAGGAAAAGCCGCCTAATTCCTCTTTTAACCTATCACAATCACAGTGAAATACCTGGATGGTGGCGGTGGCATCCTCAAAGTCAAGCTCTCTTCTCTCCAGTTCGGCGACGATTTTCTCCCTTTCCCCGTCCCTTACCTCAATCTCCACGACCTCATCACCAACATGCCGGCTAATAAGTCCCCTGGGAGAATCCAGGGCCAACACCCTACCCTGGTGCATTATGGCCACCCGGTCACACAGGACAGCCGCCTCATCCATATTCTGGGTGCACAGAAGCTGGGTAACCCCCTGCCCCTTTAACTGCTTCAGTTTCTGCCAGACCAAGTACTTGGACTGAGGGTCAAGGCCTATGGTCGGCTCATCAAGAATGATAACCCTGGGGTTGTTAATCAGGCCCCTGGCCAGCAGCAACCGCCGCTTCATGCCCCCCGATAGCTCTTTGATGCGGCTATTACTCTTGCCCTCAAGCCTAAACAAATTAAGTGCCGCCATACTGCGCCGCTTGGCCTCATCTTTGGCTATATCAAAGTAGCGGGCAAAGGTAGTCAGGTTCTGAAGCACGGTTAGTTCCGGGTCCAGGTTATCAATCTGGGGGACTACCCCGAACATGGCCTTTATCTGGCGGGGGTATTTCCTAAGATCCTTCCCCAGAACCCAGATATCACCATCGTCAGGCAGCGAGACGGCGGTTATCATGTGGACAAGGGTGGTCTTACCGGCACCATTGGGGCCCAGCAGGCCGAAGCACTCACCCTCGTCAATCTCCAAGCTAACCCTGTCTACGGCTACCAGGTCTTTAAAATTCTTGGTCAGTTTCTGGACTTTGATAACAGCCATATAATGCTTGCCGCTTTTCTAAGACAATATCCGGCTAATGATAGCAGTTTCGGCCGCAGGCGGGCAAGGTGAAATGAAGCCACCTATAACCTGTGCTATAATTCTGGGAGATGGCTAAGATTAACCTGGCCCAGGAAATGGCAAGGCAGCTGCCGAGTGAACTAAGTGATTTTATGAGGCAAGCCGGAAAGCTGGCCGCCAGCCGTGGTGAGAATCTATACCTGGTCGGTGGCGTCGTCCGTGACCTGTTGCTTAAGAAGGCCAACCTTGACCTTGACCTGGTGGTTGAAGGCGACGCCGTTGCCCTGGCCCGCCAGCTACTGCCCGATGAGCCTGCCAAAATCACCGTCCACCAGCGCTTTAGCACGGCCAAAATAGGGTGGCGTAAGTGGACTATTGACCTGGCCACCGCCCGCCGGGAAAGCTATGCCCGGCCGGGGGCCCTGCCCAGCGTCACCCCCAGTACCATAGGTAATGACCTGGGGCGGCGCGACTTCACCATCAACGCCATGGCCATTGTCCTTAACCCCGACGGCTACGGGGAGCTTGTTGACCCCCATAACGGCCGAAGGGACATTGAGCACAGGCTCATCCGCATCCTGCATAATAAGAGCTTCATTGATGATGCCACCCGCATCTGGCGGGGGCTACGCTACGAGCAGCGGCTGGGCTTCCGGCTGGAGGCAAACACCTTCAAGCTGCTTAAAAGGGATATCGCCATGCTTAACAGCATCAGCGGCGACCGCATAAGGTACGAGCTGGAATGTGTCCTCAATGAGGAGCGCCCGGAGAAGGTCTTCGGCTGTGCCCAAGAGCTCGGCGTCCTTGAAAGCCTGCACCCATCTCTTGGGGGCAACGGCTGGCTTGAAGAGAAATTTAACCAGGCCCGAAAGTTAACCTCCCCAGAGCCACCCTCTATCGCCCTCTACCTGGCCCTGCTAACCTACCAGCTGACCGAGGCGGAAAGGGAGCAGTTAATCTCAAAACTCAGGCCGACCAAATTAGTAACCAAAACACTCAGGGAAACTGCCGACATCAAAAGCCAGCTTAAACAACTGGCTGATGCTAAAATTAAACCGAGCCAGATTTATCACCGGCTTTACGGCTGCTCCCCGGCCGCCATCACGGCCAACCTGCTGGCCAG
>Ga0114920_10000340_pt1 | contig 20405 bp, 20 predicted proteins | sample ChitaG_FD_88683 | JGI IMG/M metagenome (GOLD analysis project Ga0114920, IMG submission 88683) | Deep subsurface microbial communities from South Pacific Ocean to uncover new lineages of life (NeLLi) - Chile_00310 metaG | ecosystem: Environmental > Aquatic > Marine > Oceanic > Sediment ...
AAAAACGAATTGGAAGGGCAAGAAAAGCTACTTTCCCTTCTTCAGTACAACCTTGAAGCTCTTAGAAAGCAGGTTGAGGCTGGAGTAACTATGCCCAGCAGCCTCTGGAACATGAGTGAGCGAATAATAACCAGCGAGACCAATATCGCCAACCTTCTTAGTAGCCTCAACACCCTCAAGCGCGAAACCGCCGTCAATCTGGCAGGTGACAGGTGGCAAGAACTTCTGGGCATGCTGGGGGAGATAGGTCGTTAACCTCAGCCGCAAGAGTAACACTACTATGCAAAATGATCTCTTATCGGTAAAGAGATACGGTCAGGAGAATAATTTGCTGGTCGGATTCAGCCGCTTCTATAACACAGCGATAGAATTGATCCTAATAGGACTTCTAGTTTTCGCCCCACTAGTCTTTGGAACCGTACAGGTATGGTCAATATCTGTAATGCATTTTGCCACCCTATTTATGCTAGCCCTTTGGTTTCTCAAAATGAATGCTCAAGGTAGATTCAGACTGGTAAGAACACCGCTTGATTTACCTATCTTAGCTTTCGGTGGAATAGCAGTGGTGTCCACTGTTACTTCAGTTTACTTCTATGAGAGCAAGGTGGAACTGTTCAAAATCCTGAACTACATTGTCCTTTACTACATTGTGGTGAATAATATCAAGGACTTTAAGCGAATAAAAAGAGTCATCACTATTCTGATAGTTATCGGTTGTGGACTCGCCGTTTACGGCCTGTATAATTACCTGAACGGAATAGAAATGATTTATGGCCTAGAAAAAAAAGCATATGTGGGCAATTTAACGGCAACCTACGTAAATTCAAACAGTATGTGTGCTTATCTTGTATTGACAATTCCATTAGCCGTTGGTTTATTCCTGAGTGGAATACTCGGCCGCCAGCCCGGCCAAGGAGAAGGTCGCCGCAGTATAACAACCTTCGTTTTGCCCCCTGCTATATTCGTAATGACCGTTGCCCTCATCTTCACCCATTCTCGAGACGGCTGGATTTCTTTCTTTACATCTATTCTCTTTTTAAGTATCATATTAATAAGGATTAGACACAAGACACCGAAGACTTTGACCAGAATTACAATGATTGTCCTGGTTATTCTCATTATTTTAGGAACTGCGGGCTCAGTGAGTTTATATCAAGCTGTGAAAGACAAAGGTACGTCCGTAACTTCTGTCGGCAATCCTTTTAGAGGAGTGCCACTTGAATCGAGAATAGAGGTTTACCGCGGTACACTCCAGATGATAGCTGACCGTCCTCTATTCGGTGTAGGACCAGGCAATTTTCCCCTCGTTTATCCCAAGTACCGTGACAAGAAACATATAGTATTTATGAACGAGACGCATAATGACTATCTACAATTTGCCTCAGAAATGGGGATATTTTCTCTAGCAGCATTTTTGGTGTTGCTGTGTCTGTATTTTAGGTATGGAATTAAGTATTTACTCTCCTCAAAAAATATGTATTTACTAGGCCTTGCTCTAGGGTGCACAGTAAGTATCGCCGGAGTTGCTCTTCACGCCTCGATGGATTTTCCATTTCAAATCCCGGCCAATGCTCTCACATTTTGGGTAATCTTAGGCCTAACAGTAAGTATCAGTAGAGCAATTAACCTACACGAAGTTAATGGGCCCTGATCATTTAATGGAACGTTTAGGAGTTTGCAACGATTATGCTTTGCTCTCCCGGTGCCTGCGCATATATATATCACTAAAGGACTTTCTAATACATAAGTGGATGTAGCACTCCGACTTCTTGATTCACTTTGTAGAACAGGTTCCAATGTGTCACAACGAGGTTTTCTCCGTAACAGTATTCCTGTAATAAGCGAGGCGGAGAAAAAAGACAGTTTCGAAATAGCTATGTGTGTGGAAGGTTACAAATCAAGAAATAACCGGAGGCATCCCTTCGAGAAGGGCCGAACAGCACTATTGACTGGTGTGCAAACCATAAGGAAGAAGTAGATCAAGGATGAAGAAAGATCAACATAACCCTGAAGGAGATGGTTTTATACAGCAAAAATTCTTCGTAGGAAAGTGCCACTATTTTAGGAGTCGAGAGCTTAAACCTGGGCAGGTCGACTTCTATTTCTCTCACTTTGGGAAGGTCAAAAAGCTTCTGGATTTAGGATGTGGGTCAGGAAGTATAGGAAAATACAAGCCAGACTCTAGTATCGAAGTCTTTGGTCTGGATAGTGACCCAGGTGCCATCAAAGAAGCAAGCTGTTATGAGAAAGCTCAGCTCTATGATCTGGAGCGGGGAGCGTTACCGTTTCCGGAGGGTTTCTTTTGTGCCGTGTTGGCCAAAGACATATTAGAGCACCTCGTCAGACCCCAGGTACTAATACAGGAGATCTTTCGTGTCTTAAAGCCTGGCAATTTGGTCATTGCTTCGGTGCCGATGCCTAAGCCCCGTGTAGTGTGGGGAGATTACAGCCATATCCGTGGATTTACCATAGACGCCTTAGGGACTATGTTTGAGGATGGCGGGTTTAGGGTAGTTTCTATCTGGAGGATGGGAGGAGTACCCTTGACAGGCCGTTTGGGATTAATTCGATGGGTTCCATGGCTATTAAAGTTTCCTCTCTTGGATTATCTATATGGCAGCAGCTTTGAAATCAAGGCTTACAAGCCTTCCGGTTAAACTCATGAAAGATCAGTGTTATAGGAAAAAGAAATATCGTTTAGCTGTGTTGGTTTCTCATCCGATTCAGTATCAAGCTGCGTTTTGGCGGAAGCTGGCTCAACATCCGCAGATTGACCTTACAGTGTATTTCTGCTCGGATTATGGGGTAACGGAGAAAGTAGATCCAGGTTTCGGTGTGATGTTCAAGTGGGATATCCCGCTTCTTCAAGGGTATGGGTATAAGTTTCTTCAGAATCATTCCCCAAAGCCCGGACTTAATGGCTTTTGGGGTATGGTGAATCTAGGTATTGTGAAGGAGTTGTTTGAGAATAGATATGATGCTCTTTTCGTCCATTCCTATGCCTACGCCACGCATCTTCTAGCTATCCTGGCTGCTCGACTCAAGGGAATCAAAGTGCTAGTTCGTTCTGAGTCCAATTTGCTTGTGAAGTGCTCCTTGAGGAGACGCCTGTTAAAGAGGCTTTTTTTGCCCCTGTTTTTCCAGCTTATGAATGGCTTTATGGTTATAGGGTGGCTAAATCATCAGTATTATAAGCACTACTGTGCTTCAAGAAAGAAGATCTACCTCCTCCCTTACAGCGTGGATAACGAGTGGTTCTTCGCCCAAAGGGATTTGCATTTGCCTCATAGACAGGAGTTGAAAGAGGGACTTGGCATTTCTGCAAACGCAAAGGTCATCCTTTGCGCTGCCAAGTTCCTGAAACGTAAGCGCCTTATGGATTTGATTCAGGCTTTTGAATGGCTGGGACTTCCCAGTGTTGTGCTGGTGATAGTTGGAGATGGGGAGGAGAAGCCTGTTTGTGAGAGATATGTGAAAACTCGTAAGCTCAGAGGTGTCCATTTTGTGGGGTTCAAAAACCAGAGTGAGCTACCGCAATTCTACGTCGTAGCAGATGTATTTGTCCTTCCCTCAGAGGATGAACCATGGGGGCTGGTGCTCAACGAGGCGATGTGCTTTGGTCTTCCTGTTATCGCCACAGACCAGGTCGGGGCTGCCTATGACCTCATAAAGCATGGGATGAATGGGTTTGTCTATCAGGTGGGAAAGATTGAGGGGCTTAAGGATTATCTTGAGATCGTATTGAAGGATCAGGAACTGAGGCGGAAGATGGGAAAAGCCTCTTTGGAGTTGATTGAAGGGTGGGGATATGAGGAGAATCTAGAAGGGATGCTTGAGGGAATCAAAGAGGGGTCGGTGTTGGTTCGTAAGGGCTGATGTAAACCTGCCTTCAGAGGTAAAAAGGATGAGCAACGAAGCGACCAAGAAACTGGGGGAGCATTATGCTTCAATAGCTGATTCATACGATGTTATGTTTGTGCATCGTGGCGATGAGCATGACGTCGCTCTTAACCTCATCTCATCCTATGTGAATATCCTCAGGATCAAAAATGTCCTTGACGTAGGCTGTGGAACTGGTAGAGGACAAAAACATTTCTTGGGCAATCACCCAAGTATCTATGCTATCGGTGTTGATATTTCTTTCGAGCTCCTGAAATCTGGGGTGAAAAGTGGAGTCTCTCAAAATAGAATCGTATGTAGTGACGCTGCTCATTTGCCTTTTAAAGATGATTCAGTAGATGCCGTGGTGAGTTTAGGGCTTCTTCATCATGTCCCTGATCCAAACCGTGTGGTTACGGAGATGATGCGGGTGGCGTCAAAAGCTGTGTTTATTTCCGATAATAACCGTTATGGGATAGGGAGTATCTTGAAAAGGCTTACAAAATTGGGATTATATAAGCTGTTAAGAATGGGGAAACTGGTTGATTACATTAGGACAAGGGGGAAAATGTATATGTATTCTGAGGGGAGCGAGGGAGTATTTTATAGTTATAGTGTTTTTGACTCTATAGCGATATTAAGGAGGACTGCTAAGAAGGTGTTAGCTATTCCCACAAAAGGGGTAGGGGACCTTTCCACCGTGTCAATACTGAAATGCTCTCACTTTCTAATACGTGCTTTTAAAGAGGTTATTTCATGAGAGCTAAGCTCGGCAGATACTTGAAGGAGGGAGATAACTTCCTCCATATCGGTTGTAATGTAATTACCCCAAAGAGTTGGATAAACATCGACGGTTCGTGGAATGCTTGGCTTTCCCGCTATCCGTTGATACGAAAGTTGCTTTGGAAACTCCGCATCATTGACAAAGAGACGGCTCAATATCCATGGCCAAAAAACATATTGTTACATGATGTGGAGCAAGGGTTGCCTTTTCCGGATAATTCTGTAAAAGGACTTTACGCCTCGCACCTTTTGGAGCATTTTTCACGCACTAAGGCGAAATTTTTCGTGCGGGAGTGCTATCGAGTTTTGAGGTCGGGGGGGGTAATAAGGCTTGTGGTTCCTGACCTGAGAAGGTATATCGAGGAGTATATTTGGATGAAAAAAGAAATGCCTGAGAGCTCTCTACCAGCCAATCGGTTCATGGAACGACTCAATACCTGTCGCTGGCACGAATGGGAAGCTTACCGTTTCCCGCTTCGCATTTATAGAGTCTTAAGGGATTTTTTATCTCACAAGTGGATGTATGATAGAGAGTCTTTGATGAGTTTACTACAAGAAGCTGAATTCGAGGATGTGTCTGAAAGGAATTTTGTGGACAGCGCTATCCCCGTGATAGCAGATATGGAAAGAGACGGCCGGTTTGAGATGTCTGTGTGCGTGGAAGGGCATAAACTGCATGGGAAATCGTGAGCGAGCAATGAGCCGAGTTGTGCAAGGAATTGTATCGCTGATTCCATATAAGCTGAGGCTAGCATTTTATCATATTCCCCTCATAAGTTCTGCTACTAGAAGCCTCTTAAGGAAAACTATGCCTTCCAGAGCAGTTGTAAAGATAACAGCCGGACTAATGAAGGGATACGATATGGAAGTTGATCTCAAATGCGAAAAGTTTTATTGGTTGGGGACGTATGAACCAGCCGTTCAAGAAACAATGAAGAAAATTATAGAAGATGGATGGGTTTGTTACGATATAGGTGCTCATATCGGTTACTTTTCACTTCTGATGGCTCGCCTCACCAGAGGGAAGGTTTTTGCTTTTGAGCCAGAACCCCAGAACTTCCGTTTATTAAAGAAGCACGCTGAGATCAACCGACTATCTGAGATTGTGATACCCGTGCCTCTTGCTGTATCCTCTAAGACAGGCTTTGCCTTTCTCAAAAAGGGACGTAGTTCCTTCACTGGTCGTATCCGCAATTCAGCTGAGGTTGATTGTGAGAATAACCGTGTGAGAGTGAAAGCCACAGCGTTAGACCATTTTGTTTATGTGGGAGGTAACCCTGAACCTAATTTTGTCAAGATAGATGTGGAAGGTTTCGAGGGTAAAGTGTTGGAAGGGGCGAAGCGAGTGCTGCAGGAAACCCGTCCGGTGGTACTTTGTGAGATTCATAACCGTGAGCAAGGCTGGGGGACTTATCGTATACTGAGCGAACAAGGATATCTTGTTTTCGACGTTGAGAAAGAGCTAAGGAGGTTAACGGCACCTAAACTAAGTGGACACATCCTTGCCTGTCATAGGACAATCAACCTCTTAGATCATGAAAAATAAATTATTCGGTAACTCAAAAATCTTGCTGATCGGGACAGTGATCTTTCCTGGAGGATTAGTAGGAAGTTACCGCCGGGCATTTGAGAAATTAGGGATGAATATTTTATCCTTTGACGTCGAGGATTTTGAAGAGTTTACTCACTAGCATAGGAATGTTGGAAGATCAGTGGACTAATAGAGGTCTTCTTGCAAGGTTGAGTTTAAGATGATGAGTTATACTCCAAAATTAAAAATCCTGTTAGTAGCTCCAGTGTATTATGGAGGAAAAGGTGAATGGTTCCTAAGGGCTTTTTGTAGCCTCGGATATCGAGTCATGTTGGTTAACCACTGCAAGTATTTTTCCTGCAACGCGAAGTCTATCCCCGAGAAAATTATTGGCGGATTGAAAATAAGATTAAACATTGAAAAGTATAACAGAGAGGTTTGTAGGAGCGCAGTATCTTTTCGGCCTGGTCTCATAGTTGTAATGAAGGGACTGAGGATATCACCGGGCGCACTAAGGCAAATCAAAGAAAAAGTGAAATCCACGAAGATCTTTAATATCAACTACGATGATTTTTTTTCGGAATATAAATCGAATGTTTCTGAGTACCTGTATGAAAGTATTCCAATATATGATTGTCTCTTTACTACAAGAAAAGTGAACATAGAAGAATTACTACATTTTGGGGCAAAGAGGGTTGAGTATCTTCCTTTCTGTTATGATCCTAATGTCCTCTATCCTGTGGTCGTTACCCCAAATGAGTATGAGACCTACAAGAGCGACGTGGTTTTCATAGGGTCTTTTGAAAAAGATAGAGCGGAAAAACTCGATTCATTAGCAAACTTCGATCTAGCAATTTGGGGCAATCAGTGGAATAGACTCAAGCGTGATTCACATATTCGAAGACATGTCCGACATAAAGATGTTTATGAACTTGAATTTTCAAAAGTTCTTAACTCTTCAAAAATTGCGCTCAATTTCTTCCGGAAAGGAAATCGGGATGTCCTGAACTCCCGTACCTTTGAATTACCTGCTTGTGGTGCTTTCGTTATCGCGGAAAGGACCGAGGAACAAGCGAGGTACTTCAAAGAAGGGAAAGAGATTGTTTGTTTTAGTAATACAGAGGAGTTACGAGAGAAAGTTTCTTACTATCTGAAGCATGATGAGGAAAGAGAAAAAATTGCTCAGGCTGCTTATGAGAGGCTAAGCAAAGAGAAATATACCGTTCAAGATAGAGTGAGCAATGTATTGAATGTCTTCTTCAAACTTTAAAGTCTCGAGCAGCTATCCAATGCGATATAGTATTAAAGGAAGAAGAGTATGAGACTAATTAATTCTTCTAATTTTAGATAGAATCATTTTAATCTAGCAAGGCAGCTAGATAAAAGGGGATTTCTATATAAGCTCATTACCTTGTACTCATACTCGAGATTAAGAAAAAAAGGCGTCAATTTAGACAGGCAGAAAGTTTACTTGTTCTTATTAAACACAGTCTACTCTGTACCCGTTGCCCTACGGACCCTTGCTCCTCAAGGGAGTGTATGAGAAAGATTACGGCTCAAGAGGTCTTTGAAGAGGTGAAGTTTCAAATGAATAGGCTGACAAAAGAAAAAGTCAAAAATGCCACAGCGACTAGTAAAGTAGACACAGTGAAGCCGATTTTGGAGGGTCATCGGAAGACGAAAGCTTAAAAGTAATGAAAGTTATCGTTTCTACAATTTCCAGATTTCACGCTTTTAGTCTCGCTGACTAGCTACAAAAGCATAGGCATTTGCAGAAGCTTATCGCGCTGTATTTTGAGGAGTTAGGAAATGGAGAAGGATAAAGTAGTTAAGAAAATGCTGCAATACTACAGATCGACCGCTGATGCATATGATACTATGCATCTTCGCTCCGTTCATAAACACGCTGATGAACACGCCATCGCACTTACTCTTATTTCTGGCTTCATAGAATGTCTTAACTTGAAAACCGTCCTTGACGTGGGTTGCGGAACTGGGAGAGGTTTAAAGTATCTTATACATAATCATCCGAATTTGCGCGTAATGGGCATCGATCTTTCTTTTGACCTTCTAACGAAATGTATCGAAAAGGATATTCCAAAAAGCAAACTCTTGTACGGTAATGCCTGTCTATTGCCCTTTAAGGACGCCTGTTTTGATGCTGTCGTGAGTCTGGCACTTCTTCATCATGTCCCTGACCCAAATCGTGTAATTGGGGAAATGCTCAGAGTGGCTAGAAAGGCTATTTTTATCTCTGATTCTAATCGCTATGGGCAAGGAAGTCTTTTCAAGAGGCTTATGAAATTGGGCTTATATAGAGTGCTCAGAATGGGCCAACTTGTAGACTACTTTAGAACAAGGGGGAAAATGTACATGTATTCTGAAGGTGACGGAGTCTTTTACTCTTACAGTGTTTTTGACTCCCTGAGTATTCTAAAGCAAAACGCAAGAAAGATAATAGCCGTCCCCCTTAAGGGCCAAGGGGATCTTTCTGCTTTTGCAATATTAAAATCCTCTCATTTCCTTATCTGCGCTTTTAAGGGGGATAATCAATGAAGATTATTGTTTCGGCAGCTGGTAGATTCCACGCTTTTTACTGGGCTGAACAAATTCAGAAAAAGGGATATCTCTGCAAGATGATAGCAGGGTATTATAGCCCTAAAATAAATGCAAAGGGTATCGAGATCAATCCCTCTCGGATTGCGAGCAGTGGTCTGCCGGATATCTTGGCATACGTATTTAGGAGGTTTTTTAAAAAATACGTCGACTTAAACATAGATTGGTATTTTAAAGAGTTTTATGACCGCTGGGCCAGTAGACAAGTGGAACCTTGTGATATTCTTGTCGGTTGGTCTGGGAGCAGCTTACACACAATCCGTCGGGCGAGGGAGCTTGGAGTGGTCACCGTGGTGCATAGGGGTTCTGCTCATATACTCACCCAAGAGGATTTAATACAATACGAGTATGCTAAATTCGGGATCCAAAAGAAGGTGATTGATAAGCGGATAATAGATAAGGAACTCAAGGAGTATGAATTGGCCGACTACATTCATACTCCTTCCAGCTTCGCTAAACAAACTTTTATAAATAGAGGATTTCCAGACTATAAAATTTTCGTAGTTCCAAATGGATTTAGTGTGAAACACTTCAAATCTATACCTAAACTTGATGATATATTTAGAGTCATTCATGTAGGTCCTTCGGTCCGCAAAGGAACTCATTATTTATTGCAAGCCATGGATGAATTAGGCTTACCAAGTAGTGAGGTACTTCTGATCGGGAGACCTGAGGGTGTTTTGTTACCTTTGTTAGACGAATGCAAGTGTCAGGTTAAATTGATAGAAAGGGTTCCGCATATTGAGATGTGGCGATACTATTCCATGGGCTCACTGTATTGTCTTCCATCGATTGAAGACGGCTTCGCCAATGTTATCGTGGAAGCTATGGCATGTGGTCTACCAGTGATTTGTAGCGAGAACGTAGGTGCAAAGGATAGCGTTCGCAAAGGAATAGATGGGTTTGTCGTGCCCGTGCGGGATGTGGAGGCATTGAAGGAGAAAATCTTGTATCTCTATGAACACGAGAAGGAGCGCAAGGAGATGGGACGTAATGCCCTTGAAAGAGCGAAAGAGTTCACGTGGGATAGGTATGGGGAGAGGATGGTGGAGGCATATAAGAAAATACTAAGCTCAAAAGGAGGTAAGCGATGCCTAGCAAAGTAGCGCAGCACTGGATAAATGAGTTAGCCTCAGGAGAGACTCAACGTCATGAGATAAAAACGAGGCTACAATATTTTTGGTTTAAACTGCGTCCATGTTCAAAGCAATTAAAACAGATTATCCACTTAGGCAAAATACGACCGGGAATGAAAATTCTGGATTTCGGAGCTGGGGGCGGTTGTCATTCCGTGCCCTTGGCTTACATGGGCTACGAGGTGGATGCTTTGGATTGTTCAGATGCGGTGTTGAAGAATTTGGTTACCTATAAAGAGAGTGTAGAGAAATATGCAAAAAAGAAGTTGAGAATTAATACAATTGTGGCTGATATTCTCGAGTCAAATCTTTGCCTTGATAAATATGATATTATTTTCTCCTGTGGAGTTATGGAGCACTTTGTGGATGAAAAGGAGCGTAAGAAAGTGTATAAAATCCTTGCCAGTTCCCTGAGAAAAGAAGAGGACTGTCTTATCACTCATGTGCCGAATGGCAAGCATCCATTCCGAAGGCGCCAGAGATTGGAGAAATTAGGCGGATATAACATAGAGGAGATAGATTATACCCTGCCGATCTTTATCAAGGATGTAGAGGAAACAGGCTTGGTTTTAGAAAAGGTGAAGGGGGTTGATTTATTTGGATACCTTTTTATTTTACCCGAGGTTAAGGAGCGTGGTTTATTGCGCTCTCTTATGAAACTTTTGTATTTTTTCTTCCGGCTATTTGGGGATTGGCTTCCATTTGCTTTTATGCAAAAATATGCGTATCGTCTACTATTTTCTGCTAGAAGGACAAGATGATACGGAAACGAAACTTATTGCTTACAATGGTTGAGGCAGTAAATTTTGTTGCAACAAGGCTTGTAGGAGTCTGGTCAGACGTGATCTTTCTGATAGCAAGAAAGGACAGCGTTTAGTTTGACTAATATCGGACGAAAATTTATTAGCGGCTCGGCGTGGCAAGTCGGTACTCAGATTGCTCTTGTTTTGCTGTCTTTCGGGACCAACATTGTGCTCGCCCGCTTATTAATGCCGGATGAGTTCGGGACGTTTTTTCTTGCTCTTTCTATAATTGAACTTATTTACATTCTAGGCAGTTGGAGCTTTTCCACAGCCATAATCCGGGCGAAGGAAATTAAACAAGCTTTCCTAGATACCGCTTACTGGCTATTGCTGGCATTAGGAGGTATGTTATTCCTGATTATCCTGGCCGGCTCCTTCTTGCTAAAAACTTTTTATTCTCACGAGATTCTGAAGATCATGGTGGTTCTTTCGGCAATCAAAATTCCAACTTTGCTTTCAGCATGCTACAGTGCTACCGTTGAAAGAAACCTGGGATACAAGAAGGTTTCTATGGTTCAGCTTGTTGGTCGGGCTACACCAATGCTGGCAGCAGTCGCATTTGCTGTTCTTGGTTTCGGTGTGTGGACCTTTGTGGGCAGGAGTATCGTTGAATCTTTCCTCATTTTTTTCGGAATGCGGATGATCAGTCCATGGAACTTTCAACGGAATTTTAGTGCCTCTTCTGCTAGATATCTTATGGGTTTTGGGGCTAAGATGCTTATGTCACGAGGATTGGAAATATTTATACATAGATTGCCCCAACTTGTGATTGGGTCGGTAATTGGAACCGTAGGGCTAGGCTACTATGGCCAGGCCAACATACTTGCCGAGCTTGGCCACCGGTTCGGCGGGCCGGTTAACATCGTTTCTTTGGCGGCATATTCAAGGCTTCAGGATTCAAGAGAAAAGCGTTCTAAGGCATTCAAAATGATTAACTATTTTCTAATTCGAATTTCTGTAATTGTTGCCGTGTTATTTTTATTATTTGGCAAGGAAATTGTTGTCTTTCTCTATGGCGAAAAGTGGCAGGCAGCAGGCGAAGTTCTTAGATTTTTTTCCCTGTATACATTATTTGTTACCCTATTCAAAGACCTACAGCATTTTCTCTACTCACAGGGAGAAATCCTTAAGGCAGTCAAAATGAGAGGGTTTCAAGTTATCTTCCTTGCCGCAGGCATGCTGCTTATTCCGTACTATGGGATAAAAGGTGCTGCTTTAACTATGGGTTCGGTTTACTTGACAGGTACAGTGTTGGGATATGCATATGTGAAACAATACGTCAATGTGGATTTTAAGAGACTCTTAATACCTGCTGTTTTGACAGGGGCTGTGTTATCGACTTTCTTGTTGTTAATACGGAATTTCACACCTCAGTTTAAGATGGAGGGATATATGGTTATTCCGGCAGTTATTATTGTTACTTTAATTTACATTGCAATCTTGTACTTCATTGAAAGGGAGCAGGTAAGGCAAGGAATTAGATATCTGTTAACGGCCATTAGAAGATGAGTGAAAGAACAGGGGAAGACAATAGACCACCTGTGGGCTATGGACCATTCTAATAATTAGGTGATGCAATGAAGAATATTAAATTCATTCAACCTGCAAGAGTAACCAAACAGGGGAGAAGACTGTACAGGTTTACTATGGCAATCACCTTTTTTGTTATCACTGTTGCAGCGTCTGGTCTCCTTAGCTTGGTCCTTTATGCGAGCCGTGAAACTCAAGGTTTATCATTTTCTATTATGAGTGTCGTTGTGGGTGTAGTGACACTTAGTCCTTTAATCAGAGCAATCCAGAAGCAAGAATACGATAAGATCAAAACTGCACCTGTTATGGTGGGTTTGATGACTTTTCTTTTTTGGGGAATCGGTTCTATCGGCTTATTTTTTCATCCAGAAGCATGGCTCGCTGGGGATTCCGGGACCGTCTTCCCCCGTGTTCTATTGTATGTCACAATTGGTTATGTATTCTTTTTCTTGGGCTATCATTTTTTACCCTACCCTCAGAAGCAGGGTCAACACCACTATATATGGTACCCATCAGTCGCAGGAAAGTTTCTTGTTCTCTTCTCGTTGTTTATATGGTGGGGTCGTTATCGCCTCGCTTCCTGGGGCTTGACGTTTTCATGGTATCAAAGCAGTATCTGGCGTTTGAATTTCGTTGATAAAAGTTTCGTCCAGCTCATACGGACTATGCAATTTTTGATAGTTCCCGCACTGGCGGTACTATACTATAGATCAAGAAACCTCGGGCTTGAACATCAGAAGTGGAGATTTATAGCCAGAATTCTTATTGCGGCCGAATTTGTTTATTACTTTTTGTCGGGTTCTAAAACAGCACTTGCATGGGCTATCATTAGCCTTATGATTGTGGTGATAGAGTTTCGTAGGCGCATTCCATTCAGAGTTATTATAGCCACTATACTAATTTTTGTTTTTGTAGTTTCTCCACTAGTTACTGCAATTCGCATTCAAGCTGGTCTGGTATCATTTCGTGCCAGATATGGAAATCACATAGAGTTAATATCTACAGTCTTTCCTCAAGGCGTGAGACTTTTGTTCCGTCAGTATTCCACTTTGTTAAGAAATACTCTCTCTAACCTCTCCACCCGCTTCAATCCCATTCAGTTGTTGTCCGCTATTGTCATTAGGGTAGAAAGGGATCGATTTGCTTTGCTAAAAGGACAGACCTTTTTAGACATGATGCCTGTATTGATACCTAGAATAATTTGGCCCAGTAAGCCGCCCATCGGAGGAGACGACCCAGAAGTCACGATGTTAAAGCACTTTAGGTATCCTGTGGTGGATACAATGCATCCCCCAACAACTGAACTATACGCAAACTTTAGTATTATGGGAGTTGCCATAGGGATGATGATTTATGGTATGTGGCTCTATGGCATATACTGGCTGCTATTCAAACGCTTGGGTGGCGGTGATGCCGCTCTTGTTTCCTATGTTGCTTCTTTTAGTTTTCTGATGGCACAAACGGGTTTTATTGGAGGGATTATTGCTGGAATTCGGTGGACTATTCTGATGTGGTTGGTCTGCTACGTTATATCTGCAAAGAGTCAAAGATATTTTGGCTCGAGCTGATTGTCGTTTCACGTAAGAGACTTCTGGCGTCTACAAAGGGAAAGCTCTATTCGGGGTAATTGAGATGAGAAGAAATAAGCTATATGAGCATTACTTGAGTAGAAATCCTGCTGCGTATGATAAATATCTTAGGCAAGATTTGGCAGACATGTATCCTCAATTCCAAAGTTACTTCACTCGGTTATTACCAGAGGACAAGTCAGCCAAGATACTCGATCTCGGCTGTGGCAGCGGGGCATTTGTCGCCTGGCTCCAATCCAAAGGATAACAAAAGCGTTGAGGGTATTGATATCAGTCCTGAACAGATCGATGCGGGAAAGGTACACAGGGTAAAAAATGTGCGACAGCAAGATGCGTTTGCATTTCTGGAGGCCAAAGAGGAGGTCTATGACCTTATATCGGCTCATGACCTCATCGAGCACTTCGAAAAGGGTCGTGTTCTTGCCTTGTTGGAACTCATTCATAAGGTATTGAAGCCGGGCGGGGGGAGAGTGCTTATTTCAACTCTGAATGCCGAGTCCATATTCAGTGCTCGTCATAGGTACTACGATTTCACGCATGAGGTTGGTTTTACACCCCACAGTCTATCTCAGGTACTTTATTTTACAGGATTTACGGACGTGAAACTATTTCCGAAGGAGCCTTGTGTTCATGGGTTAATAAGCGAGGTTAGATGGGTGTTGTAGACAGGGATTAAGCAGTTGGCGCGCTTGTATCTTTTGCTGGAAACCGGATCCACTGGATCTGGGGGTATATACGCAAGTAATGTATGGGATAGATTTAAAATGAATCTGTCCATGGTTTCTCGATCCTTATGTTTTCTCATAACAGCCTGATAGACATGAAGTTGCGAAGTATCTATATAGAAGTTCAACCCACAGATTTCTCAGTGATTTATGTGATCCAGATCTGTGCAATCGAGTAGCCCTGAAACATGGATTTAGAAGTCTATGCGAAAAGCACTTGTGGAGTTTTTGGCATAGGTTCTAAGTAATAGGAACCAATTCTATGTTGTTTTTATCTATTGAAACATATTTTTCTCACGGTGGAGTACAGGTTTTTATGAGGCGCATAAGAGAAGTTTTAGCTCTTTATTCAAATGAAACAAATGAATTGGTGGTTCACCTTTCGTTATATGATTGGAATGAAGATCTGTCAAAGCATAATATAGACGTGAAAAACACGATTTTTTGTTGTGCAAAGGGTGGCAGATTGGTCTTTATGTGTAAGGCTTTCCTTCATGCATGGCATCATAGAGTCGCAATTATTGGACACATCAACCAGGCTCCTGTAGGATTAATATTAAAAAAATTAAGAATATTAGATAAGTATGCTGTGGTACTACATGGAAATGAAGTTTGGAAACGATTGCCCTTAATCAAGAGGGTCTCCTTGAGATGTGCAGATATTCTAATAGCAACAACTGACTATACTCTAGAAATTGTGTTAGCAAGGAATAATTTGCTGTCAAAAAGCGGAGTTGTTATTCCGATATGTGTGGAGAAAGGTAGACCCCGATATGATCCATGTTTTAGATTGGCTGGAAATTTCAAGATCCTGAGTGTGGGCCGTATGGTGGTTTCCGAACCGGGTAAGGGCTTTGATAAGTTGATTGATGCTATTAGCAAGTTATTAACACGAGGTTATAATCTTCACCTTAACCTGGTAGGCGATGGTGATGATCGCATAAAACTTGAGGAGAAGGTCCATAAAATGGGCTTATTTAATAATGTGACTTTCTGGGGTTTTTTATCAAAGGATAAGCTTAATGCGGCTTACCGTGATTGTGATATTTTTGCGCTACCAAGTAGGCAAGAAGGTTTCGGAATCACTTTCCTTGAAGCAATGCAATGGGCACGGCCCTGCATAGGAGGTAAACACGGAGGAATTCCTGAGGTTATTGTGGATGGCGAGACAGGGTTTCTCGTAGAATACAATCGCATTGATAAGTTAGCTGATAGTATAGCTTTCCTTTATAGAAATAGCGGAATAGCAAAAAAAATGGGTCTAAAGGGACAAGATTTAGTATTTGGGAAGTTTTCTTTTAGTACGTTCAAAGCTGAGTTTATAGAGAATGTAATTAATCCATTGAAGCACAACAGTTATAGAGAGACAAAACATGGCAACTAGTTTTGATTATAGACGTTTGCTAGCAAGAATATTCAGAAGGAGACGCTTTAAACAGGCGCAGAAGTTGCTTCCTAATTGGGTCTCCCCTCCAAGTGATTTTTTTGTTGCATCAATGCAATTGGAGAAAATACAACATTTATGGAATGATGCTGTAGATAATATTCCATATTATTCAGAACTTGTCAGAAAGAGGAATGCGCCGAGAAAAATTAGCAGCGTAAGGCAATTTGTTTCCGAGGTTCCCGTATTAACTAAGCAGGACTTAATGAAAAATAGAGACTTATTCAATAGGAAAAAAACACCCCACCATATTACTATGACTGCCGGTTCAACCGGAGAGCCACTTCAATTCGGAGTTTGGAGAAGGGAAAGTGAAATTTGTGCGATCAATCAGATAGTAGGTAGAATAGCTAATGGAATGGATATAAATGATTCTATTTTTTTTATCTGGGGCCATTCGCATTTATTGGGAACCGGATTTAAAGGAAAGCTAAAAAATGTGCAACGCAAGTTGAAAGATGCATGCATGAATTACAAAAGAGTTGATGCGTACAAACTCGATCAGGTTTCCGTGGAAATGCATCTGAGGACTTTAGAGCGCTTTGATCCTGAAATAGTTCTTGGGTATTCTAGTGCACTTGACCTGTTTGTTGGGCAAAGTACGAATACTCCCAAAAAATCAGGTATAAAATTTGTGGTCTCTACCTCAGACATGTTACCTCATAGCGACTCAAAAAAGACTATCGAGGGTTTTTTTAAAGCCCCTTTGATAATGGAGTATGGAGGAGTTGACTTTGGCGTTGTATCTCATGAAATGATGAATAGTTTAGAGCACCGTGTGTTTTGGTGGTCGCATTTTTTAGAGGTTACAGAAGAAAATGAAATTGTGGTCACACCCTTATATAATCGCTATTTGCCACTCGTCCGTTTCAAAACCGGAGATGAAATAACTGGACCAACTTATTTTGCTCATGGTTCCGTTAAATCCTTTCTTGGGATATTGGGGATAAAGCACGATGCCCTTCGAATGCCTGACAACAAATTTGTGCATAGTTTAGGAGTTTTTCACAGTATCCGTGACCTTGAATCAGTTAAAGGGATACAGTTAATCATAAACAAAGGGAAATTCGTCATACATCTTGTTTCTAATGGTCTGTCAGATCAGGAAATGAATACAATTAGAAAACGTCTTAGAGAACTTCATCCCACTCTTGGTGAAGCGGACATTAGACTGGTAAAAGATCTGGGTACAAACGCTGCTGGAAAAAGAAGGTGGATTCGGAAAATATCGTGACTAGTCGGTTAAAACAATCTCGACTACTCGCTCCTCGAGGACTTGGATCTTGCCACTGATCTTAGCACACAAATTCTGTAGCTTGAAATAATGTGGGAGTCGTTAACCGCATGAAAATTCTTCATGTCATTGCCAGTATTGCTCCCCGCTATGGGGGGCCATCTAAGGCAGTTATAGAACTGTGTCGTGAGCTGGCTAAAGTTGGCCACGAGGTAACCATTTTCACCACTAACTTTGATGGCAAACAGAACCTTGATGTGCCTTTAGAGAGGTTGGTGGAGATTAATGGTTTCAAAATCCGGTATTTTCCAATTCAATGGCCTAGATATTACACTGTTTCTCTACCACTTGAGAGAGCTTTAGCTAAAAACACCTCCAAATTCGACATTGTCCATATTCACTCCATTTATAATTTTCATACGATTGCAGCATCTCATTATTGCCGAAGATTTAATGTGCCTTATTTGATTAACCCACATGGAAGTCTTGACCCTTATCTTACAAGGCGACATTCCATTCGCAAATGGATTTATACCTCGATTTCTTTACAACGCGACCTAGACCGTGCCGCCGCAATACATTTCAAGACCCACGAAGAAATGCGGCTGACTGAGCCTTTTGAGATAAAAGCTCCTGGTGTCGTCGTTCCTAATGGAATTGATCCATCAGAATTTAGCCATCTGCCAGCATCCGGGCTATTTAGGTGCAAATATCCTGAACTTAAAGATAAAAAGATCATTTTTTTTCTAAGCCGAATTAATTTCAAGAAAGGGTTAGATATTTTAGCTCGGGCATTTGGTGAGGTAGCTCGCAAAAGAGACGATGTCTATTTAGTATTAACAGGACCCGACAATGAAGGATATGGGACGAAGGTTAGAGCGTGGCTTCAGGAGAAGGGAGCCCTAGGGCGATCTATATTTACTGGAATGCTTTTAGGAGAGAAGAAGCTTGCTGCACTGAGGGACAGCGATATTTTTGTTCTCCCGTCTTACACTGAGAATTTTGGCCTTGCTGTGGTGGAGGCTATGGCTTGTGGACTACCGGTGATCATTTCCAATAAGGTCAATATCTGGCGGGAGGTGAGTGACGGTGGCGCGGGAATAGTCACCGATTGTGACGGTCATCAAGTGGCAGAGGCTATTGCGAGGCTGCTTGATGATCGAAATCTGAGAGAGGAAATGGGAGAAAGAGGAAAGAAACTAGTAGAAGAGAAATACACTTGGCCAGAAGTAGCGAAGCAGATGATAAAGGTATACGAACAAATTCTGGAAAATCATAGGGCAAATCGATGAGAGTTCCCAAAAGGGAGTCAGATCGTTGGAGACACTGTTTAACATCGACGAAGTAAAGCTTTGCCAGAAAGCCTACTTTAATCAGAAAGGTCTGTCCGACTTCGAAGTCACTCGTCCCCATGAGACTGGAAAGCTATATGAATTCCTTGTTGACTATAAGATGCGAACCATGGCCCAGCTAGTGGATGAATTCTTGGACGAAGCGAAGATTCTCAATGTATGTTGTGGTTCGGGGATGGAAGCAGAGTATTTTGCTAATTTGGGAGCGTGGGTGACCGGACTGGATATTTCACTGGGTGCTGTTAAGGGAGCGAGGATAAGATCGGAACGATTTGATTTTGAACTAAAAACCTTGGTAGCCAATGCAGAGAATTTACCTTTTAAGCCTGAAAGTTTTGACTTCGTGTTTACCCACGATGGGCTTCATCATCTTCCCCATCCTGAAAAAGGCATAGCAGAAATGGCAAGAGTTGCCAAGAGAGGTATCTTCTTTACCGAGCCAGCAGATGCTCTTATCACCAGGCTGGCGATAAAGTTAGGATTCTCAGCCAATTATGAGGAGTCAGGCAATCTTGTTCAACGGCTCAACGTGTCCAGATTGGAGGTATTATTCGATCAACTTGGGCTGAGTTCGTCTCGATTCTTACGTTACGGGATGTGGTATGCTCACTACCCACCGAAATGGTTTCGGCTTTTTGAAAATAAATTTCTATTTAAGTTATTCAAACTTTTTTTCTATATGGGAAACGGTATGCTTGGAAGGTTTGGCAATAAGCTGGTAGCTGTGGCTTGGAAAGATTAAAGTTGGAATAAAAATTGCGAGGCAAAGAGTTAGAGAGATAATCTTCTTTGAAAAGAGGTTAGGACTGCCTAATGAATATCTTAGTGATGGGCATGAACTATGCCCCGGAGAAGACGGCGATAGGTCCTTTTACTAGCTGCCTTTCTGAGTACCTGGCACAGGTGGGGCACGAGGTAACAGTAGTTACGGCTTTTCCTCATTATCCTGAGTGGAGAATTCATGATGAATATCGGGGTAAGGTCTTCCTACGTGAGCGTATAAATGGCATTGCGGTTTACCGCTCCTATGTCTATGTGCCCAGCAAACTAAACACACTACAGCGGATAGCCTACGATAGCTCCTTCAGTCTGTCGGCTTTTGTATCGGGCTTACTGGTTTGGGAAGTAGATGTCATCGTCTGCATTTCTCCTCCGTTGCAATTAGGCTTGATGGCCTACATACTGGGTAAAATCAAAGGGGCTCCTTTTCTCTTTCATATCCAAGACCTTCTTCCCGATGCAGCGGTGAACGTCGGTATGCTCAAAGATAGGAGGCTTGTGGGTTTAGCCTATCGGTTAGAAGAATTTGTTTACCAGAAAGCGGCCGCAATCGGGGTGATCTCCTCAGGTTTTGCAAAGAATCTCTATTCCAAGGGGGTGCCCAAGTCTAAGGTGTACTACCTCCCCGACTGGATTGACATGGATTTCATCAAACCGATAGATAAAAACAATATCTTCCGTAAGCAAAATGGTCTTTCTGAGTCTGACTTTCTGGTAATGTATGCGGGGAATATCGGGAAAAAACAGGCGTTGGAGACTCTTTTAGGTGCTGCTTCTATTTTGGGAGGACGGAAGGACATTGCATTCTTTGTCGTGGGAGAAGGGGCTAGAAAGACGGCTCTGGTGAAGAAAACCGAGGAAATGAATCTATCCAATCTGCGTTTTCTCCCACTTCAACCTAGAAAGATGCTTCCTTGCATGCTTTCTGCTGCTGACGTTTTGGTCCTTACGCAGCAGGCGGGAATCACCGATATCTGCCTGCCAAGCAAGCTTTTGACCAATA
>Ga0114920_10000341_pt1 | contig 20381 bp, 21 predicted proteins | sample ChitaG_FD_88683 | JGI IMG/M metagenome (GOLD analysis project Ga0114920, IMG submission 88683) | Deep subsurface microbial communities from South Pacific Ocean to uncover new lineages of life (NeLLi) - Chile_00310 metaG | ecosystem: Environmental > Aquatic > Marine > Oceanic > Sediment ...
AACCCCGTCAGTTCGTTCGAGCGCATTCGGGGTGGTATCTGTGCCGCTATAATCGTGAAGATAAGATGCGATTGACCGGCAAGAATCGTTATCAAGATATGGATATTGATTACGTAGCACGGACAATTTCGATCAATCGGACGGAATCGTTGGACTGTTCGTTTGAAGATTATGTTGACAATCGAATTGTTTTACCATTTAATTATCAGAGCTTAGATAATGGTGACTTTGTAAAACAGATGTGTATGCCGACTCGATTGCGACAGGAGAGACCAGATGGAACGTTTCGGCATATCTGGACGAAAGGAGAAGATCACCATCGACATGCCGATAACTACGAGGCTATAGCGGCAAGGATTTCTGCCGGATCGAGCAATATGATAACGGTGGTGGAGATATGAAAAGATTTAAGTATGTTCTTCAATCAATGACCGCAATTATGGTCGGTACAAAAGTTGTGCTCAAAGATAAACCCGAAGTTGAATCTGAGCACATGACTGGCATCATGGGCACTGTAGTGAGTTGTGAAGTTGACCCGGAGTTGTCCAAAGCCTATCTCGTAACGATTGATGTCAAGCGGCCATTCTGTCTTATAACTCCAGAAGGTGCCATAATGTCTGAAGCATGGATGGTGGAGGTATGAGAATAGTAAATAAAACAATGGAGAAGATGAATCCTATCCAAGTAATTCCTTATCTACATTCACTCTTTGCCAAGAGATTCAATGATATTTGCCCTTTTTGTAGTCAATATGAAGATCGGCGAATACCAGCACATCGACAAAATGATGTATGCCCACAAACAGGATTGACTGAAAGTGAAATGTGGGAAGGATGAACAATGAAAGAATATCCTGTCTTTCTTGAAGATGGTATGTCGTGGGGCTATATCGAATATCGATGTATCGCCGGAGGACCGCTTGAAATAATCGATGAAAAATTTACAGTAACTTATCTTGAGGCCAGGGATAGTCATGTGGAGTGACATTAAAAGATAGAATTCTAACTGGCCTTGCTCATAGATTAGAATCATATTTCAAGAAGTCTAATCCGGTCGGCCCCCTTACACTCTCTATCCCCTTACATACGGGTGCACAGCCGGAGCAGTTTGATTCGACTACACATTTGGCGGTCTACCTGACTGATGTGTGGTGCTATGCCTGTATGCGAGCAATCGCCGAATGGGTATCTGAGATTCCTCTGATATTGCAAAAGAAAACAACGGTAGATGGAGAGCTACAATGGATTACTCTTAGCGAGCATCCCTTGATTGATTTGTTGGCTCGTCCCAATGCAGATACACCCTTTCCTGAATTACTAAATCGTTGGGTGCTTTCATTGTTAGCTACTGGCAATGGTTATATGCTCTATACCCCCGAAGATAAAGAACTCTGGAATTGCAAAAGTAGCTTCGTTAAAGTTAAAGCCAACGAATTTGGTCAGATCACAGGCTACCATATAGCTAATAGAGGCCAATCATTTGATCTTGAATCGGCACAAGTTATCCATGTTCGACTTGCCAATCCAACAGGGGATTACTATGGAGTTCCACCTTCTCAAATTGTTCGCAATACCATCCTTACTCGCCTCTATTTGAGTGGATATATCAAGAATTTCTTTCTTAACAATGCTCTGATGGGAACTACATTTTCTACTGAACATGGACTTACTAAGGAGGAAAAGGAAAAAATCCGTAAGGAAATCAAGAGACTTTACGGTGGTCATGGTAAGGCATTTGCCACTGCTATTCTTGATCATGGAGCCAAACTTGATCGCATCTCTCACAATATCAAAGACCTTATGCCCGATGTCCTTTACAAGCTCATGCGTGAGGAAATTATTGCCGCCTATGGTCTGACTCATATTATGATCAGTGTCATGGATGATATGTCTTACGCTAACGCCAAAATAGCTCGCCGAGTCTTCATTGAAAATCGGGGGCTACCGATTCTTCGTCTTTTGGAATCGGTATTGAATCTGCAATTGACCTCACAATTTGATAAGGATATTCGTCTCTATTTTGATCGAACAAAAATACCTGCACTCCAAGAAGATGAGAATGAAAAAAGCAAACGTATAGTCGAACAATACAAATCACAATTGATCACGCTGAATGAAGGTCGAGGACAACTTGGTTACGAACCCGATCCTGAAGGTGACGAATATTTCTCCGGGCCAGCAGCGGGTGGCTTCGGAATGGCAAATAGCGGTGCGGGCGAGGGTAAGGGTGGCGGAACGCCTGGCCTCGGCGTTGCTCATTTATCACGCTTTGGCTATGTACAAAGCAATAACGATAACCCTCGCTCAATCCGCTGGAAATTACATGATCGCAAAATTACATCACTTGAGAGACGGTTCGTCCGCTTAATGAATCGCTTCTTTGACGAACAGCTTGATCGAATTATTAAAGCGCTAAATGAATATACATCATCAGGTAAGCTCATGTCTCGATTGGGTTTATTAGTCAAAATCGATTTGCTGGATGACAAACCTGAACACATATTCAATATGGATATTGAAGATGTTGTATTGGTTGAAGCTACTACGCCGTTGATTCGACAATCTGTCTATGATGCCGGTCGAGCCGCCGTCAATGAGATCAATGTTCGATTGAGCTTCAATATTGATAATCCTGAAGTCCAAGTTATGATAACTCGTTTTGAGAATCGAATAAAAGATGTAAATAAAACCACTTATAACGAAATCAAAAAGATTTTCAAAGAGGGTTATGATGAGGGTGTAGGGATCGGCGAAATGGAGCGCCGCCTTCGGGACAAATTCAAGCAGTTTTCAAAGGTACGTTCGACTCGGATAGCCAAGACTGAAATCAATGGTATGGTAAACGGGGGGGCTATGGAAGGACACAAACAGGCTGGTGTCACACATAAAGAATGGATGTCGGCTTTTCTTCCTACATCCCGTCAGTGGCACATGGATGCTGATGGTGATGTCGTTCGCATAGATGAGGCATTTCAAATAGGAAGTAGTCGGATGATGTTTCCAGGCGACCCCAATGGGATGCCTGAAGATGTAATCAATTGTCATTGTACATACACAGCAGTAATGCGGGAGGAACAATATGGTAAAGATTTAGATGACGATGGTCATCGTGATAATAGGTTAATAACAACTCGTGAAATTCATAATCTTTAAGGAGAATTGAAAATGAGAAAACGAATTGCATTAGTAATTTCTCTGGCTGCGATTTTGATGTTCGCAATGATGGTTGGAGAACAAGATGTCACCAGTGCTGAAAAGCCTAAGGGCACAACGTACTCAAGCGCTTTTAATTGGACAGTGATTATCGACAGTAGTGGTACTGGCATCGTCTATGACACTACCATAACCACCAGTGGCGGTGGCAAGATATTCTATTTTCGTGGTCTTGAAAATTATAGTTCGCTAAACGCAGCGATCTACGTTGAAGTGACCAGCTTGGATACTGGTGATGCCGCCGCCGATGTACCTGATACCACCAAAGACTCAATGTTGGTACAGATATATGCTGGCTATGGAGGTACTTCATGGTATCGGAAGATATATCAGGATTCGCTTATGAAGGCATCATCGGCAGGAGATACGTTGTACATACCACTCTCTGATTCTATAGGTGCGGCGGATCGAGTGTGGTTTGAATTCATTACATCAGTGGCAGATACTGATCATACTGTAGCAGCACAGAGTGCCGGTATTCACTATAAAACCACTGTCAGAATGGTTGCTAAATGATGAGTCCATTAGAACATATTGAGGCCAGGGTGGTTGCTATGAATGCCAGTTGAAGAATCAGATGATTACATCGAATTTCGTGTAGCTGCTCCTTCTGCCTACGGCAAGATTGTAGGTAGCAAATGGCTCGATGAAAAGAAGAGTATCTTAGCACGAATTGCTAAGAAACGAGAAGGCTCCGGCACTCTCATATCTCATATTTTATTCAACAAAAAAAAGGGTTGGACAGAGAGCAAGGCCAAAAAATGGCTCAAGGATCACGATTACACGATCAAATCTATTGAGGCCAGGGGAGATCATGCCATACCAATGGAATACAAATATCTTGTTGCACCTTTGTCTAAATCGGTTGAACAAGATTCTGATAATAAATGGGAACTGATTATTGAGGCGATGGTATCCACGCCTGATGTAGATCGAGGTGGTGATGTTACATTGCCTACCGCTTTCGCCAAAACCATGCCGGAATTTATGAAAAATCCGATTATGTTTTTCAACCACAATCCCATGCTGACCGTTGGGCAAGTTCTTGATTATAAGATTGGTGAGGACGGATTGTGGATTCGTGGTGGTATCGATGGCGGTACACAGGCAGGTAAAGAGACCGCCCACTTGATTCGTTCGAACATCATCAAATCAATGTCTTTTAGTTATCGGATTATCGAAGCTGAGGCTGGAAAAGATGGCGATCCTTTCACCATCAAAGAACTCGAAGTCTTTGAAATCGGGCCGGTATCTATTCCCATGAATACACAGGCTCTTATCGAAGCAGCTAAAGCTCAAAACATTGAACTAAAATCGTTAACAAGTTCCTCTGAGGCCGGGGGACAAATTACAGAAGGAGATCACGTCATGGAAGAAAAAGAAGTACGTGATATTGTAACTTCCTCTGTGACACCGGTCGTGGAGGATACTGAGAAACAAGGCGTCAAGATTAGTGAAGTCGGTAAGAGGATTGATGAGGTCGTCAAACTTCAGACCGAACTGAAAGACGCAAGTGACAATGGCAAGAAAACCACCGGCGAACTCCGGGAATTGATCGACAAAATGACTGGAGAATTCAAGAAAGCCGTAGATGGTTTAACAACCGAAGTCACCAGAATTCAGAATCAGAAACGGATTGATACGATGGAGCCAATGGCAACATCAATGAAGGATTTGATTAAGATGGAGCCATTAGAGGTTCAACGTCTTTATCCTAAGAAGGCTGCGCTCGTAAATGAATTGCAAAAATCCAACGATAAAATTCTGATTCTGGATACACTCCTATCGGCGGCTTCTCATACTGCTGGCGGAAGTTATCACATGACTCCATTGGCTGAACGAATCAAATCGTTTGGTGAATTGGGGAAATTTGAGGAATTCCGAAAAGCCTTAGATACTGCAACTACAACCGAAGGCCTCGAGCTTGTACCGACAGAGTTGTCCGGTCAAATCAAAGAACTGATCCGAATCGAACTGAAGGTGGCAAATCTCTTTGAAGAGCTTCCGATGCCGACCAAATCCTATGAAGTCCCGATTGAAACCGCTGATGTATTGGCTACTTTACAAGGCGAAAAGACCGCTATTGTATCGACTTTTGATTCGACTGAACAAGACCCATTGAGTCACAAGTGTACTCTGACCGCTAAAAAGGCACGGGCACGTATTCAGGTTTCAGCAGAGTTGACTGAAGATGCTATCTTCCCAGTCATCCCTTGGCTAAATCGCCATGCCGCACGTGCCATCGCTCGCTCCGTAGATCGTGCCATCGTCAATGGTGATACCAGCACAACGCATTTTGACACTGGTCATACTGTCGGTTCAAGCGATTTCCGTCGGGCCTGGAAAGGTCTGAGATATCATTACAACACCACTATCAAAGCTACACTTGGAGTGGATATCTCAGCTTTATCCGAAGACCTGCTGCGTGAAATTCGCCAAAATATGGGGAAGCATGGTATGTATCCCAACGATCTGGCTTGGCTTTCCAGCATCAAAGGATATCTCGGAGGTTTCTTGCGTAAGCTGGATCAAGTTCAAACTCTGGATAAATATGGGCCGAAAGCAGTCATCCTGAGCGGCGAACTCTCTAAGGTCGATGGTATCCCGAATATCGTGACGGAATTTATTGAGGATGTTCTGGATGCTGATGGTCTCTATACGGGTACTGGTAATGCAGCCTCAGAGATATTGCTTGTTAATCGTTTGGCTTGGGTGCGAGGTAGCTATCGTGACATTACGTTGGCTATCGTTCCCGATCAAATCAATGACGTTTTTACGGTTGTTGCTTTCAAGCGATGCGATTTCCAACCCTTCTGGGTACCATCAACAACTGAAGTCGCCGTGAATGCTGGACATAACCTATGCTTCTAAGGTCTGTATTGATGACAATGTAGAGGCGAGGATAATATCTTTGCCTCTTACTAAGGAGACGAATAATGAAATTGATATTCAAAGCATCGAAAAAAACAAAACAATATAACGGTCTTTTTTCAGTAAAGGACGGAGAAGTTACACCGGATATTTCTGATATAGAAGCAAAGCGTCTGCTTGTATCTTGGCCTGATAACTTTTCTGAATTGATTGAAGCTCTAAAGACACAATCTAAGAAGTCCATAAAACCTGAAAAAGACAAGATGTTCAGGGGTGCAAAGGATAAATGAATTCTCCGGCTGACAATGCTCTCATCACTTTTGATGAATACACTGAGCTAATCGGTATCGATAAGGAAAACGAAAACCTAAAGAAAGATCGGATTATAATATTCATCAATTCTGCCTCACAGCAGATTGAAGATTATTGTGATCGGAAATTCGTAACACCATCGGTAGATATCGTTGAGATATTTGATGGTGATGGAGAATCAGAACATTTTGTCAAACATCGGCGCATAGCAATAGATACAACTCCGAGTTTCGAATATCGGATAAGCGAAACTTGGACGGCCAATGATACGGGTTCCTACCCTATCACTTGGGACAACGACAAAGGCAAGATTTGGTTTACGAAATTCAACCGAACATTCTATCGAGGCAAAGCTAATTGGCGGGTATTGTACAAATATGGATGGATACAAACCAATGTGCCGGCAGATCTGAAATTGATTTGCGCTGAATTGGTGAAACGGGCGACTATGCTTTTGGATGGTAAGGAAGGTCTCGCCTCTGAATCTTTTGGTGATTCTACGACCAGCTATAATCTGTCAATGGCTTTGCCGGATAATATCAAAATGATACTCGATAAGTATCGGGCGGTGAGTGTTGGCTGAACTAAGAATGACTATGAAGCCGAAACAGTCGATCAAGATCGGCAAACTGACACAAGAGATGCGACCTCGGTTAAAGCGAGGATTAGCAGAAGCTGGTAGTATTATCGAGAAGCAAATCAAACAGCATTTATCAGGAGCTGGCTTCACACGTAATCCGATGAGGAGTAGTCCATATCCCGGCGTTCTCCATAATGTTCTACGATCATCAGTGCAGTTCAAATTAGAATCTGATGGTTTGACAGTTCATATCGGGCCAGGTGGGGCGGCCTCAGTCTATGCAACGATTCACGAGTTCGGAGGTATGGCCGGTCGTGGGTATAAAACTCGTATTCCCGCCCGTCCCTATGTAGCTCCAGCATGGAAAAAGAAGGGTAAGGATGCTATTACCGCTATTCAGAGGGCAATAATGAGAGGGATATAGATGAGTATTCGGGCGACCATACTCGATAATCTTGAGATAGTTCTTAAGGCGATTCAGGATAATGCCAGCTATGAGACCGCAATAGCTGAAGTCAGTCGTTTTGATGAGAATGTCTTGACTCTTGGACAACATCAATTCCCTCTTGTTATGATTGTAGATGCAGGGCCGGAGATTCTGGTTGTGCAGGATGACACTCATTACCATTATCTCATGGATGTGACCATGATCGGACTTGTCAAAAGCGGGACAGTGCTTGATTTACAAACTGACTTGAACAAGCTGATTTCTACACTCAAACAATTTATTGATAGCGATCCGAACTTAGGCACTAATGTCATGCGGTTTCGGTTCGTTGGTCTCGATAGTAATGCCTATGAGACAAAGACAGAGAAGATCGGCAGCACAGTCATCGGTACTCAGATTCGGTACTGGTGCACGGCAGGAGGATTTTGATATGGATATGTGTGAGTGGGTATGGGTGTGGGTGTATATTGTAATAGCCGAGGCAACACGTCTAATTGTGGCGATCTATCTCCTCGTTCGGAAAGAGAATCAATCCATACAGAAGATACCGATAACGATTACGGCAATAGATAAACGTCGACGTCCACCTAAGATTAGAGTAAACACCGGAAGATAAATTGTTATGGTTGAAGTATTTAGTGAAGCCTGGATTGAAACAGCACGGGATAAGCTCTATGCGCTTCTGAATGCCCTGAAATCTACAATGTCTTCGGGTTACGATCCGACTTTCAGTTACCTACACGAACGACACACAGTCGCTAAATTGCTTCTGAATGCAGTCACAATTGATTTGGATGGAGTCATCGAGACTGATGCCGCCTGGAAGACTGATGTTGTGACACGCTACCTACTCACCTTCTCAATCCGTGTACATACTGCTTACGGTGATGAATTCTCAGACGGGCAGAAACAAGCACGACTTCTTGGTTCGATTAGCAACAAGCTCAAGGTTAACTATGATCTTGGAGATAGTTATCATCTTGAAAACATAGGCACCATCACCGTCAATCAGTCCTTCGCCGAGACGGATACTTTCGGTGGTGAGATAAGCGTAATTGTAAGCGTAAATATTACACATACTCAGGAGTAGATATGTCCTCTATTAAGATTCAAAACGAAATAAATACTACCTTTCTCTTGGGTAGCTATAATCCCATATCTCTATGTGTGGAAATTTGTATTTCAATGGAACTCCTAAAAGCTCTTGAGGGGCAGGCATTTCTGATTACATCCATTAAGCTATCAGATGAAAAGCACCATCCGATGCTTCCTAAGTATCCTTTGAATACTAAAGATGAAAATAGCCCTCTCGCATGTGTAATTAAATTTAGAAGAATTGAGGTGAACAATGAAGATACAAGGACTTGAAGGTGCCATCTGTTTTCGGGCAAGTGTGTTAGTCAAGAAGTATGGCATCTCAATCGAGAAGGCACGATCGTTAAAGACTGGAGAAACTGTCGATGTCGCTGCCGACAAAGCACGACGATTGATAGAAGATAGGTTAGCCGATCCAGTCGATACGTTTGTCGATGAATCCATAGTTACGACATCTGATGATGTCGACAAAACGGAGGATATATAAATGGCTATAGATATTAGAACACCAAAAGAAAAACGGTATGGAATTGTTGAGCAAGCGACATGGGGCACAATTATGGTCGATACCAGTGTCCTTGATAATGGCACGACCAATAATGGTGTGCAACTCGACATCGATCCGTTTACAATCAATCCCGCAGTGAATATCCGTGAAGGCCGACAATCAATAGGTACTCGCCGACCGTTTAGTGGTTCTCGGACACATGACATGAAAAGAGTAGCACCACTGATTTCTCTACCGGCATTCGAAGCCAAAAAGGATGAACTTGATCTGTTCTTATATGCTATAATGCAATCTGTTGATGAATCAGATACAACCCCTTTTCTGAAGACCTATACGATCGCCGATACTCAACCGGATTTCAGTGCCGATGCCGGATTCTTTATGACTTTCTGGGAGCGGTTCCCAGCTAGTAGCACAAGCCGTGTTATCAAGGATGTAATAGCTAAAGCCTTAACACTATCATGCGAACCCGGTGGACGATTGATGCTGGCTGGAGAACTTATCGGACGGGGTGCTATGGGACAGAATGCAAACCCTACGGGTGATTGGTCACGAGCGGATAGCGAAAATACGGATTATTTCTTCTGGGAAGATATTACTCGTTTCACCTGTGATTTCGGTTCTGGTCCCGTTGATCTCCGGCCAAGCGGAGCTTTTGAATTCACATTAGCCCATGATGCTCTGCCTTATGGCAATGATGGAACTGGTGAGTTCGAGATATTCGCCATTCGCAATTGGCAGCTTGGTCTGAAAATGATAATCGGTGACGATCTGACAGCCGTTATCAGGAATCAATTTGAATCAGCGCATAAAGATGGTACGGTCTGTACCGTTGAGATCGGTTGGGGAACTGCTACACCAGCCGCTGATGGTGATCTTGAAATCACCTGTGAAGTTCAATTCACTGATGTCGTTCCCGACAGCGCTGATATTTTGGGTATTGAGGTCACTGGACAAATCGTTACAGACCTTATAACGGACAGTCCAATAACAATAATTTTGGTGAATACCGTAGATAGGACATGGTGATTTATGCCGTTAAGATTGATTGACCCGAATCACACGAAGATAATCGAGATTGCGGGAACGAAGATTCATATCCGCAGCATGACGGCTGGCCAGCAGATGCGATTGGGTTTGTTATGGCGACCTGAAAAAGTCATGGCTTCTGATGACAAAGATAAATTGGCTACTGCATTCACGGAGAAGATGGTCGCCAATTATGAGCAAGTGGCGGAAGCGATAGCTCCAGCTATCGTCAAGATCGAAGGCTTTGAATCTCAGCCAATACTTGAAGTCCTTCTCAATATGGCGGACATCTCTGATTTTATGCAACTTATGACAGAGATAATGGAGTTCTCAAGTCTCTCGGAATCCGAATCAAAAAACTTATCCTCCTCGTTGGATACCTCGGCAGCAATACCGGCGAGGAAAGGGAAAGACGGACAAGCTGTGAGTCATGCTTCAATCAAAAAGGACTCAAATGTTTCGGCGAAGACGAACTAACAGTACACGCCGTCAACATGCCGACGGTGAAAGTATATAAGAATGAATGGTTTAAAATTGTCGAAACAGCCAGAGCCGAACTTGGAGAACGGCTGCCGATCGATAGGGCACTCTGGTTATATTCCCTGTGTCCGGTGTCCCTATTTACTCCGTTGTCTATTGAACTATGGAATCTGTACCAATGCCTTGAAGGAACGAAACGACTTAGAACACCAAGCGAATATTACACTCAGCCCGCAATTTGGAGCATGGGATGCCAAATCATTGATCGGGAGCTGGCACGCATAGAACAGGAACGACAGAGAGATGGCGACAAGAAAAGAAAATATCAAGCTGACAATATCCGCTAAGGATAAAGCAAGCAGTAAGCTCAGTAGCGTTCAGAAAAAGATAATTGGTATCGGTGCGGCTTATCTCGGTTGGAAGGCTATCACAAGTATAATATCTGGTATTGTCCAAGCAGGAATTGAACACGAAAAAGTCTGGACGGATGTAGAGGCTTCTCTTAAACGTCACAATATTGCGGTAGAGTCGACCATAGGAAGCATCAAGAAATTCTCCGATGAGATGCAGACGCTATCTGGTATCTCCGATGAAGTCATTGGTAAAGCGACTCAAACGTTCATTGATTATGGTCAGGATGCGGCAGGTGCAATGGATACCGTTCGTGTTGCTATGGATTTGGCTGCCGGTGGTAGCATGGATTTGATGGCTGCTGTTGATCTTCTTGCTAAGGCCTCTGTCGGATATACGGGGACATTATCTCGCTATGGTATTATCATCGATGAAAATATTCCCAAAGCCGAGAAGTTTGCGGCTGCTATTGAGCAGATCAATGAACGCTTCGGTGGAGCTGCTCAAGCCAGAGCGGAGACGATGGCAGTTAAAATGGCACTCGTGGGTCAGAAGTTCGGCGATCTCAAAGAGGAATTATTCAAGCTGTTTTCTCCGACTCTTTTCGTGGCGGTAGAAACTGCAATCAACTGGGTTAACAGTTTTATGACGGTCGTAGATAGTCTTCAAGATGTTGTGGATTCTCTCTCGGGTAAATTAGATTTCTTCAACCAAAATATGATGGATATTGGCGATAGTTCGAAGAATGTTTATAATGAGATTCTATTATTAAATGCCGAATTGGTGGAATTGGAATTACATGCAGCGACACTCACCTATACTTCACTTGCTGATTTACGTTTCGGAATAGAAGATGTCGGAGCGGCGGCGACTGATGCGACAACTGTCATACAATATGGTCTGAATATGTCGAGAGGGGAATGGAAAAAGACTGCTGAAACAGTTAAAGAAACAGTAGATGAAATACGAGGACTAACGGATATACAAATCGAATTTCTATATAGTATTGTGAGAGCACATGAGGAAACATCTGAAGTTATAAAAACTAAAAGTAGAGAACTAACAGATGCACAAATTGAGTTTCTCTATGAAGTTCAAAGGGCACATGAGGAAACGGCAAACACCGGAAAAGAAACAACACGAGATTTAACGGATGCACAAATAGAGATGATATACGATGCTGCCGTTATCATGACTTCTACTTTTGGCCATTTCGCTCATCGCATTGTCGAGGAAGGTTTTAACGCACACATAAAACTGCGTGACATATTCAAACGGATGGCCAAAGATTTCGCTCATTATTTTATCGATGCAGCCATGAAAGCATTGGCTGGATTTGTCGCTAAATTTTTGCTGACATTAGCGCTCTTTGATAGAGCCGCCAATGACCGTATGGCTATACAACAAGGACAACATTTTGCACAGTTTTTCAAGCAGGGTGTGATGAACGAAATGAATGGATATGCCTTTCCGACTATGCTTACGAGTAGCCCGATGCCTGCAATAGCCTTCGCCGGTGGTTCCAGAAGCCAATTCCCTTCTGCCGGAATACAAGTGACTGTGAATGTAAACGCACCTATTACATCGGATCAGTTCATAGATTTTGTCGTGCATGATATGGCACCGATCATCGAACGTGCATCAGAATTGGGGCAGACCAGAATAGCTATTGAACCTTTTGTGCTGACTGGAGATAGCGGTGTCATCATTACTTAAACTCTATACGACGGGAAGCATGGAGAAGGCCGTGTGTCTTAACGCAACATCCGAGGCTGCTGGTTATCCCAAAGAGAATGTCTTGGACAACAATCTTGATACTTATTGGAAGCCGACCAGTAGTGGCGATAAATGGATCGACTTTGATCTCGGTGAAGATCAATTGATTGCGATGTTCATAGTATTTTTCAAGAATTACAAATCTATTACGGATGGCGGTATAACAGCACGATGGTCAGACAATGGTAGTGATTGGACATATCAAACCCCCGGATTAGATGCGGCCGACATAACAACACCACTGAGGGTACACAAATGGACTGCTATATCACATCGTTGGTGGAGTCTTAAAATCGCTGTTACTTCAGTCATAATCGAAGTGGCTGGAATTTGGTTTGGTCAATTATTCGATATTAATCAGGGAAATGAATATCCAGAAGCCGATGTTGACCGGTTCTATAATCGTATAGCACAATTACCCGGCGGACGGTTGGGAATAGCTGGCATCAATAGAAACTCATCACGTGTAATTTCCCGCAATTATTTATTCTCTGGCGTGACTGAATTTGACAAGCTCCGCAATGCTTTCCTCGATAGTGCCGGTAGGCGATTCCCATTGGTTCTGAATGAAGGTTCTGCTCAAAGTGATGCTTTTTTGGTGCGTTTCGCCAATGATGAATTTGCCGAGAATGAAACGGATTATCAACTGTTTCAACCATCAATATCCTTCGTTGAGTTGCCCTACATTGATAACGGAGATTCGTACTAATGTTGACGACACCTTCAGCTTGGGAATCTTTTCAGTTCCGTACTGATGCTCGATATGCAATTATCGTAAAGCTGACTGATGGGATAGACACTTGGTATTTCGGGGATATGGAGATCGACTGGGGTGCAATCCATGTTTATGGAATTTTGCTAAGTCATACAGGCATAGCTCACAAGATCGATGTTTTCTCCAAGAAATGGGCTGTGGGAGATTTTTCGGCGACATTTGCGAATCTTCCTTATCGTAATGTGTACGCCAACTGGTTTCGACCTTCTGATGATATAGTTTTCATTAGAAGTCGTGAAGCTACTGTGTATCTCTTGTGCGGTGAAAAGGCAACTGGCTTGAGTGATTGCCTTATACGGTTCAAAGGCTATGTGGAGGAAATACCAAAATTTGATGAAAACACGATAACGGTTAAAATCATAGACCGGACGAATCAATTTGATTTTATTTTGCCCGATACTTACGTGACTGACATCTATACGTCTGGTGTACCAGAAGCATCTCAAGATAAACGTATTCCAATTGTCTATGGTGAATTCAAACATGATTATACGGGAGATCAGTTAGGATTGACAAAAGGTATTCCTATCACTTATGATTTCCCCCCCAAATGTGTTTTTTCTAATCATATTCTGAAAGATTTTACGAAACTCTGGTATCAGCATCCTTCACTAAGAGACCCTGGTTATTATTATGGTGATGGACTTCTATTATTAGAAGATGATAGTGATCGAGGGACATCCGAAGTTCCGAATGATGGTATCGAATATCATATCATTCCCGATACATCCGATACTCGTGGTTACGTTTTCAATAGTCAGGAGAAACCTACGGATGTAGCCAATGCCTATGATGCCGATGGTAGCACCTATGCCATAGTCAAAGACAACATAGACGATGATGGTACGGCAATGGAGGGCGAAGGCAGATTCGGTTTTGTTGAGGATAGAGCCATTGAAGATTTATTGAAGTTCGCTCTCGTAGAACCAGGTGGTGGCTATTGGGGTATTCGCTATAAGGCTGAAGCTCATAATGGCGCAAGTATATCAACTGCAACTGTTGCGATGTATTATAAGAGTGATGGTGAGACTGACACCGCTCATGGTGGCTGGGCTATGACACTCAACAATACTTTTCGCAATACTGCCACAACATCGAATACATTGGTTGTCGACGAGAAGAACAGATTCTATAAACTTGCCAGTTTCGCTGCCACTACTACAGGGGGGAATGGTTCTACCGATGACCAAAACCTTTTGGACATTATGGAATGTTGGCTTCGTATTCTGACTCCGAGTCCAGATATAATTGATTATTTGTGGGGCGAAATGACAGGACGCAAATTTGGCTCATGGATAGATATAGGCGGACGGGATGACAACTACGATGAAGGTGATTTGATCGAAGACCCCGCTTTCATTATCGAATCTCTTTTGCGTGATGAAATAGGTTTGATAGATGCTCAAATTGATGAAGGCAGTTTTGATGATGCCGCCAATAGCAGCGTTAAAGCACGCATCAATATCACGAAAGCTGTTTCTGTCAATAGAATCATCCGGCAGCTATGTGAACAATCTACATTTGCATTTTTCTACTCTGCGGTGGACAAGGCGAAACTTATCCCACTGAATGAATCAAGTCCTGTCACAGATCGAACGATTCCTTTTTCACACATCAAACAGAATAGTTTGAAAGTTTCAGTATCGCATCCGAAAGTCAACAAATTGATTGTAGAGAGTAGGTGGCAAGGACAAAAAAATAAGTATCAAGATATTGATGTAGTTGAGAATGGCGCTTCGCAAAGTGCTATCGGCATCAAAGAATATTCAGTTAAATGGCCTAACATCGCCGGAACATCCAGAGAACATATTGCGAATCACTTAGTTGGTGACGGTGGCTCCCTATGGGCTTTTACAAAAACAGTTATTGAATTTGAAACTGCTGGTTTTATTAATGCAGATGTAGAGATTGGCGATTGGATCGAATTGGATGATGAGACATGGAACGCACAGCTAAAATCATATGGAGCCTCATGGTCGGGGAAACAATTCCTTGTCACCGAGATCACGCAAAAACAAGACGGCACGAGAATCAAGGCGATAGCTATATAGGAGATAATCATGTTGAACAAAAACGGGATATACAAGTTGGCTACACGAATACTTGCTGGTGCTCTCATCCTCTTTATCGGCTGGTTTGGGAATGAGGTTTGGAGCAAGCAGGAAACAACAAGTCAGACGAACGTTGAACAGGACGTTAGTCTGGGGGTGCTTCAGGAGCACATTGAGGCGGTCGATAAAACTGTCCAGCGAATAGAGAGCTGCTTGATAGAAGATCGAATCTACAGAAGACAGCGGGATTCGATTCTCATGGATGTGGCTATTAAAGTGAATCTCATGTTCGATGGTAGATGAACGCTATGAAAAAGATTATTATATTTATTCTCTTAGTTCTATGTGGGAGTATATCCACAAATGCTCAAAGTATTCCCCGAATATTTTGGGATGACATTGATGATTCTACGGTTGTCTTGCGATTCGGACGATACCGGATAGAATTGCAGGAAGGATCAGATATCCTTTGGATAAGTGCAGGAGGTCTTTATTGGGAATCTGCAACGGTCTTGGATTCAACTCTTTTTGATAGCATTCATGATGGGTTGGGACGGTTTTGTGCTTTAATAGATTCAGGTAGAATAATTGATTCCAGCCTTTCTCTCGATGATTTGAACTGGGAGGGTGGCCTTACCGATAGCAGGATAGACAGTCTTGATCCCGATAAATTGGAACAAGATGGTGCCACAACCGGTCAACCACTTGAGTGGGACGGTAGTAAATGGGCACCGGGGACAGACAATACTGGGACTGCATCTTTAGAAGATGTGTTTAATTTCATGCACCCCGACATTTTCGATACGACTGGATTCAACGATTCCATTGGGATAAAGGCTAACGGAATTACTGATGGGATGGTAACAGATGCTCTTACTGTCACAGGCTATGCACCTCTGGCTTCCCCAACTTTTACGACAGACATCACGACTCCGCTTGTAATTGGTGGAACGGCAACTACATCTGATTTGTCCCTAAAGACAACCTCTGGTGTCGGGGAAACTGGCGCTGACATGCACTTTCTTGTGGGAAACAATGGTGCCACAGAAGCTATGACGATACTGAATAATGGGAATGTTGGAATTGGTACGATAAGTCCGAGTGAGAAGTTAGAAATTAATACAGGAAAACTTAAATTTTCAGGAGTAAGTCAAAGTGCGGGATGGCATTCCTACGAAATGGCAATGTTTCTGAACAGATTGACATTATCCGGTGATGTTTATTTCTTTAGTTCATCTTATTCTGGCAGTGAAGGTTTTATTTGGAACTCAACTAATAAGAGAATAGGTATTGGGACATCGGCACCAAAAAATGCACTTGATGTGGAGGGTGCTGCGGTAATAGGGGCAGCATATTCTGGAACAAAAGTAGCACCAAGTAATGGTTTGTTAGTGCAAGGCACGGTAGGTATTAGTACGAACGTTCCACCCCAAGCCCTCTCAGTCGTGGGTAACATTGCTACGGGGGATACTGCTACGGGGGATGTTGACGTTTATCACTATTTCAGCACTAACGGTTCTTGGACTACCGAGTATTTTAAGTGGGATGATGGCAATTCAAGGTTCGAGGTTAGTGATGATCTTGACGTGACGGGGAATATCACAGTGACAGGGACGGTGGACACGGTTGATGTGGGCGTTCTGGGGGCGACCGTACCTAAGATCACCGACGATACTACTGATTTTAAGACAGCCTTCGGCTGGGGCGACCACTCAGCGCAAGGATACCTCAACACTCTCATCGGAGTCTTTGCCTACTTTGACCGGACATATTTTGACACCGTGATAGATGCCAGTGGTGACTCAATCGTCTGCATCTATTCGGACTCGACTGATCTGAGCATATTCGACACGGACGATCTGGCTGAGGGTTTTAACAAATACGATAAAGCATTGCCAGATAGCAGCGAATGGAGTGAGGCTTACGACAGCTCACAGGTAGGATACTTGAATCCGGCTGACGCCAATGTGGACACTGCCCACTGGAATGCCGCTTGGGTGTGGGGCGATCATTCAGGGGAGGGATACATCACCAATTCTAAACTCAGTGATTCCAGTATAACACTGCTTAACGCAACGGCATGGCGATTGTTTTACAGCAATGCTACCACAACGGCGATTCAGGAATTGGCTCTTGGGAGTGATGGGACTTACCTGAAATCCAATGGAGCCAGTTCAGCACCGACTTGGGCTACTCCTGGTGCCGGCTTATCTTACTGGACGGAATCGGATGACAACGATACTTCGGTGTTCACAGCAACAGCACCAAATACAACCGTCGGCTTTAGTGACAATCTGACGATGCAGGGAAATGACATCATTGGAGTGGGGATGGTTGACGGCACCGATGTTTCTATGCTTAAGGACACTGTAGATGAATGGGACAACCGTGGTTATCCCGATGCTTCAACAACAGAGAAGGGGATTGCTTCGTTTTCCTCTGGCAATTTTGACGTTACCAGTGGCGAGGTTTCGATTAAACTTGATGGTATTGATTATTTAGACATAAAAGCTGGTGCTGTTCGTGAATCTGAGCTTGCGACTAATGCGGTTACTCTCGGTAAAATGGCCGATAACTCTGTAGGATGTGATGAGCTTGGTGCAAATGTTGTCCATGAATCTGAGCTTGCCAGCATTGGTGATGTAGCCGTTGATGAAGATATTGTAACTTTTGAAGAAACCGGGAACAAATTTGAATACCATACGCCCGCAGAGTTAGGTTTAGCTGACACAAGTCGAATTTTGCTAACAGATAGAGCTGATACGAACACTGGTGGAATTGTAATGAGCGGTGCGAATATCTCAATGGCTGGGGCTGAGACAGTAGATGACATAGACATCTCAGAGTTCCATTCCGACTACGCTACGGACTCCATTAAGTTGTATGGTATTGAGTCTGGAGCTACCGCCGACCAGACGGTTGTAGACTCGGCTCTAAAAGTTGACACGACTGCCTATACGAATGTCTGGGTGCATGAATCTGGGGATACAATGTCAGGCAATTTACATATGAACGAAAATAAAGTTACTGGATTGCCGACGCCAGTGGATGATGGTGATGCAGCATCAAAAGGTTATGTCGATAGCAAAGGTATAGCTGATACTACTACACGGAGCCTATTCGTCAGTGGAACAATAGAAGGTACAGGTGAACTTGCAATGTGGAATTATCGACATGATCTTGATACGAGCCGTGTTTGGGCACCGAATGCTGATACGTTTGCTCTGATACCGATCCCTGAAGCCTGTTGGACATTGAATGATTCAAATAGATGGTGTGCTGGGCATCCTGGTGTGATTTTTGCTCCAATGGGCCGCTTAGGTTATCAAGAATGGATGGTTATGACTCCATTTGATGATAGCTGCAACGAAGATGTTTGTATTAGAGTTAAGAATGTAACAGATACAAGTTGGAACCTTTTTATCAGTGGTACAGATACCATAGCTGATCCTATTTTTGAAGAGAGTGATCTTGATGCAAGTTATTTGTCTGATCCTGATATGTTTTTTACGCATGATGGTAAAATTGGCATTTTGATGAGAGCAAAATATACACTTGGCGATAGCGTTAAAATATGGCTTGCCGTCAGTTCCGATGGTCTTAGTTGGGATACAACCAGCATTCTCTCCGATAGTATTCTTGGCTTTGCTTCTGCCCACGAGTTTTTGTCACCTTCTATTATCCTTGATACTAATGGTACTTACACGATTTGGGCTGTTGAATCGAATGGTTATGCTGAAGGCGATGAGAATACAGTTGTAATGTATAAAGCACCTAAGTATGATAGTGGTTGGTATTTAATAGACACAGTTGATTGGGAGGCGCATAGTCCTGGTTTGGCTGATATATGGCATATAGATGTTTTACCTTATGGCCCTGATCAGTTAGTTGGTATTGTTTATGAATGTGACGAAGATGCGGGAGGTACGGGTACTCAACAAGGTGATTTATATTTGTCGCTTAGTTCGGATGGTGGAAATACTTGGACAACTCGGAATACACCCTTTTTAAGAGATGCTGGTTCTGGTTGTTGGGATGGCGATTATCTATATCGTGCCAGCGGTTATTGGATTGAAAGCGGTTCAAGAACACAAATGGCTCTTTACTACGGTGGCTTTGGTGGCGCAGGAAGCCATGATCGTCATACTGGATATACGGTGGTAACTTTTGGGGATACAACTCTTGCAGTTTACTATTGGAATCTTACTTATGATTCAGTGCAGGCCTGGAAAAACAGTGCCCGCTTTATGGAGAATTCTGGCGACACAGTAACGGGACGTTATGATCTTGGTGGGGCAGTGCTGGAGATTCCGAACTCGGACAATCCAACTGTTGACGCTGATGGTGAAACCGCATGGGAAAATGATGACAACTGTCTTCGAACTTGGGATGGTTCAGCTAACAGAGCGATTTCGACAGTGAAATTCTTTTCGGCTACAATTTTCAATCCAGAGCTTGTGCAGGATACGATTGATGCTCTTGCCATTTTGCCAGTCGAACCTGAATGGGCACCGTTTGGCATAAAGCTACTTGATGTTGGTATAAAGACTGATGCCGCTTCGACTTATTCTGTGAACTTTGAAGAGTGGACTTCGCCAACCGATGGCTCTCCATCAACGATCGAGACTGTGGCGACATCGTCTTCTACAGAAGCCGAAGATGACGGCACTTTGACTGATAGTGATATTGCTGCCGGTAGCATCATCTATATTGACTTGCCCGACACAGATATAAAGATGCTTCAGGTATGGGGCACCTACTACATAGTTACCGGAGACTAAGATGATGAAATACTTGTGGATATTACTTTTGTTGCTACCGATGACGGTATTTGCTAAACAGCCTGTCGGCTTCAAGCACTGGCAATTGGATGATACTACTTTCACCAAGCAA
>Ga0114920_10000342_pt1 | contig 20361 bp, 21 predicted proteins | sample ChitaG_FD_88683 | JGI IMG/M metagenome (GOLD analysis project Ga0114920, IMG submission 88683) | Deep subsurface microbial communities from South Pacific Ocean to uncover new lineages of life (NeLLi) - Chile_00310 metaG | ecosystem: Environmental > Aquatic > Marine > Oceanic > Sediment ...
AAAAATGGCTTCGCAAAAAGAGCTTGAAGAAGAAAGAAGGTTATGTTATGTTGCCCTTACCAGGGCGCAAAAAAAATTGTATCTACTCTATCCTAAGCAGCGTTTTGGCAGGTATCAACAACCTTCCAGGTTTTTGGTCGATATGTTCAAAACAAAACCCTGATGAAATTCAAATTCTAAATTCGAAGTTCTAAATCCTAAACAAATTCAAAATTCTAAATCCAAATTTTACAAACAAATAAAATATGGCTAGTTTTTGATTTTCAAAATTGATACTTTGAATTTATATTGTTTTGTGGAGTAATCTCCCAATTTATTGGGCTAAAAGTAAAAGCTGTCGTCGATCATATAATTATTGTATTTTTTTTCTCTTTCGGAAGTATATTATTGCAAAAACAATTAAAAGAGGAATGAGAATCAATGTCACGATTATAGAGTAGTTCTTTAAAAATTTCGAAGCCTCGTCCCAGGTAGAACCAACATAAAAACCAACCATCACTAAAAATAAATTCCATATGAGAACACTCACAAAACTGTATGAAAAAAACTTTTTGCTGTTAATTTTTACAACACCTGCGGCAAAGCATATTGGCGCCCTCATGCCAGGTAAAAAACGGTTCAAAAATACTATAAGATCACCGTGTTTGGCAAACTTCTTTTTTGCCTTCTCAATCATTTTTACAGGAAATACCTTTCCTAAAAATGATCTCGTCAAAAATTGTATCAATACATCACCCTTATTTTTTCCAATATAATAAAGAATCATAATGCCGCAGGTAGCACCGCCAATAATAAAAACATACACTAAGTAGGGATTAAAATACCCCTGTCCGGCAAGAAATGCAAAAACCAGAACAAAAGCATCTGAAGGGTAAGGTGGAAATAAACTTTCAAAAAGTGAATTGATAAATAAAAATAAATAAATAAGAATTGGTTCGCGTCCTGAAAGCCACTCAAACATAATTACAGTTTAACATCAATCTGACAGCCAAGCTTTTTCAGTGAAAGGGTATCTCTATTCACAACTGAGTATTTCAAACCTATTTTTAACATATCAACAGGCTTGATTGATACATAGATGAAACCGTAGTTGCCTTTATTATAGAGCATACGGTTATGTATTATACCAGGCAGATCAATTTCGTATACATAAATTCTTGCAGCATAAGAATCTGTGTTAAAAATGCCATACCTCATTCTTATCTTTAATCTTTTAAATTCTGTGCCCAGTTCAAGGCCGCCAAATAACCCCTTTTCTATACCATTTGAACTATAGACATATCTTTCTTCGAGCCTTAGATCAATAAAAATTTTCTTTACTGGCTTCATGCGAATAAAAACCCTCGAGCCAGAAAGATTTTTTGTCTGAGCAAGATAACGCCACCGCATCTGAAATTTCGCGTTTAGAATGCCGATCTTCTTCTCAAAATTCAATCTCAAATTGTATTTAATAGAATCATCTTCGGTTCTGTTGTCCATTGTCAAGGTTAAACCAAGGTTCGCTATCTTTGAACGGTGCTTAATATCTATAGTTCCGCCAATATAATCATCCTTGGCTTCAACCCCTTTTGGCGAATAGAATCCAACAGGGAAATATTTGCCAACAAGATTAAAATCAATATAAGGAAAGTAACCGCTAAAACCGAATAGTCCACCAATACGATCTTTGTACGAACGGACAAATTCTGAAAACATAACAAAAAAGTCTCTGGAATATTTCAGACCGAGACCTGAAGTCCAAAACTTACCACCATAAAATTTTGTAAATGAATCACTGCAAACAAACTCTGGATTGTATGAACACCAATATGTCCTATTCGATATCAAAAGGTCTGAAAATTGATATCTTATATCGTAACCGAATATCTTTTCACTGATATTATCCTTTCTATCTAAGGAAATAGAATCTGTATGATCTCCTGATTCGTCAAACGAGCTGGCAAAGCCTAGTGAATCTATTCTGCCATCAAGTTTTTGATTTGAGAAAAAAAGAGTATATTTCAAAAAAAGAGAATCAGAATATGCTGCGCCAAAAAATCCGCTGTTTTCCAAAACAGATGTATAAGGAATTAGACCACGTTCTTTTATCATTATACGAAAATCAGTAGAATAAAAAAACGAACCAATCGGCGAAAGCATAATACCTGAGCCCAAATCTAAATTATATTTCCCCAAAACAATTTTTCTTGTTCCCTGATCAATCATTATACTTGGGGCATAATAATCAAAAAGTGAATTTTCATAAGGGTCTTTCTCTGTAATGAAAAAAATTGTATATGGGCCAAAAGAACATTCTGTTTTTGTGTAGTATTCTTCAGAGAGTTCTTTTTTAGGAACCTCAGTTTGTGCCCGCATTCGTATTGCAAATTTTTCAATTTTAAAGGGCTTCGCTTTAACTACAATGAAGTGTTTAATCATATCGAAAAGAATAATATCGAACCCTGGAATATTCAATAAATCCCCTAATGAGTTATAAGGACCTTTTTTCTCACGATATTCTACAATCTTTAAACAATCGCTTATGGAAAGGTATGGTATCCTTGTGAGTTCATCAAAACTTGCTGTATTTATATCAATTGGATTATTTCTTAAATATTCCATATCCCTAAGAATAATTTCTAAATCCTTATCCTCTTCAACCTCGAAAAGCATCGGATCATCAGATAAAATCAAGAGGAGCAGAAGAGCAATCATGGATTAAAACCCACACTGAAATAATGCGATAATCCAAGGTATCTGTGGTTTTTGCCAGTATAATCTAAAATAAAATTGCCCAAATTGAGTTTTAACATATATTCAAGATACATTGGATCAGTGTTTACACCCGCACCCAATGTAATCATTTTGTAGGGTGAGTAAGACAGACCAAAATTATAAAAAGGTAAGTCTGTTTCTATACCGCGTATTGCAAAAGCAAAAGACAAATTGTTCCCCGGCAGATAATTAATTCTCAGAGAATAAGTTGGTGGGAGATAATCAATGTCTGAGAATTTTGGTATATTAATATTATTAATCCAACCCCCAATTTCTAATGGACTATTTTTATATAGAGTACCTATCTTCAAGGAGTAAGTGAAGCGATTGCACATATCTTTCACCCAGTAATTGTACATAGCAATACTGAATCCAGCAGCCAATTTTTCTACAACGGGAAAACTCAAACCAGCATTAAACATATTTTCCCTGTAAATATCATTGCCAAAACTTGTAGCGTTTATTCTATACAACTTAATGGCTGAATGGATAGTATAGGTACGCAACTCTGATAAACCAAAGTTCGAACCTGTTCCAATAATTAATTCAAAATTTTGTTGATGCAATGATGCCGGATTAAACTGGTTTTCGGAAAAAATATTGTGCGGAAAAAGTAAAGATTCAAATATTGCAAATAGACTTATGATCCACATTAGTATAGTATTTTGTAATTTTTAAACAGATTCTACTGGCTCTACTTTTAAAATCATCTCCTTAACAGCAATAATTTTCACTTCAACATCTTTTTTTATTGATTTATCGCTTATTGCATTCCAATACTCACCATGCACAAATATGGTTCCACCTGAAGGTTTTATATCAGTCTTCGCCACGCCGATCTCACCTATAATTCCTTCTCTACCAGTCGCTCGTTTTTTAAATTGTGCATGTATTCCCATGCTCAATATAAAGATAAAAAAAGCGGCAATAATTATAACAACGATCACAATAACCTCCCATGATAATCTTAAAAATGGTACATCGCTCTCAAACAAAATCAATGAGCCCAATACCAATGAAATAATTCCACCAATAGTCAAAAGACCGCCAGACGTTATGTATATTTCTAAAATGAATAAAATCGCTGAAAGAGCAATTAATGCTACACCAGCATAATTGACAGGTAGTAAATGTAATGCATAAAATCCCAAGATTATACAGATTCCACCAACTACACCAGGAAAGATCGTACCGGGATTTTGCAATTCAAAAAATAATCCATAAATTCCTAAAAGCAGTAAGATATAAGCAATATTAGGATTGGTGAGCAGCAGTAGTAATCGTTCTTTGAAATTCATTGCTATATCTTTTACTGGCCTTGATTCAGTTTTCAATGTGTGTTTTTCACCTTTTACTTCAACTGTTCGCCCATCCAGTTTACTGATGAGATCATTTACATCCTCAGCAAAAATCTCACAGACACCTTTTTTCAAAGCAGTCTCAGCGTCTATTGATGCACTTTCCCGAACCGCCTTCTCTGCCCATTTTTCATTCCTCCCTCTCTCTCGCGCTATCGCCTTCAGGTAAGCAACCGCATCATTGGTGACCTTTTCAATCATTACACTATCAATCTTCTCTCCACCCATACTTACTGGATGCGCAGCACCTATATTAGTACCAGGAGCCATAGCAGCAATGTGACTTGCATATAATATAAAAACACCGGCGGAGGCTGCTCTTGCTCCCTTAGGTGCAACATAAATAACAACAGGGACTTCTGCATTGAGTATTCGTTTGGTTATCACTCTCATTGACACATCAAGACCACCAGGTGTATCAAGCTTAATAATTAAACACGAAGCATTATTGTCTTCAGCAAGTTTAATTGTACGTAGTAGATAAGAACTACTTGCAGGACTTATTACACCGTCCAGCTCACCTAAATATATATCACCAACGCTTAACAAAAAACATAAAACGACTAACATCATAATAAAATCATAATCAATTTTCATGATAAGTCAATAGTATAAAACTCTATGTAATCTAAGTTATTATAATCTGGCAATTGTGTAAGGACAGGACGTATTACATCATATAAATCTAATGCTACACTTGAAATTAGGTATTGACAAATTTTGAATTATGATTATAATAAACTATAAAAGGAGGTAATAATGCCGAAGCGTGCTTTAAAAAAGAAAAAAACAAAAGCCAAGAAGAAGGTAACCAAGAAGAAGGTAACCAAGAAAAAGACAAAGAAAAGAAAGAAGAAGTAATTTATCAAAAAATGGAGGGGGGGATTCCCCCCTTCTTCATTTGTTATGTACCGTATTGACAAAATGTCTTTAATAAGTATATTACAGCATGGACTATGACAAATTTAAATCGATATATAAAGATCTTAAAAAAAATATCGATGAAATAAAATCAACAATGAAAAAAGCGGATTTATTGAAATCGCCAGATTGCACAAAAGTTTTAGACAGGATGAAATATTTGTTTTATAGTTTGACAAAATCACTCGTTGACATTGGACACAGCATAATACTTGAGAACGATCTTCGCGATCCTTTAAACAGAGCAGATATTTTCATAAGTCTTGCTGAGCAGAAAATTGTTGAATCGTCAATTGTCCCAGGTGTAAAAAAAGCCGTTTTAGCTCTATCCAAAATAGATAACTATAAGCATTCTGAAATTTTAGAAATCATATCCGGAAGTATCGCAGGTCTCAATAAATGTCTTGATGCTTTTGTTGTATATTTTGATCTTAGGGATAAAAACATTTGAAAATCATATACTACATATTTTCTTTTCTTTTTGGCACTGTAATAGGCAGCTTTCTCAATGTTCTGATGTTTCGAATACCAAGGGGGATAAGTATTGTCAAACCCAATTCATTCTGTCCCTGCTGCAAAAAACCTATTAAATGGTATGAAAATATACCATTGATCAGTTATATACTTTTAAAAGGAAAATGCTCGGCATGTCGAAAACAGATATCAATTCGTTATCCAATTGTCGAATTAGTTACCGGATGTGTATTTCTCTATTTATTTATTCAATATAACCTTGGACTTGAGTTTTTCTTCTATATATTTTTCTTTTGTTCCTTAATAGTCATCTCGGGAATTGATTTCTCATATCAGATAATCCCTGATATCTTTTCTATTCCCGCAATATTTATTGGTCTAATTTTTCAAATAGTTAAAGGTAATTTCGTCCTCGGGATAGTCGGTGCGGTCTTTGGTGGTGGATTAATTCTTTTAATTAGGGTTATTGGAAGATGGACATATAAAAAAGAAGTAATGGGTCTTGGTGATGTATATCTCACAGCAATGATTGGTGCATTTGTCGGTTTTCCTTTAATCATTGCATCGATTTTTATCGGAGCTTCAGTCGGGGCAATTTTGGGTATTATCTATATCATCTCTACACATCAAACTCGAGAAAGCCCAATTCCATTTGGACCATTCTTGAGTATAGGAGGAGCAGCTGTTATTATTTTTAAACCACAAATTATCCACTTCTTCGCTTTGTTGGGAATTAATTTATAACAATGGCTCGCGCCATTAAATTCCAAATACCAAATTCCAAGTTCCAAACAATTTCAAAAGTCAAAAATCCAATACCCAAACATAACTTTAGCTTCTGAATATCTGTGTAATCTGTAATGAAGGTTTTGACTATTGTTGGTCCTACTGCTGCAGGTAAAACACAAGTAGCGATTGAGATCGCAAAAAGAATCTCTGGGGAAATCATCTCAGCTGATTCTCGACAGATATATAAATACTTAAATATCGGCACTGCCAAACCGACCCGAAAAGAACGCAAAAAAACAAATATTCATTTAATAGATTTTATCCATCCAGATAATACTTACTCCTGCGGTCAATTTGCCCGCGACGCCGAGGTAAAGATTGCAGAAATAATAATGAAAGGAAATATACCTATTGTATGTGGCGGAACTGGATTATATATTAGGGCACTGTTCAATCCTCTTCATAAATTACCTGAATCAGATAAAGATATCAAAAAAAATATAACACACATACTGATTGAATACGGCATAGACTATCTCTATAAAAAACTATTATCAATCGACCCGGAATGGGCAAAAAAAATTAATCCAAGGGATAAACAGAGAATAGTAAGGGGACTCGAAGTATACGAAATAACAGGTAAACCCTTGAGTACCTTGATTAAAAAGAAGAAGAGAAAATCGAAATATCTTCCTTATTATATAGGGTTAAATTTACCTCGAGAACAATTGTATCAGAGAATTAACAAACGATTTGATTATATGATCAATAATGGTTTAATAGAAGAAGTGAAATTACTTTTAAAAAAGGGGGTTAATCCAGAATCGAGTGCTTTGCGCACAATTGGATATAAAGAAATTATTGAATATATACAGGGGAAATTAACTCGGGAAATGGCTATAGAAAAAGCAAAACGCAGAACAAGGAATTTTGCCAAACGGCAGATCACCTGGTTCAGTAAAATTCCTGGTGTACAGTGGTACAATCCAGAAGATCCAGATATTATTAAAAATATTATTAGCCGGTGGGGGAATTTACACCACATCTAATTCTGTATTCTATTTAACGATTTACCCCCACACCATTTAACCAGAATATCTCTTTAGGCATTTAGGTATTTTGGATTTTAGGTATTTCTTTTAGTTTCTCTCGTACTATCTTTTCAACAAAATCGACTTCTTGCTCAATGGTGATATCTGTTGTATCAAGAATAATGGCATCCTCAGCCTTTTTTAATGGTGAATGGACCCGGTTTGAATCATATTTGTCCCGGAATTTTAGATTTTCTACAACTTTATTAAAATCTGCCTCTATGTTTTTTTCATCTAATTCTTTCTGCCGCCGCTGTGCCCTGATTTTTAAATCAGCCTGCATGTAAATCTTCACCTGAGCATCCGGGAATACCACAGTTCCAATATCCCTGCCTTCACAAATTACGTTTTTACCCACGGCTACCTCTCGTTGTTTCTGCACCATCCACTCACGTATTTCAGGAAGAGCAGAAATCGGCGAAACGAAATTATTCACTGGTGTAGTTCTAATTTCAAGTGTAACATCCTTGTTATCCAAAAAAACAAGAATTTTAGAACCCTCCTGTCGCAGGTTGATTACTGTATGTTTTATGATTTCTCTTACGAGTACCGTGTCAATATTATCTGTACTGCCCCCGCACCGCAGATATTTTAACGTAGCTGCACGATACATTGCACCAGTATCAAGATAGAAAAACTTTAATCTTTTGGCAACTGCTTTTGCTGTAGTACTCTTACCTGATCCTGCCCCGCCGTCAATTGCTACGACAAATTTCGCCATTTGTAGCTTATTCTGATTAAATCTTCATACTGTTTTGACATCTTCATATTTCTTCTTTCCATCACTGTTTTTGCCGCAGCAATTGCTTTTTCAATTTTATAATCCTCATGTTTTTCTGCAGTCAACCATTTAAAACAAGGTACAAATCCAGGCATCATTCCACCGCCAAAAAAGTTTACAAAACTGCCAATTACTGCCCCAGTAGGAATCAAGGTACCAATTCCTGTCTTTGTATGATCACCAATAAAACATCCTAATTTTATCATGCCTGAATCTATTCTCTTTTTCCCATATGATACTCGCACTGTACCATAATTATTTTTTAGATCCGAATTAGTAGTAAGGGCTCCTAAGTTTACCCATTCTCCAATAAATGAGTGACCCATAAAGCCCTCATGACATTTATTTGAATAACCCTGAAAAATACTTGCTTCTACCTCACCGCCAATACGGCATACAGGACCTATACTTGACTTTATGATCTTTGCCCGATCAACTATTGTACCAGGACCAATGTATGAGGGACCAATAATGGTTGTAAACGGTCGAATTACTGCACCTTTATCTATATAAACCGGTCCCTCTGAGACATCAATGCACACCAGATTATAAATAATGGCATCTTTTGCCACATACACATTTTTTTTGTTGCCGATAATACAAGTATCTTTAAGTGTTTTACTCTTCCCTTTTTTCATCTTAAAATGGTGAATTATCATAGGTTCGTTATATTTAATTAAGTCGCATATATTATTCAAAATAAAACCAGAGAGTTTATGGGTTCTTTTAATAGTTTTTAAAATCTTATCTATTTCTTTAGGGTTGTTTGGGAATGGTGGCTTATATTTTATAAAACCTACTGGTTTTGATCCAATAAGGAATTTTGCTTCTTCTTTGGGAAAATCAATTTTTTTTGTGATTATACATTGACCGGATAAATATAAACTTGGCTTTTTTGTGTTAATCTTCTTAAATTTAAAAATATCACGACCAATATAATCAACTTTTAATCCCGCAAAATAATACTTAATATTCTCTGCAATCGATTTCATGCCAATTCTTAAATTAAATTGTGGGAATAGATTGGTTAAAGGATAAAAAAATTCAGTGTTTTTTTCGTAGATAATTACTTTCATAATGAGAGAAAAATAGTCGCTAAGACTGCACATATTATGCCAATAATTCTTGTAAGCGTTATTGCTTCTTTGAGCACAATAAAACCAAAAAGCACAGGAAAAATAACATACATATTTGTCAATGGTACGACAACTGAAATAGGGCCAATTTTTAATGCCTTATAGAATGCAAGGATTGCAAATAAAGAAATAAATCCAATCGGCAGGGCATAAAAAACATATTTATTTATCATTAAATTCTTTCTGAAAATTATGTAAAGTGATAAAAAAATAATCGCCCATAAAGATATCCAGAATGAGGTACTTACAGTATTAAAATAACGGGTCATTATTTTACTACCAATCGCCCAGAAACCCCAGCCAACCATGGCAATAAATGCATATTTAATGTAATCCATAAGTGATTATAATTAAGAAGGGCTGGAAGTCAAGACGATACGTATGGAAGATTGGTATGGGTATGGATGCAGGATTTCTTATTCTGGCTTCCAAACCCTAACCTAATAACAAATGTCAGCAGTATAACTATTGACAAATGAAAAAAATAATTTATAATTGCAATATGGTGAAAATCAAGTTAAATGGAAAAGTCATAGAGGTCAAAAAAGGTACCCGTATTAGCGATTTAACAAGCAATAAAGAGGTCTTTGCTGCTCAATTAAATGGCGAATTATATGACCTTTCTGCACACATTACTCAAAGTTGCGACATGGAATTGATTGATTTTTCAACTGAACAAGGTAAAAAAATATACTGGCACTCTGCATCCCATATAATGGCAATTGCAGTAAAAGCATTATTTCCTGAGGCAAAACTGGCAATCGGACCTTCAATTGACCAGGGATTTTACTATGATTTTGATATAGAAAAACCCTTTTCACCTGAAGATCTTGAGAAAATAGAAAAGAAGATGGCTGAAATCATTAAACAAGACATACCTTTTGAGAGAATTCTAATGAAAAAAGATGCTGTTATTGAATACTTTAACAAACAGAATGAATCATATAAAACTGAAATGATTAGAGAAATTGACGATGATAAACTCAGCCTGTATCAAAATGGCGATTTTATCGACCTGTGTAGAGGCCCCCATGTTCCCAGTACAGGTTCTATTCATGCATTTAAATTGTTGAGTCTTGCAGGAGCCTATTGGCGCGGTGATGTAAATCAGCCCATGCTTTCAAGAATCTACGGCATTGCATTCCCAACCCATGATGAGTTAAACGATTATCTTAAGAAAATAGAGGAGGCAAAAAGAAGAGACCACAGGAAGTTGGGTACTGAATTAGAACTTTATTCGATATTTGACGAAGCTGGCGCAGGATTGATCTACTGGCATCCAAAAGGTACAATAATAAAGAAACTTACAGAGGATTATTGGATCGAAGAACATAATGCCGTAGGATATCAAATGATTTCAACCCCTCACATTGCCCGAGGTCATCTATGGCGTCGATCTGGACACTATGATTTTTACAGTGATAGTATGTACACCCTACCTGTCGAAAATGAAGAATATGTTCTTAAACCAATGAATTGTCCGGGTCACATATTAATATATAAATCAAAGATTCGCAGTTATAAAGATTTACCTATAAAATATGCTGAATTGGCAGCTGTTTATAGAAATGAACTTTCTGGAACCCTGCACGGTCTGCTGCGGGTTCGCGGATTTACTATGGATGACGCCCATATCTTTTGTCGACCTGATCAGATTGTACAAGAACTTACAAATGTTTTGAAATTAACCTTAACCATTTTAAAAAAATTTGGTTTTGAGAAATTCAATATTGATCTCTCTGTACGTGACATTGATAAAAAGGGTAAGTACATGGGCAGTGATGAAGAATGGGAACGTGCTGAACAAGGACTTATATCAGCTTTAAAAAGAGTTAATCTGGCGTACAAAAGACAAGAAGGAGAAGCTGTCTTTTACGGACCAAAGATTGACATAAAACTACTTGATGCGCTTGAAAGGGAATGGCAGACTACAACAGTGCAATTCGACTTTAATTTGCCAAAACGATTCAATATTGAATACATGGACCGTGATGGCAGACATAAAGAGGTGGTTGTTATCCACAGAGCAATCTATGGCTCTCTGGAACGCTTCATAGGTTGCTTGATCGAACATTATGGCGGAGCTTTTCCTCTATGGTTAGCACCAGTTCAGGTTGTGATTATGCCAATAACGAATAAACAGGATAAATATGCAGAAAAGGTTTATAAAAAATGTCTACGTAGAAACCTGAGGACAGAATTAAATGAAAAATCTGAAAAGATAAATTATCGAATAAGGGAAGCTGAAGTCAAAAAAATCCCCTATATTCTGGTTGTCGGTAAAAGAGAAATTGAAAACAAAACTGTCTCAGTAAGAAAACGAGGAAAAGGTGATATGGGTGAAATGAATTTAAAGGAATTTTTTAAGCTAACAAAAAAAGAACAAGGAGGTGACAATTAAGCAATTACCAAGAGTGAACAGAGATATCAGAGCTCAAAGAGTGAAATTGATTGATGATAAGGGCCAAGTGCGCGGTGAATTTCATATTAGGGAAGCTATGAACATGGCGCGAGAAAGTAAATTGGACTTGGTTGAAGTTGCTCCAAATGCTAAACCACCAGTATGTAAACTGCTTGATTTTGGAAAGTATCTATATGAAAAGAAAAGGCAGGAACGAGCATCACGAAAACATCAACATCGGACAACTGGAAGAGGCATGAGGATGTCTTTAAAAATTAGCGAACACGATTACCAGGTCAAGCTTACAAAAGTCAAGGAATTTCTCATGGATGGAGATCGCGTAAAAGTAACATTACGTTTAAGAGGAAGAGAAATGTTGCATGCTAACTTAGGAATGAAGGTTTTAGAAAGGTTGATAGTTGATCTTGAAACATTAGGTAAGATTGAAAATCCACCGAAACGAGAGCACAATATATTACACGTTACCTTTCTCCCTGAGAAAAAAAGGAGATAATTAAATGGCTAAACAGAAAACAAAAAGAGGTTGGGCAAAAAGAGTGAAAAAGAGAAAAAGTGGTAAAATCTCAAGAAGAAGAGCAGGTAAGGGGCATTTACTTACCTCAAAATCCAAAAAAAGGAAACGGAGACTCCGCCAGGCAACTGAGTTATCAAAAGCCGATACAAAAAGACTAAAGGGCCTTATTGTCTAAATTAAGCAATAATTGACAAATTTTGTAAAATGATTATAATTTGAGAAAGGAGAGAAATTATGCCCAGAACGAGAAATGTGCCATATACACGGAAAAGGCGAAAAAAGTGGCTAAAGGCTGCAAAAGGTTATTGGGGAGCTAAACACAAATTATATAAGACAGCACGATTAGCAGTAATGAAGGGATGGATTTCTGCCTACCGCGAACGCAAACGCAAAAAGCGAGTCTTTCGTGCCTTGTGGATCACTCGAATCAATGCCGCGTTGCAGAGCCAGAATATGAAGTATTCGCAATTTATCCATGTATTAAAAGAGCAAAATATTGAATTGGATCGGAAAACACTGGCAGCCCTTGCATATGAATATCCAGACGAATTTAATGCTCTTGTACAAATGTGTAAGGGTCAAGAACAGCCACAAAAGGCAGATTAATGGAAGAACAGCTGAAAATATTGAAAGATGAAATACAAAGTTCATTAGAACAGACAAAAGGTAAAGATGCGCTCGAGGCAATAAGGATCAAATATTTGGGAAGAAAGGGCAAAATCAACAGCTGTTTCAGGGAAATTGCCAAACTTCCAGTTGAACAGAGAAAGATCTATGGCAACAGGATTAATATTATAAAACAAGAACTAACCCAGCAATTGAATGCTCGACTCAGTACATTCAAAATCAAATCCAGAACAGACATTGATTTACTTCTTCCCGGAAAAGTGCCTCATACTGGCCATTTGCATCCCCTTTCAAAAATATTTAATGAATTGATCACCTTTTTCACAAACTTCGGCTTCTCTGTTGCTACAGGGCCAGAAATTGAATATGACTGGTACAATTTTGAAGCTTTGAATATCCCAAAAGACCATCCAGCCCGTGATATGTTTTCAAGTTTCTATATAAAAGAAGATCTGCTTCTACGCAGTCATACATCACCAACTCAAATAAGGGTTATGGAAAAACAGAAACCGCCAATAAAGATCATATGTCCGGGCAGGTGTTATCGATATGATGCATTTGATGCCAGCCATGCCCCAGTTTTTCACCAAATAGAAGCTTTGTATGTTGATGAAGGCGTGTCTTTTGGTGAGTTGAAATGGTTGTTAGGTGAACTTGTAAAGTTCCTTTTCGGACCTAAAACAAAATATGAACTCAGGCCATCATTCTTCCCGTTTACTGAACCTTCAGGCGAATTGGCAATAAGTTGCACAATATGTGATGGGGATGGCTGTGCAGTATGCGGAAATACTGGCTGGCTTGAATTAGGTGGCTGCGGAATGGTCCATCCTCAGGTATTAAAAAATGTCAAGATCTCACCAAGAAAATATTCAGGTTATGCTTTAGGAATGGGTGTGGACAGGATAGCAATGATAAAATATATCATAGATGATATCAGGGTATTTTTTAATAATGACATTAGATTTTTGGAGCAATTTTGATTAACTTCGTTAATATAATTACAAAGATTCTAAAAAAGACTACAGCGATTACTCATCACTGTAATCGGCTCTTAATCACTGCCATCGATGCGACCACGTCGCATAGCGAGGTTAAATGTTAGTATCAGTTAAATGGATTGAAGAACTTTTAGGCACAAAATTAGAGATTAATACTTTAAAAAAAATCTCTTTAAATCTAGGGCTTGAAGTTGAAGAAGAGAAAAAGTATGCTCCTGAACATATAATAATTGGACAGATAAAAGCGCTTGTTTCACATCCGAGTCTCAAGAATTTAAGTATTTTACAAATAAAAACCAATAAAATAATTCAAATTGTCACTGCTGCAAAGAATGTCGCTCAAGGAGATCTGGTCCTGGTTGGACAACCTGGTGCAAAATTAAGTGGTCAGATAATTGTTGAAAAGGATTTTAATGGTATTAAATCCCGGGGCGTTCTCATAAGCGAACAAGAATTAGGATTGCAAGAGAAATCTACAGGAGTAATTATTCTGGAAAAGGGTAACCCTGGAATTTTATTTAAAGACTATTTTGATGACTTGGTTTTAGATATGGGCATTACGCCAAATCGCCCAGATTGGCTTTCTATAAAAGGTATTGCACGGGAATTTGGAATTGGATTAGGAATCAATTATCGTCCAAATAACCTCTATGTTATAAAACAACCTAATCGAACTGGTAATTTTAAAATCGAAATAAGAGATTTACAAGGATGTCCAAGATATACTGCAAGAATCTTCGACAATATCAAAACTGAAGAATCGCCTTTCTGGATAAAATGGCGCTTACATTGCATGGGCATGAATCCTGTAAATAATATTGTCGATATTACGAATATTGTCATGCTTTTGACTGGTCAATCTCTACATCCATTCGATTTAGATCTTATAAAAGGTGGTATAATAATCAGGAAAGCGCGTAATGGAGAGGAATTCGTAACATTAGAAGGGACCACGCTTAAATTGAGTAAAAACGATCTGGTCATTGCTGATAATAATGGTCCTGTTGCACTTGCAGGTGTTGTTGGTGCTAAACGCGCACAGATTTCAGTCTTAACCAAACAAGTTTTATTAGAAAGCGCCTATTTCGATCCTAAACGCATTGCTCATACTTCAAGACGTCTTGGTTTAATAACTGAAGCATCAATGAGATTTGAGCGGGGTGCAGACATTTCAGCAGTAGATCAAACTTCAGCAATAACCGGAAAACTATTTACAACATATGCCCAAGCTAAAGAACGTGAGTTTATAAGTAAAGGTAAAAAAGGAAAAATCGAAACTATCAAATTCTCTCCTTCTCGATTAAATAAAATCTTATCATTAAATCTTACCAGAAATCGGATAAAAACAATTCTGGGAAAGATTGATATTAAAATAACCGGAACAAAGACACTTCTTGCTAAAATACCGCATTATCGCCGGGACCTGCACATAAAGGAAGATATTTATGAAGAAATTGCAAGAGTCTATGGCTACATGAATATTCCTGAGATAATGCCAAAAAGATGGGGAGGAAGTGTTACCATAAACAAAAATTATGGATATGAAGAGATAATAAAAAATTACCTTGTTGGCCAGGGGTTTAATGAAACCTATAACCTCTCTTTAACAGCCAGCAGCCGTCTTTCAGATTTTGGTTTCAGTAAATTTGTAAAAATAAAGAACCCTTTGAACGAGCGTTTTGACGCATTAAGACCAACGCTCTTTTTAGGTCTATTAAACTGTGTAAATTATAATTTGTCAAAAGGAAACAAATCCTTAAAACTCTTTGAAGTAGGAAATATACTATTTCGAGAAGCGCCTTATCAAGAAAAAAGATTAGGAATTATTATAGGTGGCGAGCGATATCCGAATTTTTGGGATCAAAAAATTGAATTGATAAATTACTATGATGTTAAAGGTGTTATTGAGAGTGTCTTCAATATACTTCACATACAACAAATCGAGTTTGCAGAAACAGTGAAGAAGGGATTTGATCAAGCTGTTACCATTCAGTTTTCGGGGAAAAAATTAGGATACATCGGTTGCATTGAAGAAAGTCTTTGCAAAGAACCGTATTACTACATTGAATTGGCTTTGGGGAAAATATTTGCATTTGTTGGTGAAACATTCTATATCCCACCGGCAAAATTTCCCGCAAATACAAGAGACCTTTCCTTTTTAGTTGACGAAAAAACTAAATTGCCTAATGTAGTTAAATTAATTTCTAAAGTTGGTGGACCAATTTTAGAAAAGGTTGTTCTATTTGATTATTATAAAGGTCATAATCTCCCAGCAGACAGAAAAAACTTAGGATTTCGTCTCTATTTTAGGGCACCAGATCGAACCCTTACTGATAAGGAAGTTGATTGTTTTATTAAAAAGATTGAAGACGAAGTTACCGGAAGGGTTAATGCAACATTGAGAAAGAGGGGTAAGATTGGACGAAATAAGTAAACTTGAAGAGAAATTAGATAAATTAATTTCGCTTATTAATGAACTTAAGCAAAAAGTTGAAGATTTAGAAGAACAAAATACTCAGCTTAAGTCTCGAGACAAAGAAATAAAGGAAAAGATTGAAGGTTTGATAGAAAGAATTGACGATCTTCTTCTTTAGGGAGATAATTTGAAAAAGACTGAAATCGTAGTAAATATTTTCGGAAATGATTATCGGGTTATATCCGATGATTTGAATCCTGAACGAATAAAGGAAGTTGCTGAAATTGTGGACGTGAAGATGAAGGAAATCCATAGGGAATTTCCTCTACCATCCACCACAAAAATCGCTGTTTTAGCTTGTTTAAATTTAGTTGATGATTATTTACGGCGCGATGATCAGCACAAAAAAAAGATTTCCGAAATGGAAGAAAGGATTAGATCTCTAATCCTTAAAATAGATGAAGCGGTTCCTTAATTCGTTCTCTGCCGTGCTCGTGATGGGTATTTAGTCTTGAGCCAACACCCATCTTTAGGGAGCTTGGTTCGACTATAGGTATTTGCTTGTAGCCGACTGGCGCCCACCTTAAACCTGGGTTCAGAGACTTTTGCCCACACGGCACAGGCGGGGACATTTTAAAATTTAGCCTCTAGAAAGAGGTGAGGAGTTGTTATGACATTACTGGGAATTTTGATTAGCATCGGTGTTACATTTGCAGCCGTCGCTTTAGGAATTTATTTTTATACAAAATTCAGTAAAACCACATTGGCTAATGCTTCGTCAACGGCTTCAAAAATAATTGAAGAAGCAAAAAGAGATGCAGAAACACACCGTAAATCAGCAGAAATAACTGCCAAGGAACAATGGTACCAGGAAAAATTAAAATTCGAGAAAGAAACTGCATCAAAAAGGAAAGAAATTAATAAAGCCGAAAAACGGCTAGCAGAGAAAGAAATGGTTTTTGGAAGACGTGAACAGCTAATTGTTGATAAAGAAAAGGAATTATTGACTAAAGAGCATAATTTGCAGAATAAAGAGCGTATAATACATGCAAAATCTGAACGACTCGACCAAATGATAAAAGAACAGAATGAAGCACTCCAAAAGATCGCAAATCTTTCAAAAGAAGAAGCAAAGGAGGCATTGAAAAAGAATCTCGAAGCTGAAGCGAGACACGAGGCTGCAGCATTAATAAATCAGATAAAAGAAACAGCAAAAGCCAAGGCTGAGGTTATGTCAAGAGAAATAGTCTTGCAGGCTATTCAACGCTGTGCTACTTCGCATACTGCAGAAACTACGATTTCTGTTGTTCCGATTCCTTCAGACGAAATGAAGGGTAGAATAATCGGTCGAGAAGGCAGAAATATCAGGGCATTTGAGAATCTAACCGGGGTTGAGGTTATTATCGATGACACTCCAGAAACAATATCTCTTTCTTGTTTTGATCCAATCCGTCGTGAAATTGCTCGTACAGCAATGGAAAAATTAATATCTGATGGCAGAATCCATCCAACAAGGATCGAAGAAGTTGTTAAGACTTCACATAGTGAACTTAACAATGTTATTACGAGTACTGGTGAAGAGATTATATTAGAAATGGGTACCATAGGAATTGTTTCGGAACTAGTCAAATATATTGGCAAGATGAAATACAGAACGAGCTATGGCCAAAATCTCTTGCAACATTCTAAGGAAGTTGCTAATCTTTCGGCATTACTCGCCCAGGAATTAGGATTGGATGCAGCAACTGCCAAACGGGCAGGATTACTGCATGATTTGGGAAAAGTCGCAGACCGAAACCTTGAAGGTTCCCATGCACACGTTGGATCTGAAATTGCAAGGAAATATGGCGAAAATGACATAATAGTAAATGCAATCGAAGCCCACCATGAGGAAATTACACCCACATCACCCTATGCAGTAATTGTTGAAATTGCAGACTCAATTTCGGGTTCAAGACCTGGTGCTAGAAGAGAAACAATCGAAGCATATATAAAACGTCTAAATGTACTTGAGGAAATTGCCTCTTCATTCAACGGCGTGGAAAGAGTTTTCGCAATTCAGGCAGGAAGAGAAATTAGGGTTATGGTTCAACCAGAAAAAATTTCTGATTTAGAAGCTGATAGTTTAGCTCATGATATTGCACGACGTATTGAAAAAGAAACCCAGTACCCAGGTCAAATAAAAGTGACCTTAATAAGAGAAACGAGGGTAGTGGAAATAGCTAAATAGAATTTCAAATTGTAGATTTCAAATTTTAAATTTACATCAGGTGTAGTGTTGCTGCCACGCCATAAAACGAATTCCCATACCGTTTTAAAACTTTTGTTTAGGATATAAGTATTACTTGGAATTTGGTTCTTGGTTCTTGGATTTTAAAATAGTATCCCCAATATATCTGCTGTTAGAGCTACAAGGAAATGCAGTATTGCACAGGGCAGAAAACTTCGCGCGCGTAAACCAATTAAACCCAGAAATATTCCGGCGAATATTGAACCATAAGCCTCGAGCTGCGGTTTTCTATAATGCATAATGGCAAAAGGAATGGTTTGGATTAAAATACTTGCCTTGCCGAATTTTTTTTCAAGACCAAATAACATAAATCCTCTAAAGAAAAATTCCCAGGTAAACATATGAAAAAGATGTATTAATTGATACATCAGAAAATAATTCCATCCTTGTGCTGCCTTACGATATATAGGATAAACATTTTTAAGATTAGTAAATTTAAATGCTAAAATTAAAATAACGACCATAATAAGATAAAAAAACAACACTTCTTTTAGCCACTTTTTGAAATGGCCTAAACTGATTCCAAAATCCTTTGGTTTATGCTTGAAAATAAAAAGCAATAAAAATGGCGAGAGTCCATATATTATCCCTGAAATTATTAATCTATTAAGATAGACTTGTCTGGGAAATATGAATTGTCCACGCCGGAAATAGATCCCAAACAGCAAAATAAAAGTCGAATAGACAATAATGATAACTGTTTCAAGATCAAATTGTTTGATTTCTTTAATATACTCCTTAATCATAAATTAGCATACCTGATTTTCCCGTAAAATCAAGGAGACAGGCTACTTTTATGTCCACCCCCTCTCTTGTCACTGCCCGAGATTACCACGCCCGCACACCAATGTATTGGTGTGTGGGCTCGTAATGACAAAAAGAAAACGTCATTGCGAGGAGTCCGCCGCAGGCGGACGACGAAGCAATCTCAATACCAGGCTACCACACCTTATATTCCCCTTCATCATCTAACATCTAGCATTTAATATCTTCCATCTATAATCTTTTCTTACTACTCCCTTGATTTTTGATTGAAAATATCTAAAATATCATATGAATTCAATACTTATTCTTCTGCTTCTTGCACAACCTCAAAAGGAAACCAACCCGCTCAAAATCGTGCTCAACTCTAGTATTACTCTCTATCAAAAAATCATTTCGCCATCGCAAGGGGATGTATGCAATTTCTCACCATCATGCTCACACTTTGGCAAACAAGCAATAGAAAAACATGGTCCTTTATGGGGTTCATTAATGGCAGCAGATAGATTCATGCGTTGCAATCCATGGGCGTATCAGTACTTTGATACTTATTATTCTGGCCTTAAAAATCAAAAGATTTACGATCCTGTACAAAACAACTTTATATTCGGGAAGATAAGAAAAAAAGAAACCAGCTCTCTTATCCCCTCTCCCTTGATGCATGAATCCGCTTCAGGTGGAGGAGAGGACAAGGGTGAAGGTGAATAATGACCCTTCTCTTATTATTCCTCCATGTCCAGACAATAAATACATTTTCCCAGGAAAATATTTTAAAGTTTGCTGATCATCTTTATGCTCAGGAAGATTATGCTGCTGCGTTGAGTGAATATCGGCGCTATCAATTTTTATTTGACTCGATACGCGAAGATATTCCTGAAATAATAATTGATTGTCTTGTAAGACTAAAAAGATTTGATGAAGCAATAAAAGAATCTGCAGAACTTAAAAACGACACAAAAAGAGATTTTACAAAAGGATGGATATATTTTCTTGCAGGCAAATATGATTCATCCCGTATTTATCTTAAGCGCGTGGGACTTCCTTATAAAGAAGACGTTGATAAGATAATTGGACTGGGTTATGCATAT
>Ga0114920_10000343_pt1 | contig 20346 bp, 22 predicted proteins | sample ChitaG_FD_88683 | JGI IMG/M metagenome (GOLD analysis project Ga0114920, IMG submission 88683) | Deep subsurface microbial communities from South Pacific Ocean to uncover new lineages of life (NeLLi) - Chile_00310 metaG | ecosystem: Environmental > Aquatic > Marine > Oceanic > Sediment ...
AAATATGCTTGTAGCATGGCCATCTTGGCCATGTACCACGGGCGAGACACCCGTGCCACAAACTACCCATTCTTGGCTCGTGCTTTGCAGCATCATTGGAGAAAGTACAACAACTGTTAGGATGGTAAGCCCCCCAAGCAGAAAGCGAATCTTGGCTCTCATCGCCACCTCCCGCACCTTGGGCTTCGGTGTATTCGCAACCAAAATAACAGGATCCGGCCTGTAGTCAAGCTGAATCGGGGTGGCCAAGGGCGATTTGCCCGGCCGGTTCGGGCAAGGGTCTGGGGTCCTGTGTTCATAAAAAAAACGGGCGGAAGACTCCGCCCGTTGTCATACTGCAACTTACAGACAATTAGCCCGCGTCCCGGAGTTCCTCTATCGCTTCCCAGAGTTCCTCTTGGGTTTCTTTCAGTGCCTCACGTAACTCCTCACGCAACTCCTTTAAGGCTTCGCGCAACTCTTCCTGGGCCTCACGCCAATCGTCCAGTTCGTCCTTGTCCAAGGAGTATGCCCGGTAGCGAGGAGTGGCTCTCTCATACTTACGGACTATTGTCCGGTAGTCGCTCCTTGTGTCGTCTTCTTCAATCTCGACGGCAAAGGTTTTTTTGGATCCTTTGCGCAACACGGTGATTTCGGCAACGTCGCCCTCATCAAGGTCGGAAATCTCGTCGATGACATCGTCAACGTCGGAAACTTCCTCACCATTGATCTCGATAATCACATCCCCGGCATTAATCCCTGCCTCCTCAGCCGGGCTGTCCTCGAGGACCTTCTCCACCAGCACGCCTTGCCCGTCCTCGACGCCGAAATATTCGCCAAGCTGCTCGTTGAGGTCGTGCAGTTGGATGCCGATCTGCCCCCTGGCACCAGAGCTGTAGAAACTGAACGTGCGGCCTTTGAAAGGCTCTATTTTGGGAATACGCACGCGGGGGATGTCAATGAAGAAATCATCGTCGTCAAGAATAACCGTGTAGTCCCGCTCGCGTTCGCCGAGCACCACGGTTAGCTCGTTCGATTCGCCATCGCGGATAATCTCGATTTTGACCTCGGTATCCGGTTTGGTCCGCCGGATCATTCTGGTTAGCTGGCTGGAGGAGGTAACGGTCTTACCGTCAAATTCGAGTATAACGTCGCCTTGTTCCAGGCCCGCCTCCTCGGCCGGGGAGTCCTCGACGATATCGCTGATGATTATGCCCTCGTCAGTGTCTAAGTCCCAGGCTTCCTGTGCATCTTTGTCCACGTCCTGGATGTACACCCCCAGCCACCCTTTTGGGGTGGTTTTCTTTTTCTTGGCGATGGCCGTGCCGCCCAGGGCGATTGATAAAACCAGGACGCCCGTAATCGCCACCAGCCACCGGTAGTTCCGGTCGATCCCTCTCATCTGTCCTCCTTTGTTGGCTCTTCGGCCTATTCCCCCAGTGCTTTTTTCTACGAGTCAGGTGGCCCTGCGGTTCCTGATTTTTCGCTCCGTGATAAGCCGCCGCCGTTCACTTCCTCAGAAAAACAGGAAAACCGGAGAGGCATCTACCCCCCCCGCCGCTTCAATCCGTATATTCCCCAAGGAGTTGTCACGTTAAGAACCAGGAGGATCGATGAAGTTCAAAACCGAATACCTGTGGTTTACAACGAAGAAGCACCGCGAGTATGTCAACATTACCGATCGCGTGCAAGACGTTGTCACACAATGCGATATCCAGGAGGGGATGGTTTTGGTGTCGGCGATGCACATCACCGCCGGGGTGTATGTGAATGATGCGGAATCCGGGCTGATCGCCGATATCGACGAGTGGCTGGAGGGGCTGGCGCCGTTTCGCGAGGATTACCGCCACCACCGGACCGGGGAGACAAACGGGGACTCGCACTTAAAGAGTCTCTTGATTCATCACCAGGTGATCCTGCCCGTTACCGAGGGCCGGCTGGATCTGGGGACGTGGCAGCAGGTGTACTACGCCGAGTTTGACGGCCGACGCCGCAAGCGGGTGATTATCAAAGTGATGGGCGAGTAAGGATTTGCCTTGCCCCGCCTTGGCCTCCGGGTCTTATTAATGCAAATGTGGACAACTCTGGCACGGGAGGTAGCCCGGTGAGATATGAAATGAAGCGGGTCCGGATCTTTTCAGTGGTCAAGATCTTGTTTGTCATCGGCGGCACGGGCGGGTTTTTAGGCGGCCTGATTGCCGGATTCATTTTCGTGATCTTCGCCTCGATGTTTTCGACGATACCGATGCCCCCGGAGATAGGAGACTTTGGCGGAATGGCCCAGGGGATGGGCTTCGCCATGCTGTTTATTCTCCCTTTCGTCTACGCGTTTATCGGCGCGGTATTCGGAGCAATCTACGGAGCAATCGGCGGGGTGGTGTATAACCTGGCCGCCCGGCTGATCGGCGGGTTGGAATGGGAAATGGCGCCGGTGCAGGACGAAGCCGCGCCGGCGGCGGCCGCTCCCGGGCCGCCTCCACCCGAACAGCCCAAGCGCGTTCCGCCGTCGATGTATGAATGAGCACTTTTGTTGAAACCACGCCCCGCGCTTGCTCGCGGGGCTCAGGGGTTTCGACCTACTCGAAATCTGTGGGCGGTGGATGTCCTTTTCTACCCCAAGACAGCGGATTGCCAGGATGTCATTCCCGCGAAAGCGGGAACCCAGTAGGTCAGGAGCCCTGTGCTCCTGACACTGCGCCCACCAGGGCGCAGACTGTGAAATCGCCGAATAACAACCGGGCAGCAAGACAATGAAAAAGGACAAGAGAGCCGTGAAGGGAAGTGGTGGCGATTCTACGCCCTCTGTGGATTTTATCCGCACGATTATCACCGAAGACTTGAAGGCGAATAAGAACGAGGGCCGGGTGCACACCCGGTTTCCCCCGGAGCCCAACGGCTATCTGCATATCGGGCACGCCAAATCTATCTGCCTTAATTTCGGCCTCGCCGCCCAATACAACGGGTTGTGCAATCTGCGCTTCGACGACACCAATCCGATCAAAGAGGAAGCAGAATACGTAGAATCGATCATCGAAGACGTCCGCTGGCTCGGCTTCGATTGGGAAGACCGGCTATTTTATGCCTCGGATTACTTTGACCAGCTTTATGAGTACGCGGTGCAATTGATCAAAAAAGGCAGGGCGTACGTTGACGATTTAAGCGCTGAAGAGATCAGGGAATACCGTGGCACCCTGACCGAACCGGGCAGGGACAGCCCGTATCGTAATCGTTCGATCGACGAAAACTTAGATCTGTTCGAGCGGATGCGGGCCGGTGAGTTTCCCGACGGTTCCCGCGTGTTGCGGGCCAAAATTGATATGGCCGCGGGAAATTTGAATATGCGGGACGCGACGATTTACCGCATTCTCCGGGCGGCGCACCACCGAACGGGCGATAAGTGGTGCATTTACCCGATGTACGATTGGGCGCACGGCCAATCGGATTCCATCGAGGGAATCACCCATTCGATCTGCACGCTGGAATTTGAGGATCACCGTCCGCTGTATGACTGGTTTGTGGACCAGTTAGAAATCCATCATCCCCAGCAGATCGAGTTTGCCCGGCTCAATCTCAGCTACACAATATTGAGCAAGCGAAAGCTGAAGCTATTGGTGGAAGAGGGGCATGTCAACGGCTGGGACGATCCCCGGATGCCGACAATATCCGGTTTGCGGCGACGGGGCTATACACCGGAATCAATCCGAAACTTTTGTGAGCGGATCGGCGTGGCCAAGCGGGACAGCATAGTCGACATCGCCCTTTTGGAGCACTGCCTTCGCGAGGATTTAAACAAGTGGTCCCCGCGGGTGATGGCGGTCTTGCGCCCGCTCAGAGTAGTCATCGACAACTACCCTGAAGGCCAAACCGAAGAACTGGAAGCCGTCAATAACCCGGAGGACTCCAGCGCGGGCACGCGGAACGTCCCGTTTTCCCGTGTATTGTATATCGAACGCGAGGATTTCCGCGAAGACCCGCCGAAGAAGTTTTACCGTCTGGCCTCCGGCCGCGAGGTCCGTCTGCGTTATGCATATTTCATCACCTGCACGGATGTAATCAAAGACGAAAACGGCGAGATTGTCGAACTGCACTGCACCTATGATCCGGCCACCCGCGGCGGCGACTCACCTGACGGCCGCAGGGTCAAAGCGACCCTCCACTGGGTTTCGGCGGCTCATGCGCTCGAAGCTGAAGTACGCCTTTATAACCACCTTTTCACCAAAGAGGACCCCAACGAAGTCGAAGAGGGTTCAGATTTCAAATCGAATTTGAATCCCAACTCGCGGGAAACCCTGACCTCGTGTAAAGTTGAGCCGTCCCTGGCCGGCGCCAGACCGGGCGACCGCTACCAGTTTGAGCGCCAGGGGTATTTTTGCGTCGATACGGATTCATCAGACGGAAAACTGATCTTCAACCGCGCGGTGACGTTACGTGACACCTGGGCGAAGATTGAGAAGAAGCAGAAAAAGTAGATTGCAATTGTGGGGTGGAGATGCCAACCATTGACCGGGGCCCAACCGAGAGCGAAGCGCCGGGTGGGTTTAAGATTTGCGTGGGTTTCACCAACGGCTATTCATGTTGATACCCTTCGGGGATATGGGATACCGTCCGCATTGAGTCACACATTGCCTAAGCGTCAGGAGTTTTGACGTACTCTCGGCAAGAAATGTCGGGTTTCTCCGTTCCCATCATTTCATGACGGGACTCCGGAACCCGACCTACAATTCATTCTACAAATAGCTTATCAACTAACTTCGCCCATTCGGCGGTATACTCGGGTTTTTCGACGTTCTTCATCTCGCCAATGATGATCTTCTCGCAGCTGCGCTGTTCTTCCGGGGAAAGCTTATCATATCTGGATTTCCCGATGGTGTTTTTCTTAAACCATAAAAGATAATCCTTGCCATCTTTTAGTTTGTTTTTTCTGCCGTAGCCGATGGGGCAGGGGGTAAGGACCTCGATAAAAGCAAAAGCCTTCTTTTCGAGGCCCTTTTTTATCGCCATCATTGTCTCGTGGGGGTAGGCGGCGGTGCATTTAGCCACGTAGGGGGCACCGGCGCCAATGGCCAGGGCGGCCAGATCGAAAGGAGATTCGACATTCCCGTAAGGTGAGGTCATGGTGATCCCGCCCACCGGGGTTGTGGGCGAGACCTGCGCTCCGGTCATCCCGTAGTTGTAGTTGTTAATGCAAATAACGGTCATATCGACGTTTCTTCTCGCCGCATGGATAAAATGATTGCCGCCGATGCCGGCGAGATCGCCATCACCGGTAAAAACGATGACGGTGAGCTCGGGATTGGCCAGCTTGATCCCGGTGGCAAAAGCAATCGCCCGGCCGTGGGTGGTGTGCAGCCCATCGGCGTCAATATAGCCCGGCATTCTTGATGAGCAGCCGATCCCCGAGACAAAAACCGTCCGGTCCATATCCAACCCGACCTTGTCGATCGCCCGCAGGGCGCAGTTTAAGACGGTCCCATTGCCGCAGCCCTGGCAGAAGATCGAGGGCCACATGTCTTTTTCGAGATATTTCTCTCTGATATGTTGCGCCTTTCGGAACATCAGCAACCTTTCCTCTGCACAGTCTCGATGATCTCCTGCGGCGTGTGCATCTCGCCGCCGGTCTTGCCCAGCGGCACCACCTGGCACCTGCCGGCTGCCGCCTCCCGCACACAATGATAAACCTGCCCCAGGTTGAGTTCGGGGACGATGATCTTTGTTGTTCTTTCGGCGAGTTGGGCGACCTCTTTTTCGGGGAACGGCCAGTTGGTGATAATCCGCAAATGATCGATTTTCATCCCGGCCTGCCGCAGGGTCTTCACCGCGTAGTAAACCGATCGTGAGGTCACACCATAGCTGACTATCCCGGTCACGTTGTCTGTCCGGCCCTCCCCGAAATCCCGCTGGACCCGGATAATTTTTTCTGCGTTGTTCCTGATCTTGTCGCACAGGCGCCGGACGAGACGGTGATGATCGGGCTGATTGTCGGTGCTGGGGTAACCGCTCTCGGTGTGGGTCAGGCCGGTGATATAAGTATGATAGCCGGTGCCAAAGATCGCCATCTCCGGGATTTTTGTGCCATCATCGATAAACGGCTGATATTCCTTGGGCGGCCTGGTCGGGCCTTTGCGCCGGATGATATTTACTTCCTCGAACTCCGGCAGCACGATCTTTTCCCGCATGTGGCCGATGATCCCGTCGGTGAGCAGGATGACCGGCACGCGGTAGGCCTCGGCCAGATTGAATGCCTCAATGGTGAGGTCCAGACATTCCTGGACCGTGCTGGGGGAGAGGGCGATCAGCTCATAGTCGCCGTGGCTGCCCCACTTGGCCTGCATAATGTCTCCCTGGGCTCCCTCGGTCGGCTGGCCGGTGGAGGGTCCCGAGCGCTGGACGTCCACGATGACGCACGGCGTTTCGGTCATCGCGGCATAACCGATATTCTCCTGCATGAGTGAAAAGCCGGGGCCGCTGGTGGTGGTCATGGCGCGGGCGCCGACCCAGGAGGCACCGATGATTGCCCCGACCGAGGCAATTTCATCTTCCATCTGAATGCACGTCCCCCCCACCCGCGGCAAAAGCCGAGACAGAATCTCAGCGGTCTCGGTCGCCGGAGTGATCGGATACCCGGCAAAAAAACGGCACCCGGCCAGCAGTGCGCCGTAGCCGACGGCAATATCGCCCTGGGTGAAAAGGACCTTTCGCCGGAGAATCCTGCGGACCCGAGCGAAGTCTTCGGCGGTGAAAGGTCTGGCCGGTTTGTGTCTTGCTTTAATCCCGGGGCTTGCCGTTTGCTGTTTCATTTCCCACCTGGTCCTTCTTGCCCCAGGGCGCGCAAACCGATTTTGCAGCCCTCGGCGAAAGCCTTGATGTTGAGATCAAGAAACTTTTCCGGCACATTGGTTTTCACCGCCTTAAGCAAACTCTCTTCATTTATCACTTTGGTTATCGAACACACACTGCCCAGCATCACGATGTTGGTGACGATCCTGTTGCCCAGCTTGTCGGCTGTCTTCGTAAATGGCAGTCTATAGCAAGCGCCGGCGGCAGGATGTTCGGTGGCGTCCACGAGGTCCTCATCAACAATGACCGTGGCTCCCGGCTTTATTTCAGTGGAATACCTGTCGTATCCCGGCTGGGAAAGAGCAACCAGACAGTCGGCCTTGATCACCATTGGGTAATCGATCTCCTCGTCGGCGATGATCACCTCTGATCTGGCCGCTCCCCCTCTGGATTCCGGGCCATACGATTGTGTCTGGACCGCGTTTTTGCCGTCGTTAATCGCGCCCTCACCCAGAATAACCCCGGCCAGGATTATTCCCTGTCCCCCAAACGCGACGAACCTGATCTCGGTCCTCATGCTTGCGATCCCTGCTTTCTTGCCTTGCCGGCTTTCTAAGCCATCTCGGCAACCGATCCTTACTTCGCTTTCATCTCCTGCCGGGCAATATTTATCCCCTCATGCATGGCCTCCAGGTTCAACTTCTCGGTCCCTCGGGGGACGTTGGTGGAGACAGCTTTCGCCAATGCGTCTTCCGAGACCAGGTTTAAGAGTGTATTCATATAGCCCAGCAGCACCATGTTGGCCATGATCTTTCTGCCGAATTTTTTAAACGCGATATCGGTGGCGCTTATCCCATGTTTTTTTATCCCTCGCGGTTCGAGCTTGCCCTCGGTGATCACCAGGTCTTTATCCAGGATGAGGGTGCCTTTGGGCTTTAAAAGGGAGATAAATTTCTCATAGGCCGGCTGGGTCATCGCGACGAGCACATCGTGCTTGTCCGGCTCAAGCTCGTAAATCTCTTCGGCGGAAATGATCACATCCCCGCGGCATTCTCCGCCCCGGGATTCACTGCCGTAAGCCTGATTCTGCATGGCTTTCTTGCCGTCAAAGACCGCCGATTGCCCCAAAATGTAACTGGACAACACAATCCCCTGGCCGCCAAAGCCGGCAAACCTGATGATCAAGTGGCTCCCTCCTGCTTGAGGTTCAAGACCAGTTCGTTGGTCAGGTCATGCAACTCGGCGGTGAACTCGGGCCGATCGCGGTCGCAGAGTTTGCCGACGGTGATCCGCCCTTTAAGCTCCTCTTCCGACATCCCGCGAGCCTTCTCGATGCGGATGGATTGTTCCTTGTATTTTTTGAGAAAATCGTTTCCCGTTCTCAGCCCGATCCGGCGGCCATAGTTTTCCGGGCATTGGGAGATAATCTCGATAAAACTGAATCCTTTTTTCTTCATGGCGTTCTGCATGGACTCCATCAGGGGGAACACGTGGTACGTGGTCCAGCGGGCGACATACGTGGCGCCGGCCGCGGCCACCAGCTCGGCGATCTCGAAAGCCGGCTCAACATTTCTATGCGGTGTGGTACTGGTCTTCACCCCCCGCGGCGTCGTGGGCGCAACCTGGCCCCCGGTCATGCCATAGATCATGTTGTTGACCATAAAGACCGCGAGGTCGATGTTGCGGCGGGCGGCGTGGATCAGGTGATTGCCGCCGATCCCGGCGATATCGCCGTCGCCGGCAATCACCACGACCGTCAAATCGGGCCGCATGATTTTTACCCCGCTGGCGAACGCTATCGGGCGGCCGTGCGTTGTATGCAGGGTATCCGCCTTGAAATACGGGCTGGGGATCCAGGACGAGCAGCCGATGCCGGAAACACAGACCATCCGGGTGGGCTTAAGGCCGAGGCCCTCGACGGCGTTGGTAAACGCGTTGAGTACCGTCCCGCATCCGCAACCCACACAAAAGCGGTGCGGCATGGTATCTTCCCGGATATAGTCTTTGAGCCGGTGCCGGTACTCACCCATCAGGTTACCTCCCGGATAGCCTGGCATATTTCATCGACTGTCGGGGGAATACCGCCGATCTTGGGCACGGGAGTAACCTTGCAGTCGACAAATCTCTCGATTTCCCTGGAGATCTGGCCCAGGTTCATCTCCGGAACCAATATAGTGTCGAGGTCCTGTCCAAAGGCGGCAACCTGTTTTCGGGCGAACGGCCAGATGGTGATCAGCCGCAGGAAATCTATTTTCTTGCCTTCCAGGCGGGCCCGTTTCACCGCCCCGTAAGCCGGTCTTGAGGTGGCGCCGTAAGAGATGACACCGGCGCGCGCTTTTCCGTTTTTGGTAATGTCCTGCTCGATGCGGACTATTTTCTCCCTGTTCTCATCAATCTTTTTATAAATCCTGTTTACGAGAACATCATGCACTTGCGGGGTGGATACATCTCTCATGCCGCTGGCCAGGTGCGTGGATCCGGTTACATGGACATTGTGACCCTCGCCGTAGTGAATCATCCCCGGGACCAGTTCGGGGCCGCCAAAGACCTCCTCGCCGGGCTTGGCCAACTTTCTTGCGGCGTGCTTAATCGATGAGAGCCGGGGCATGATCACACTTTCCCGGAGGTGGCCGATCGCCCCGTCCGTCAGCATAATTACCGGCGTGCGGTAGCTGTCGGCCAGGTCGAAACAATCCAGCATGAGGTCCAAACATTCCTGGGCGGAGTTGGGCGCGAGGGCGATAATGTTATGATCGCCATGGGTTCCCCAACGCGCCTGCAGCACGTCTCCCTGGGCGGGTTTGGTGGCCTGCCCGGTGGAGGGACCGGAGCGCTGGACGTCCACGACCACGCAGGGCGTTTCGGTCATGATGGCGTACCCGATATTTTCCTGCATGAGTGAAAAGCCGGGACCGCTGGTGGTGGTCATGGTGCGGGCGCCGGTCCATGCGGCGCCGATAATCGCGGCCATGCTGGCCAACTCATCCTCCATCTGGATGCAGATGCCGCCGGATTTGGGGAGTTCAAGGGCGAGCAGTTCGGCCACCTCGCTGGCCGGCGTTATCGGATAACCGGCAAAGAAATCGCAGCCGGCATAAATCGCCCCATAAGCGCAGGCTTCGTCCCCCAGGATGAAGTAAGTCTTGCCCTCCAGACGACCGAGGTATCGTTTTCTGTCCTGGTTAATGGCCATCATACTCACACAATTACGATTTATGCACGCTTATTCATTCATAATGATAATCGCAAATTCAGGGCAGAGGAGCTCACAAAGGCGGCAGCCTACACATTCGTCCTCCTGGACAACAAGCGGGACATAATAACCCTTTCGGTTGAGCTTGTCGGACTTTTCGAACACACGTAAAGGACAGAACTCAATGCATATCTCGCACCCCTTGCACAGATTCTCGTCGATCTCGATCAACCCCAAGCCTCCTTCGCGCCGTTTAAACAGGCTTCTGTCGCTTCCCGCTTACAGGAAGCAGCCGCTAATTTAATGAAATGATGCCGAATTCACAAGGGCCAGCCAGAAAAGGAGGCGGCGCGACGGCAGGACAAAAGCGTGCATCGTGTTGGTGGACTGGTGGGAATGACCGGTAAAGCAGAAAAATGGCATAGCGTTGCAAGCACGTATCGGCGACGAGAAGAAGTATCGACAGATTATTTGGTGGCAAAACTCTAAATTTCGTGAGCTGCAATAAATCCGGTTGTAAGACGACAAACACCATATAGAATAAGGCGTCATAACGCACTCGACGCCTTGCCCGAAATGGACCGCGGCAGTAGGGTTCTACTTCACCTTTTCAATCTTGAATCTTTCTGTCAAAATCTGTAACGCTGACGATCGTGACGTGTCTTGACCCAAGAAATTTTCTCTTAAATCCCTGTAAGCACTCACTGCGCACGGAGATGTAAAGTCTGGCGATATTCGAATCAAGCAGCGTTCTGAGGCAGTCGGCATATCCTTCTCCTGCCAGCTCAAGCGGACCGACCTCATCGAGAAAGACCACACCGTTCTGTCTAAAATTCAGCAGCGTAGCCTGGGCAAGTTCAAGAGCTTCATTGGAAAAGGTGAATTTCCCGACCGAAAACCCGTCCTTTATTTCCTTGCCGATTCTGGCAAGCGGCCAGGAACTCCCTGCGGATACATCTACCGCATCAAAGCCAATTTTAGCTTCTCCGTCGAACACACCGCGACCGATTATTCCGGTCGGAGAGTTGCCTTTTGTTTTCTCTATTTCGACCAGCCTCTCCAGGCTCGTGGTTTTCCCGGAATCTATGGGGCCGGTTATCAGCACCACCTCCGGCCCTCTTTTATGTAAGTGTCCGGTCACGGTCATCACAGAAAATGGAATAACAACTGAGTGCTCCTCACCGGAAATTTCCTGTGAAAACTGCAATCCCCTTTGTCAGGTCACAACCGCACGCAGTGACAGTGGCCGCCACAGCAAAAATTCAAAATCCCTGGGCGATGGCAATCGCACATGCGACCCAGCAAAAGATTGTGGTCGAAGCAGCCCCGGCGTAAAAATATCGTGGCCTCCGAATGAGAAGAACGGATATTCTATCAGCGAATTTCTCTCCGGCCAGCCAACCAAGTGGAAATAGAACGGCTGAAAACGCAGCCCAGTTTAAACTCTCTTTAGCCAGAAATGCACCAAACCCACCAAGGCCGTTGAAAGACAACAGATACGGGCACGGCGCCAGACGCATGCCGATAAAGTAAAAAGCAATTGAACTGACAAAAGCTGCCGCTCCACCGATTAACAATCGCATGCCGGTGTTTTCTCTTATTTTGCTCATCGCAATTGCCGTAAACCCGGAAAGTGCGCAATACTCAAGCAGGACCGCAGCGCATGAATTAAACTTACACATAACTGAAACGTGAAGAATGGGAACTACCAGTTGCTTGCACAGCACAGTGAGCAAGCCAATCCAGATGGCCATAGAAGGCTTCTTGAAAATTGCCAGACCAAAAGCTATCACACCAAAACCAAGCCCGGTCAAAAGGCCGGAGCGATAAGCAAACCCGACCTGACGCAGTAACCCGCCAAAGAAAACCTCCAACAATCCACAAACAGATCCTAAAGCAAGTATTGCAAACAGCACATTCGTTCGACCTACTCTTGCATCTTGTACATCCTGCTCACTCATTGGACCCCCTATTCAACTTGTCAACCTGGCGCAGAACTCCTGAAGCTGTGAGGCGATTTTCGGCCGTATAGATGCCAGGCGGCAACTACATTGGGTAAAGCCACGCCATTCGAACTGGTTTCAGAAACACTGTGGGTCAAAACCGGATTATGAAACAACATCATAGTGCTCTATCACAAACCATCGCTTTCAGACACCCACCAATGGTTCATACCTGAGTTTGAGTATAATATACCGTTTTCGGGGATCAAACCGATTTTTCCCCCGCCGGAGAAGTGAACGACCTATCTGTCAGCTTGCCCCCGAGCCTCAACCTCGAAACCGCACCCTGCGCTTGCTGCGCGGGGCTCAGAGGTTTCGGCCTACCCTAGTTCAAACTTATGAGACAGCCTCGCCCTGCCGGCGCACATCGCCTGACGACCCAGCGAAAGAACCAGATAAATGCCTTTTCGCACTCGGCCCCGGACTTGGAGATCTCTCCCCACCTACCGATAGATTTATCAGGTGGGGTAATTCATTGGCTGACGAATGACCAACGCTCAGCGAAAAGATCGTCGGTTCGCGCAGCGCATTGCCATCCTCGGCGGGGGAAATATCGGGCAGGCGATTGCCCGCGGGTTGGCCTCCTCCGGGGGGTATAATCCGGCGCAGATTTGCCTGACCCGGCGGCAGGTGGCAGCGCTGGATGAGTTCAAGAAGCGCGGCTTTTGTGTTACGGCAGATAACGCCGAGGCGGTCAGCAGTTGCAAGACCGTCCTGATCACCGTTCAGCCAGGGCAACTGGTTGGCCTGCTCGATTCGGTACGCCGGGCCATCCGGCCCGGCCGACATCTCATTCTCTCGACAGTCACCGGTGTCTGTATTGCCGACATTGCCCAGCAGCTCGGCAGCAGTGTTCCGATCATCCGCGTCATGCCCAACACCGCCGTGGCAATCGGGGAGTCGATGACCTGCCTGGCCACCAACGGGCGACAGGCAAAGGCGCTGCCGGCCGCGGTCAAACTGTTCGCCAGGGTGGGCAAGACGCTGATCATCGAGGAAGAGCACATGACCCCCGCCACGGCGCTGTGTGCCTGCGGCGTTGCCTTTTTCCTGCGCGCGATACGCGCGGCGTCGCAGGGGGGGATCCAGATCGGTTTCCACGCTGACGAAGCGCTGCGCATGGCCGCCCAGACAGCCCGCGGTGCCGCCTCGCTGCTTCTGCGGTCGAACATTCACCCGGAATCCGAGATTGACAAAGTGACCACTCCCCGTGGCTGTACGATTGCCGGGCTCAACCAGATGGAGCACGGGGGGTTTTCCTCGGCGATGATTAAGGGCCTGGTCACCGCCACAGACATTGCCGCCTCTCTCTTCGCGAAAGACGAATAGGTCTTTTTGCCGGCATACTTCCCCGCCGAATCTGCAGCTTTTTCAGATCTCTCCGACCCAAGATCCAAACCCTGGACACCATGATGTAATTGACGTTCCGTTTCAGGGATGTCAAACAGAACACACTTGACGTTTTGGGCTGCGTCAGGTTAAATATCTGATTATGGCAGACATTAAGAAATCGGTCACGCTATGAAAATAGCAGGAGTCATACTGGCCGCCGGAAAATCATCGCGGATGGGCCAAAACAAGCTCTTGCTGAAATACAACGATCACACCGTGATCGAAGAAACGGTGGATCAATTATTGAACTCGAACGTGGGTGATGTTATAGTCGTGACCGGATTTCAAAACCAACGCATCAAAGAATTACTGGCCAAATATCCTGCTGACAGGATAACCATCGTCTATAACAGCAACTACAGGCTGGGCCGGGCCGAGTCCATCAAGTGTGCGCTAAGGCAAATCGCTGACCAGGCCGACGCCGTGTTGTTCATGGTAGGGGACAAACCACAGGTGAGATGTGAACTGATCAACAGGGCAATTGACAGGTTCAATAAAAATAAGCCGGCTATCCTGTATGTCACCACTCCGGCAGGCCGCGGTCACCCGATTATGTTTTCCCGGAAACTTTTTGGTGCGTTGCGGTCATTAAACGGCGATTGCGTTGGCGATGAACTGATCGCCAGGTACAAAAATGATGTTGTCCAACTGGAAGACCCGATGGTGCAGGTGGATATCGATACCGCACAGGATTATCGACGGCTGACGAAAAAGCGCAGGTCTTGAAGCCGATGGGTATTTACGAGGAAATAGCCCAAAAACGGGCGGCGGGTGAAGCCTTCGCTCTGGCGACGATCGTCAGGACAGCGGGGTCGTCGCCGAGGGCTGTGGGCGCGAAGATGCTGGTTTGTCCGGCGGGGACAATTTCGGGAACGATTGGCGGGGGCACCTTCGAGAAGCTGGTTATCGATGACTGCCTCAGTCTGTTGAAAAGTGATGCGCGCCATCTTTTGAAAACATATCGCTTTTCATCAACCGGGCCGGAGGCCACGGGTATGTATTGTGGAGGAGAGGCCGAGGTTTTTATGGAGGTTAACGCCAAACCCGAAAGGTTGATCGTATTCGGCGGGGGACACGTCGGGCGCGAGCTCGTCCGCCTGGCCGGCGGTTTGCCTTTCAGGATTACCGTGGTGGATGACCGGCGGGATATTCTCAACGAATATCCTCCACCGGTCGAGGCGGTGCTGACCGACCCGGATTATAACAATAACATCCCGCCCGTGGACAAGAATTGTTATTTGGTCATCGTTACCCGCGGCCATAAAGGCGACCAATCAGTTTTGGCAAGGGTCATCAAGGAGGAATGCGCTTATATCGGGATGATAGGTTCAAAGGCGAAGGTGGCCAGAGTTTTCTCCTCACTGAGAGAAGCGGGAATTGACCGGGAACTTCTGGGCAAGGTTCATGCGCCGATCGGCCTTGATATCGGAGCTGAAGGTCCGTACGAAATAGCCATTTCCATAGTGGCGGAAATAATAGCGATAAGGGTAAAGACCCGCCGGAAGACTTCATGACCGGCCAATTCTCAGAAAACAGAGTGGTAGTCCGGGGGGCCGGTGAGATGGCCTCCGGGGTTATCCGACGCTTGTTTCTGGCCGGTTTCGAAGTGGTAGCGTTAGAGCAGGCGGCCCCGAACTGTATCCGACGGAGCGTCTGTTATGCTGAGGCAATCTTTGAAAAGGAAGTCACTATCGAGGACGTCACCGTGGTGTTGGCGGATTCTGCCGAGGAGGTCGGCAAGATAATGCCGACGAAACGTGTCCCGGTGTTAGTCGATCCCGATGCTGAGTGTTTGCCGGTTCTAAACCCCTTGGCGCTTATCGACGGCCGGATGTTGAAAAAGGAAATTGACACCCGGCGGAATATCGCACCGATCGTGGTAGGCCTTGGGCCGGGGTTTATCGCCGGGCAGAACTGCCATGCCGCGGTGGAGACAAACCGGGGATTCGACCTGGGGCGCGTCTTTTACAGCGGCGGTCCGGAAGCTTACACAGGTGTCCCGACGCCCGTCGAGGGCAAGAGCTTAGAAAGAGTATTACGTTCACCAGCCGCAGGCACCCTTCGTGCCCGACGCGAAATCGGCGATACTATCGCTGCCGGAGAGATCGTTTGCGCGGTGGCCGGCCGCCAGGTCGAAAGCCGGATCGGGGGAATCCTCAGAGGGCTGATTCGGGATGGATCGCAGGTGGTAACCGACCAGAAAATCGGTGATGTCGATCCCCGTGGCATTAAAGAATACTGTTTCAAAATATCGGATAAAGCTAACGCCATTGCCGGGGGAGCGTTGGAAGCGGTCTTGGCCTTGCAAATCGGGCTGAAACAGCCCGGACGGCAAAGACCGTGAAGCCAAAATAATGCCGGATGATCCGGAGGTTGCTCCGCGTCGCTGAAGACTTCCAATTTCCCTTGCGAGTGATTGCTTAGGCTGTTAACTTGGGCTGCGGCCGGTACAAGGTCAGAGCCGGATCGACAGGACGGGTTTCTTGTTCTATTTCCGGTCAGAGCCGACCGAGCCCGGTCCGGGTAAACAGCGGAAACGTTTAAGCGAAAATCCAGGATAGAGGAGGGCAAGATGCATTTGTTCGAGCCAAAGGATCCGGCAGAGTATGGATTTAAGGAGATAATTTACGAGAAAAAAGACTGGATAGCGCGTGTCACGATCAACCGGCCGCAGGTGTACAACGCTTACAATACGCCATGCCTGAAAGAGATGATCACCGCGTTTACCGATGCTTCCTGGGACGACAGGGTGGGGGTGGTGATCTTCACCGGCGCCGGGGATAAGGCATTCTGCACCGGCGGTGATGTCAAAGAGTATGCGGAGTATTTCACCCAGAAACCCCGCGACTATGTCAAATACATGGGGGTTTTTGCCGGTTACATTGAGTCGATATTCAAATGCACCAAGCCGGTTATCTGTCGGCTCAACGGCATGGCCGTGGGGGGCGGTAATGAATCGCACATGGCCTGCGATTTGTCAATCATGGCCGACGATACCTACATCGGCCAGATCGGCACCAACGTCGGCTCCGTGGCCTGCGGGGGGGCCACACAGTGGCTGCCGATTTTCGTCGGCGACCGCCGCGCGAGAGAAATTCTGTATCTCAACGAGAGAATCAAACCCGACAAGGCCCTGGAGTGGGGTCTGGTCAACCAGGTGGTACCCCGGGACAAGCTCGACGAAGCCTGCATGGAGATGGCCGATAAGCTGCTGAACAAGTTTCCCGAGTGCATGCGTTACACCAAGACCCAGATCAACTACCACAAGGAGCAGGTTTGGTATGCGACAGTCGGTCATGCCGGTGACTGGCTGGCCTTACATTTCGCCTCCTGGGAACCGAACGAGGGCATGCAAGCGTTTGTGGAGAAGCGCAAGGCCGATTACATGGGGTTGCGTAAGATTGCCGCTGACGGCGGCTCTTCGGAATTCAAATATGGCCCATACAAGCATACGTGCAAAGCTTGCGGGGCCACGCAGCTTCCCGGGTTGCACAAATTCTGCGGGATGTGCGGAGCAGCCCTGGAGGGATAAACAGACGATTTTTATCCTCGGCATCAGGCCGAAGAGGAGATAGCATGTTTGACTTGAGGGGGAAGGCGGCCATTGTTACCGGCTCGTCCATGGGCATCGGTTCGGCAACGGCATTATATCTTGCCCGCTGTGGTGCCGACGTGGCCGTTAATTACCGCACTCATGATGTTGAGGCCAACGCCCTGGCCGCAAAGATCAAAGGTCTCGGGCGGCGGGCACTGGTGATTCAATGTGACGTTGCCTCATTTGAGCAGGCCAACAAGATGGTGGAACAGGTCATCGCTGAGTTCGGCCGATTGGATGTTCTGATCAACAATGCCGGGATCAACCGTGATGGCGTCATCTGGAAGATGACCGAGGAAATGTGGGACCAGGTGCTTAATACCGACCTTAAGGGTTATTTTAATTTCATCCGCGCGGTCGCCCCCCATTTTCGCGGGCAAAAATCGGGCAAGATCGTCAATGTGACCTCGATCAACGGCTTGCGGGGCAAGTTCGGCCAGGCCAACTACTCCGCGGCCAAAGCCGGCATTGTCGGCCTGACCAAAGCGGTAGCCAGAGAGCTGGGAAAATATTCGGTTAATGTCAACGCGGTCGCTCCCGGGATGATCCTAACCGATATGATGGCGGGACTGCCCGAGGAGATTAAACAGAAGGCAGTTGAGGAAACTGTTTTGGGACGTCTGGGCGCGCCGGAGGAGGTGGCTTCGGTGATTGCGCTTTTGTGCAGTGAAGAAGCCCGGCATATCACCGGCGAGGTGATCAAGATCGACGGCGGGCAATACATTTGATATCTATTCTGCTAGTTAAGGTTTGGTGCATTCACGTGGCGACAATGCTCAAGTGGAAATAAGAAACGTCTCATAGCGAGGGAAACCGTGGAATTAAAAGACATAGTATGCATTGCGGCGTGCCGGACACCGATGGGGAAATTCGGCGGGACATTGAAAAACATGGCGGCGTATGACCTGGGAGCGGTGGCGGTCAAAGAGGCTGTCAAGCGCTCCGGGTTACAGCCGGAGAATATCGACGAGGTAATCCTGGGCAGTTGCCGTCAGGCCGGGAATGGGCCGAATCCCTCGCGGACGGCCGCGGTCAGAGGAGGAATTCCCCCGACTGTCCCCACGCAGACAATAAATATGGCTTGTCCCTCGGGGATGAAAGCGATTCAACTGGCCAGCCAGTCGATCCGGCTTGGTGATTCGAAGATAGTGCTTATCGGCGGGTTCGATTCCATGTCGACTATCCCCTATCTGTTGAAAAACGTCCGCTGGGATGGTTTCAAAATGGGCGATAAAAAGCTTATAGATGGCTGGGCCGATTCGATTGATCCTCTAATCGATCAGGGAATGGGACAAACTGCGGAGAACTTAGTTGACAAGTACAAAATTTCCCGCCAGGAGCAGGATGAATTCGCCTTGTCCTCGCATCAGAAAGTCACCAAAGCCCAGGATGAAGGCTTCTTCAATGAGGAAATCGTCCCGGTGGAGGTAGTCACCAGAAAAGAGACCATTCAATTCTCGCAGGATGAAACAGTCCGGCGTGATACGACTTTAGAAAAGCTGGCCAGGTTAAAGCCGGCATTCAAAAAAGAGGGCACGGTCACCGCCGGCAACGCCTGCGCGATGTCCGACGGCGCCTGCGCGCTGGTTTTCACCAGTCGGGAGAAAGCCGCAGCTTTGGGAATAAAGCCGCTGTTTTCGCTTATGGGTTATTCGGCTGTCGCCGTGTCGCCATCGACCATGGGTGAAGGACCCGGTGTGACGATCCCGAAAGTCTTGGAGTCGGTGGCGATGAGCATCAATGATCCTGATCTGATCGAGGTAAACGAGGCTTTTGCCGTGCAGGTTTTAGCCAACGAACGAGTACTGGGCTGGAGTCGTGATAAGCTCAACGTTCATGGGGGGGCGATTGCTCTCGGTCATCCGACCGGGATTTCGGGGGCCAGGATAATTGTCACTTTGTACCATGCACTCAAGACCCACGACGGCAACGTCGGCCTGGCGGGGATATGCGGCGGAGGTGGTGTATCCATGGCCATGTTGATCAAACGGGAGTCATAAGATGGGTGATTATAAGAACATTGCGTTTGAGCAGATTGATAAAACGGCGTTTATCACCCTTCAGCGGGGCGATCTGAATATTTTGAATATCGAGATGATGGAGGAGATAAACTCTGCCTTGGAATCGCTAGGGGATGGCCGTCAACTGCGGGCCCTGGTGATCAAAGCCACTGGCAAGGCCTTTTCCGCCGGTGTCGACGTATCCGAGCATACGGTTGATCTGGTCGAGAAGATGATTTTTACTTTCCATAAGATGTTTCGCCTGCTGGATAAACTCGAATGCCCCACGGTCAGTTTTGTTCATGGCGCCGCTTTGGGTGGTGGCTGCGAACTGGCTTGCCTTTGTGATATGGTCTTAGCGTCTGACCGAGCCAAATTCGGCCAGCCGGAAATCAAAGTCGGCGTCTTCCCCCCGGTCGCCGCCGCCGCGTTCCCCAATTACGGCTACTTAAAACATATATATGAGCTTCTGCTACTCGGCGATAACGTCTCTGCCGAACAGGCCAAATCAATGCGCTTGGTCAACCAGGTATTCCCCCGCGACGAATTCGACCAGCACTGCCAGGATTTCTTGAAACGATTGACTTCCTACTCTGCTGCAATTCTCCGCCTGGCAAAGAAATCAATCAAAGCCGGCTTAGGCAAACCCTTCCCCGAGGCCTTGGACATTGCAGAAGAAATCTATCTCAAGGAAATGATGGCCACGAAAGATGCCCGCGAGGGTTTAGCCGCATTCTTGGAGAAGCGCGCGCCGAAGTATGTAGATGGCTAATGAAATCATAGCCGGTAGCCCACCCAGAGCGCAGGAGCTTGCTCCGAAACGTCGGGTGGGTTTAGGAATCTGAGCCTGAGAAGTAGACCATTCACAATAATTATCAATCATGACGCCGAGAGGCAAAACTTGAACCCACCCGACGCGATGGAGATAAATCTCCACCGCTCTGGGTGGGCTACGGACTATCTCAACGAGATGATGGCCACCAAGGACGCCCATGAGGGTTTAGCAGCGTTTTTGGAGAAGCGTGCGCCCGAGTGGAACGATAACTGATTGGCAGGCAACCGGCTGGAGATACGGGGGAAATAGCACAATGCGGTCCATTGCCCGAGAAGGATAGGAGGTCCAAGGCCTTGCGGCCACGATCTTTCTTTAGTATGATATTGAGGATTGACTTTAGGCTTTGACGCGCACTCAGCCTTGGTCAACTTCGGCCACTGGTTGAAAGTTCGGAGGTAGTACCATGCACGCCATTAGTCCACGGGTCCGCTCGAAAATAGAAGTGCCTTTTTATACTGCTCCCCATTAGTGCGTGAGGGTTGATAAGGGAGTATCTTGTGGCTGATTTCACAAAGGAGATCAGTCATGAAGCGACGTCGGTGGGACAGCAAAACCAAAGCAAAGATCGTACT
>Ga0114920_10000344_pt1 | contig 20276 bp, 16 predicted proteins | sample ChitaG_FD_88683 | JGI IMG/M metagenome (GOLD analysis project Ga0114920, IMG submission 88683) | Deep subsurface microbial communities from South Pacific Ocean to uncover new lineages of life (NeLLi) - Chile_00310 metaG | ecosystem: Environmental > Aquatic > Marine > Oceanic > Sediment ...
ACAGAAATAGAGGTGACCTCCATATCCCAAACAGAATTGGGCAATTTTTTGAAAAAGCAGAAATCCATTCTGGTCCGTACACCAGCTATCAATCCAACTGATGGCTGGGTTTCCTCTGGATTTGGTTACAGGATCTCGCCCTTTACAAATCAAAGGGAATTTCACAAAGGACTCGACATTGGCACCAAGACCGGGACACCAATAATTGCACCAGCCGATGGATTAGTTGTATTTGCGGGCAGAGAAGGCAACTTCGGCAAGATGATTGCTATCAATCACGGATATGACCTAATGACACGGTATGGGCATCTGCATAAATTCCGGGCAAAGAAAGGGCAATATGTTAAAAGGGGTCAAATAATAGGCGAGGTCGGAACCACTGGCCGATGCACAGGCCCCCACCTCCACTATGAGGTGCTTCTCAATGGTGTCCCTGTAAACCCTCTTCGCTACATATTAGATTAGACTGACGTGCACATCTGTCTGCCTGAGGCGGACGCTTAACCCTCTCATTTTTCTAATCCTTACCATCATACAGAGCCTTTAGCCCTCGCCGTTTGTGGACTTCTAGCTCTAAATCCAGGAGATTTGTCTTTATCAAAGACTATATTGCGTGAATTTGAATAAGCCACGAGGGTTAATTGCCACTTGAATTTTTGTTCATAAAGGTTTAATCAAAAGAAGAGAGATGACTAGAAGGGGACTATTCTATGTTAGGTAGATTTTTGAAAAACGTCATTGGAAGTAAGAACGAAAGAGAGCTGAAGAAACTTGCTCCAGTAGTGACAAGAATCAATGAACTTGAGCCCCGTTGTAAAGGTCTCAGCGATACCCAACTGAGGGCCAAGACAGGGGAATTTAAGGAAAGGATAGCAAAGGGTGAGACTCTGGATGACATCATGCCTGAGGCCTTTGCTGTTGTGAGAGAAGCCTCGGTGAGGGTTTTAGGCATGAGACATTTTGATGTGCAGCTCTTAGGCGGCATTGTCCTTCATCACGGCAAGATAGCGGAAATGAAAACAGGTGAAGGTAAAACCCTGGCTGCCACCCTCCCCTTATATCTCAATGCCCTTCTAGAACGTGGCAGCCACCTGATTACAGTGAACGATTATCTTGCCAAGAGAGACGCTGAATGGATGGGTGGAATATATGGGCTCTTAGGGATGTCTGTCGGCGTTATTGTGCATGGCATGGATGATCAGAAAAGAAAGATTGCCTACAATGCTGATATAGCGTATGGCACCAACAATGAATTCGGTTTTGATTACCTCAGGGATAATATGAAGTTCTCGTTGGATGATTGTGTGCAGAGAGAGCTCCATTTTGTCATTGTTGATGAGGTAGATAGCATTCTCATTGATGAATCCAGGACTCCCCTGATCATCTCAGGTCCCATCGAGCGTAGTGAAGACGTCTTTTATGCCACGCTTAAGCCTTTGATCATCAAACTTAAGGAGCACCAAGACAGGTTCGTTAGGTCGATTCTCAATAGGGCACAGGCAAGGCTAAGGGAAGGCAAAGATGATGATAAGACAATCGAATTGCTACTTCAGGTTAAGAGAGGTGACCCGAAGAATCCATGCTTCCTCGATATGATGGCAAAGGAGCCAGGATTGAAAAAAATGATCGACCGAATGGAATCCTTCCTTGCAACCCAAAAGACCCTCTATGTCCTGGATGAAGAACTCTATTGCGTCATCGATGAGCAAGACCGTAGCGCAAACTGGACAGATAAAGGGCTCAGACTATTGTCCGGGGATCAACAAGATGCCTTTGTTATCCCTGATCTGATCGAGGGACTACAAGAAATCGATAATGATCCTCACTTGAACTTCAGAGAGAAGAAAAGGATTAAGCGAGAATTAGAGGCACGATATTCAGAAACATCCGAGAGAATGCATGCTGCCCAACAGCTTATAAAGGCCTGCTGGCTCTTTAATAAGGATGTTGATTACGTTGTCAAGGAGGGGCAGGTAATAATCGTGGATGAATTTACCGGGAGACTGATGCCAGGTAGGAGATGGAGCGATGGGTTACATCAGGCCGTTGAGGCAAAGGAAGGTGTTAGCGTTGCAGAAGAGAATCAAACCCTGGCCACCATAACCTTTCAAAATTACTTCAGGATGTATGCGAAGCTCGCTGGAATGACCGGAACAGCTGATACAGAGGCCCCCGAATTCAAAAAGATCTATGATCTTGATGTACTGGTAATACCAACTCATAAGAAAATGATCAGGGAAGATTATCCAGACGTTATTTACAAAACAGAAAGGGAGAAATTCAAGGCGGTTGTCGAAGAAATAAAGGAATTGCATACAAAGGGTCAGCCCGTGCTGGTTGGTACAATATCAATCGAAAAATCAGAGAGGTTGAGCAAGACGCTCAGAAAAGAGGGCATCAAACACCAGGTCTTAAATGCCAAAAACCATGAAAGAGAGGCCGAAATCATTGCCCAAGCTGGACAAAACGGAACTGTCACTATATCCACAAATATGGCTGGCAGGGGAACCGACATAGTGTTAGGTGATGGCGTACCAGGACTGGGTGGGTTGCATGTACTTGGCACAGAGAGGCATGAAAGCAGAAGGATTGATAATCAACTGAGGGGACGTTCAGGGCGGCAGGGAGACCAAGGTTCTTCGCGGTTTTATCTCTCCCTGGAAGATGACCTCATGAGGATCTTCGGCTCAGAAAGAATTGCCTCGGCTATGGATAGGCTTGGCATGGAAGAGGATCAACCAATAGAACACCAAATGATCTCAAGGGCAATTGAGGGAGCCCAGAAAAGGGTTGAGGGTATCAACTTCAACATCCGGAAAAATCTTCTTGAGTATGACGATGTGATGAACCAACAACGAAAGGTTATCTACAGCCAGAGGAGGCAAATACTAAAAGGAGATCTCCTTAAGGAAACCGTTAAGGATATGATTGACGAGTTGGTAGAGGCTGCGGTTTTAGATACCACTGATCCCAAAGTCTTTCCAGAGGAATGGAACCTAGGCCCACTTTCAGAATATATGTATAATGTATTTGGCTTCCTGCCCCAATTCTCCAAAGGAGAGATAAAGGATCTAACCCAGGCCACCTTGATAGATAGATTAAAACAGGAGGCCTTGGATCTCTATGAGAAAAAAGAGGAAGAAATCGATTCCCAATCCTTTCATTTTCTACAAGGAATGGCCATGTTGCAGGCAATTGATGAACTCTGGATGGACAACCTTCTGGCTATGGACCAGTTAAAAGAGGGTATCGGCCTGAGGGGGTACGGCCAGATGGATCCCCTTAAGGAGTACCAGAAAGAGGGTTACAGCATGTTCATCACAATGGTAGAAAAGATTAAAGAGCATACCCTCAGGACACTCTTTAGGATCAGGGTAGCCCTCCAGGAACAACCTTCCGATGCAATTCCAAAAAGGGAAATGGTCCTGAGTCATGGAGGCAATGGAGGCAGCGCCCCGGTCAAACGGAAAACACCTAAGATAGGTAGAAATGATCCCTGTCCGTGCGGAAGTGGGAAAAAATACAAACGCTGCTGCGGTGGATGAAAAAGGACAACAACTATTCGGTTCCAGGATTTCTTGCCTCTGCCGTTTCTGCTGGCCTCAAGAAAAACGGCAAGATGGATCTTTCCCTGATCTTTTCCCAGAAGAAAGCGGTTGGAGCAGGGGTATTTACGACTAATAGGGTTAAGGCCGCCCCTGTTCTATTGAGTCAGGAAAGGATCAAGAAGGGCTTGTTACGAGCGGTTATTGCCAATACCGGTTGTGCAAATGCCTGTACTGGTATTCAAGGGTTAAACGATGCCATTCAGACAGCAGATATAGTTGCTAAGGGATTAGGGATCCACCCAGAGGAAACGGTTGTCGCCTCAACAGGAGTTATCGGGTCCTATCTGCCATTCAATCTGATAGAAAAAGCCATTCCAAACCTCATAAAGAATCTCTCCCCCGATGGATTTAGGTCAGTTGCCGAGGCCTTGATGACTACGGACTCGTTTCCCAAAATGAGCTACTTTAAAGGGAATGTTGGCGGGTGCCCCTTTCACTTATTGGGACTGGCCAAGGGAGCTGGCATGATCATGCCAAATATGGCGACAATGCTTTCTTTCCTCATTACAGACATACATATTGATTCCGAGACCTTACGGCCTATTTTTGGGTCAGCTGCTGAGTGCACCTTCAATCGGATCACCGTAGACGGGGAGACCAGCACCAATGATATGGTTTTGATTATGGCTAACGGGGTTGCGGGAAATACAAGGTTAGATAGATCACACATAAAGGAGTTTGAAAGGGGCTTAACAGATGTTATGGGGGAGCTAGCTTATATGATTGCCAAAGACGGCGAGGGTGCTACCAAGGTAATCGAAATTGAAGTGCATGGCGCGGCAACAAAGGATGATGCAAACACAGCCGCCAGATCAGTGGGCAACTCTAATCTTGTCAAAACAGCTGTCTTTGGCCAGGATCCTAACTGGGGAAGGATTATGGCTGCCCTTGGTAGCTCAGGGATTAAGATGGAGCAAGATAAGGTTCAGATCTGGATAGATGGAATCAAGGTAGTGGATGGGGGCCTTATGACCAGCGAACAAGAAGAAAGAAAGGCAGCTGAAAAAATGAAAAACGAACAGCTGACAATCACCATTAACCTCAATCAGGGGAGATGGAAAGACAGGATAATTACCTGTGATCTAACATATGATTATATAAGGATTAATGCAGGCTATAGGACATGAAGTGCCTAAAGTTTGAAGTGAGCTAAAGTGCCTAAAGTTACCAAAGTCTGAAAGCCCAGAAGAATCCAATGATCGATAATCAACAAACAAGCTTGATTACAGGAGTAGCTGGTTTTATTGGCTTTCATATGGCCAGATCACTACTTGAAAAAGGTGATAGGGTAATCGGCATAGATAACCTCAATACCTATTACGATGTCTCATTAAAAAAGGCCAGGCTCGAACAGATAATCTCTCATCATAATTTCACGTTCTATCACGAAGACATCAACAATCTTGGTGCCCTCAAGACAATATTCTCTCACCACCACATAGATAGGATCTGTAACTTGGCAGCCCAGGCTGGCGTAAGATACTCAATCCAAAACCCCTTTATCTATCAGGAGAGCAATATAAAGGGATTTCTTAATCTATTGGAGATGGCCCGGCAATTCCCTGTAAATAACTTCGTTTTTGCCTCCTCATCATCTGTCTACGGGAATAACAGAAAGCTGCCTTTTGCTGCTGAGGACAATGTTGATACCCCAATTTCCCTCTATGGAGCAACCAAAAGGGCTAACGAATTGATGGCCTACGCTTACAGCCATCTCTTTAAGATCCCTTTAACCGGGCTCCGTTATTTCACCGTCTATGGGCCATGGGGAAGGCCAGATATGGCCCTCTTTCTTTTTGCCAGGTCTATGCTGGATGGGAGACCGATAGATATCTATAACTTTGGAAAAATGAAAAGGGATTTCACTTACATAGATGATATTGTGGACGGAACCATCTCCGCCCTCGGGAACCCTTTTACATACGAAATATTTAATCTTGGTAATTCGAAGGTTGTGGAGCTGATGGAACTGATAAACATTATTGAGGCGGAATTGGGGATAGAGGCAAAGAAAAACTTGCTTCCTCTTCAGCCTGGTGATGTCCCTGAAACATATGCTGATATAGAAAAGACAAAGAAGATGTTAGGCTTCAATCCCAAAACTTCAATCAGGACAGGCATTAGAAAATTCCTTACATGGTATAGGGATTATTATGAGATAAACTGACATCCAAACCAAAGGCCTTTTGTTTCTTCATCAATCATATCTGCTCATGTAAAACAACAACATCCTAGATCTTTTTACTTCCCGCAAGGGGGTCATGGGGAAATTCCTAATCATTTCTTCTTCGGATCATTTCATTGACTTTATACGCAAAAGATAGTAAATGGCTAAAGATTTAGTCGAAAGTTGATAATTGCATATTTTCGTTATGTATGCCATAAACGTTGGGAGTCGAAACTGTCGATCTTAAGCGCAGCATAATATCCTGGGTAGATGAATCAGCATGCTTTCCATGTTGCTGAAATAGCGCATGTAAAGCCAAAACTATAAAGAGTGGAAAAAACATCCAAAATAATCACAGTTGTAGTGATAAGCCTTTTTCTTATAGGTTTCTTTCTGGGTATATATATAACGGTTGATGAAAGAATACCAGACAATGCGGTAGTTGTTGTAACCTTGGAGGATGAGCTCTACCATTCTATTCACTTTGATTATATCTGCGTTGCTGGCAAAACAGCAAAGACTATGCTTCTATCTAATGCAAAAGAGCAAGGTTTCAAACCAGACCCACATTGCCAAGATCTCGGCTATTTTAGGGGCAACACCCTCTTTCTCTACCAAAGTGTCCTCTCAAACCTTGGGATACAATACAACAGCCGGTGGGATGAGAACGGTGACTGGCTATGGTAAAGCCCAAATCATTACTCCCTGCCCCTCCATGATACTACCCAATAAGAAGAGACAAGAGAACTCCTTGACTTGCTTCTTGTTTTTTGGCTAGACTTCTCATAGCATCTTTGCAACCAACCGACGCCCACCAGCACCGAGGCTGCTAGGTAGTTCACATGGGAATCCCCAATATCGGCGCCTTTCCTTGATCCAACAGGTGATCTTGCTGGGGGTGAGATAATATGGCTGCTGTTGTGCTTCTTCTGTTAAAAATCTTGGAAAAGAGGATATGCCAAGCTTAGATGTCATAACCAATGATGGCCGAAGGTCTAGCTTTCAAATCGAACAAGAAAAGATTACCATAGGGAGGAGTAACGATAATAGTCTTATCCTTTCTGATGAAACCGTTTCTCGTCACCATGCCGAGATAACAAAGACAAAGGACGGCTATCTTTTAACGGACCTGGGAAGCATCAATCACACAAAGGTAAATGATAAAAAAATTCGGAGTGTTCTCCTGAGACACCATGATAAAATAAGAATCGGCCGCTCGAGCCTGATATTCTTAGCCAAAGAAGAAGAAAAAGTATCCCCCGAGGACTCCCTTATCCTGACAACAGATAGTGATTATGAAAACCAGCCTAAACAGATACTGAAAAGCCTTTCAGAGAGTGGTGCGGCTGACTCTCAAGACCTGTTAGTTTCCTTAGAAGATATGAAAATCCCAGAAAAGGCCGCCTTTCCTCCTCCGGAAAAGACTCAGGCCCAATTAAAGAGAAGTAACAAAGTGCTTTGGTTGCTTTTCGAGATCAGTCGCCAGTTGAATTCCATCACTGATTTCAGGGAACTCCTGAAGAGAATAATGGATCTTATCTTCAGGGTCATTGATGCTGATTACGGTTTTTTGATTCTTACTGGAGATAAAAAAGAAGATCAACTCACTCCCGTAGTAGTCAAATACAGAGATGACCAAGAAAGAGATAAGGGAAAATTAAAGGTCAGCCGAACTATTATTCAGAAAGTAATACATGATAAAGGTGCTATTTTAACATCAAATGCTATGGCCGATAAACGATTTGATGGTTCTGAAAGCGTCTTTATCCAGAAAATCAGATCGGTTATCTCCGCTCCACTCTGGCGAAAAGACAAAATTATTGGTGTTATTCAACTCGACAGTATAAGGTTTGATAACCAGTTCACCCAGGATGATCTCGAACTCCTTAAGGCCATTGGAAGCCAGATGGCCATGATACTTGAACAGGCCAGCCTTAATGAGAAGATAAGGGAAGAAGAGATGTTGAGAAGCTGTCTGGAGAGATATCTTGCTCCTCAGGTAATAGAGATGATCGTAAGGGGAAGCCAGGAGACCAAAGACTATGTGATGGAGCCGAAGGAACTGACAGCTACTATGGTCTTTGCAGACATTATCGGCTTTACCCAACTTGCAGAACAGATCCCTCCTCAAGAAATAAATATGATCCTGAATCAGTATTTCTCCATGATGACAGATATTATCTTCAGCTACGACGGTACGCTCGATAAGTACATAGGAGATGGATTGATGGCTGTTTTTGGGGCCCCAATGGAGAAAGAAGATGATGCTGAAAGGGCAATTCTGGCGGCCAGGGAAATGAAGGAAAGACTGGCAGCAATCATGGCCGAAAAAGGAGCGCATGGGAAAAACTCTGATATACGTATAGGAATAAATACAGGGCGTGTAGTTGCAGGAAATATTGGTGCGCCTAACCGGATAGACTACACGGTTATCGGAGACCCGGTCAATACTGCGTCAAGACTGGAATCAATTGCCGGGCCCAGCCAGATCCTTATAGGGGAGGAGACATACAGGGCTGTTAAGGATAAATTCAAGATAAAGAAGATCGGCCCACGAAAGGTTAAGGGAAAAACTGCGGACATCATGGTCTATGAAGTTATCTAGATTCAAGGAATTTACCTTCTGCTACCTGAATTATTCCTTCTTCTTTCGAATATAGGAAGCGAGGTTCTTTCTTAATAAGGCAAATTCCTCAGTCATGCTCTTTAGTTTTTCCTTGGTCTCTGCTGCATCCCTCTCCAATCTCTTCATTTTCAATGCAAGATCTGTTATATCTGTATTAACAATTACACATTCCTTGTTGGCTTTCCCGCCGATGGCCTGAATAGGATAGGCCCTGGCCAGAACATACACCGGTTTCCCCTGGGCCGAGTAGTATTTCCATTCTTCTCTATTAAATGATTCCCCTCTAAAAACCTTGACTATGGCTTTTCTGAAAGATTCCCTGGAAGACTTTGAAACAAAGGCCAAAGGGCTGCTTCCAATCATCATAGAAGAAGAGTAGCCAAAATTTTTCTCGCACGCCTTATTCCAGAAGCTAATCTTGCCCTTCGAATCAATCTTAAACATGGGATTTGATGAGGGTTCACCTGTCCGGCTAAGATTATCATATACCGTTCCACTTTCAAGATTAGTAACATCCTGTATTGTCTCTATGGCCCCTTTGATTGAGCCGTCTGTGTCAAGAATAGGGGCAACGGCTACGATTGCTTGAATGCCATCTTTTATGGCGGGAAGAGACATTTCCATCTCAAAGTACCCGCTGTCTGTCTTGGATACAATAGAGCCAGAGAATCTCTCCGCAATAGAACCCGGGTTCTCTATAATGATGTCAGCCAGGCTCCCCTGGTCATCAACACATAAAGAGGCATGAACGCTCTTGCCAACTATTTCCTCTGCAGGGACACCTATCATCTGCTGACAGGCACGATTCCACTGAATCACGCGATGCTCTCTGTCTATTACAAAGGTAGGCAGAGGAAATCTTTCGATGATAGTGTCGATATATCTTTTTGAGTCAACAATGGCCCTGGATTTGGCCTGCTCCCTGTCGGCGACATCATCCTTTTCCTTTTCATACATAAAGGCGATCAAGAGGATGGCCAAGAGTCCTGATAGATATGTGCCCAGGGAATAGATAGGTGAAATCTCGGGGGGTATCAGATTTGGAAAATGGTAACCGCCCCTAAATAGATAAACTGCCAGACCCGTTTCAACAAATATTAAAGTCGCCCAGATGGTTCCCCCTAGATAGCCCGTAATGAAAATAGCCATGAGGATAAGGACGGCATTCCATATCCAGGATAAGAGGATCATACCCCCCTCCGTCATGGCCCCGGTGTTCCATCTAATGATCAGAAAGGTGGCCCAAAGGACAAAAAAGGCATAATTCCCCGCTATTTTAAGGTTCTCGGTCTTCCTTAAAAGGATTATAGCCGAGACTCCTAACAGACCGGCAACAATGGTAGCATAAAAGAGAAGATCAGCGCCGATGAAAAAATAGAACAGGCCAAGGCAAGGAGAAAAAAGAATAAGGATAAATATGAATAGATTGAGGACCCTAAACTTCCTTGTTGTTTCCAAGTCCAGGGATTTTATTCCGCTTGTAATAAGGTTTTTAAATAAAGATTCCAGATTCATATTCAAATATGAATATTTTGACAATTCTTACAGACATAAACGTAATCAAGGGATAATTCAACTGTGGATATAGCCAAGAATCTAAGCAGCTTACTTCCATGCTTGAAAAGTAGCTATCTCCTATCCCTAAAAAAAGGCGATTTTTCCAGTGTTATCCACCTGCCCCCTGATCCATGGGTCTCCATTGCCAAAAAGGGCAAAGGAAAGTTGAGGAGATGATATGATTACTGTGCAGAGATCTGCACTGGCGGTAATAGTGAAGTCAAGCTTATGTCCGATTGGGATGGTCATTTTCAGGGCCCCTTTTATATCATTTATTGCCCCCGCGGGCACTGTGGCTCCTGAATCAGTTACTATATATGTCTTATTCTCGGGGAAAAAGGTATTATGCTCCAGGAAATAGATGATCTCTGCATGAAGGATCTGATTAAGCATGAAAACAGCTTCAGATCCATGGGTTCGCTCTCTATACGTACTATATAACGGAATTGCGGTTGCAGCCATAATACCTAAAATGGCTATTACCACCATCAACTCTATCAAGGTAAAGCCGGCCTGTCTTCTCATCTATGCCCCTCCCTGGGATGGAGGAGTATACTGAATACCCTCTGGCGTTAAAATAATATCCATCTCGCCCGGTTTAGGGCTGGCAAGGGACAAACGGTAGCCAGTCTTCGAGTCTCTCTCATAGGATAGCTTCTTCAAATGAAAGGCCTCACGATCTCTCAGTGATATGTACTTGGGGATGAGATCGGTTAGGTGGTCAGGATATCTATCCCTCTCATAAAGGGCATAACGCTTGATAGCACCGTCAACCATAAAGAGGAGGACTCTCCCTTTCTTGGCAAAATCAATGGTCCTGGGAGGTGCCTTTTGACCACCAAAGATAATTACTCCCCACATTACCAGGATCAGGACAGAGGAAACGATTAGAAAATATCCAAATGGGCCCCATTTCTTCTTTTCTTCTCGTTTCTTCTTGTCTTTCTTTCCCCGCTTCTCTCTTTTAGATGTACCAACTTCAGAGACAGATCGAATCATGGCACGATGCCTCCCTGGCTTCAGTTCCATAGGCTCTCTGTTTATCGGTATGATACAATGGAATTGCAAAAGCACCCATAATGCCTAGAATGGCTATCACCACAACTAACTCTATCAAGGTAAAGCCGGCCTCTCTTTTCATCTATGCCCCTCCTGCGATGGAAGAGCATACTCAATACCCTTGGGCGTTAAAATAACATTCATCTCGCCCGGTTTAGGGCTGGCAAGGGACAAGCGGTAGCCTATCTTTGAGTCTCTCTCATAGGATAACTTGTTTAGATGAAAGGCCTCACTTTCTCTCAGCGATAGGTACTTGGGGATGAGATCGGTCAGCTGCTCAGGGTATCTATCCCCCTCATAAAGGGCATAACGCTTGATAGCACCGTCCACCATAAACAGGAGAACCCTCCCCTTTTTGGATAAATCAATGGTCCTGGGAGGTGCCTTTTGACCACCAAAGATAATTACTCCCCACATCACCAGGATCAGGACAGAGGCAATTGTTACAAAATAGTGAAATGGGCCCCATCTTTTCTTTTTTCTTAGTTTTCCCTCGTCCTTCTTTTCCCGTTTATCTGTTATAGATGTACCGACTTCGGAGACAGATCGAATCATGGCACACTGAAAACAGAGATAGTGGCCAGGTCTAACCTGCTCGGTGCATTCCTTGCAGAGAGGAGAGTTACAACTGGCACAAGAAAATTTTGCTATTCTTTCAGGGTGATATTTGCACTGCATTTAAAGCCCTCTTCCGGGGACGTGAGTACTTTTTCAGAGGCTATCTTAACCTTTGATCTATAGAAAGAAAGGGGGAGACAGTCAAGAAATAAATCCCTTGGGGGGGCAGTGGAGAGAGCTCTTAACTCTCAGGTCTTAAGTCATTTTTACAATACGGACAGGCCACCCAATCTGGCTGGACTATCCGATTACATGAGCCGCAGGTAGGAATCAGAGGCTTTTTGCAATACGGGCAATCCTTGAAATCCAGGCTCACAGCCTTTCCACAATTCGGGCAAACGGTTGTCAATTCCTCCTTCTGGTGTACCGCCTTCAGAACCTCTTCTATAGTGGTTACTCCCATCTCTATCTTGTTCATGCCACTAATCCCGAGGGTAGTCATCCCCATTGCCAAGGCTGCCTCCCTCAAGGTATCGGCCGTGCCAGAGGATTGAACGATTTCCCTTATCTTAGGCCCCATAATCATTATCTCCTCGATAACCGTGCGCCCTTTGAAACCGGAATTATTGCAGTTAGAGCATCCTGCCCCTCTATAAAATTTGAAGGGAAGATCATTTTGATCCAGATTGAGCCTGGTCAAATAATCCGGATTAGGCAGATATTCCTCCTTGCAGTTAGGACATATCACTCTTACCAGCCGCTGCGCAGCAACCCCAATCACAGAAGAGGCAATCAGATATGGCGGGATCCCTATATCTATGAGCCGTGTGATGGAGGCAGGAGCATCGTTTGTATGGAGGGTTGAAAGAACCAGATGTCCAGTCATAGCGGCCTGGATAGCTATCTCAGCCGTCTCCTCATCTCTTATCTCACCTAGCATTATCACATTGGGATCCTGTCTTAAGATGGAGCGCAGAACAAAGGGAAAGGTAAGGCCCACCTTCTCATTTATCTGTACCTGGTTGAGGCCAGCCAGTTCATATTCTACGGGATCCTCAACCGTGATGATATTTACCTCTTCTGACTTGACCTCCTGCATACAGGCGTAAAGGGTTGAGGTCTTCCCGCTTCCTGTAGGGCCTGTAATCAAGACCATACCCTGGGGACGCTGGATGAAATTCCTCAATATTGCCAGATTCCTCTCGCCAAATCCAAGTTCCTCCAGCGTAAGAAACGTGTCTTCTTTGTTGAGGATTCTTATAACTGCCTTTTCACCATAATAGGTAGGGAGTGTAGATACTCTCAGATCTACAGACATGTTTTTTGCCCTTACCCTTATCCTCCCATCCTGGGGAATCCTCTTCTCCGCTATATTTAAACCCCCCAAGACCTTTATGCGCGAGATAATGATAGGCTGAGTCCATTTCGGGAGCTTGATGGAATCCTGCAATACACCATCAATGCGATTTCTGACCCGTACCTGATTTTCCTGTGCCTCAATGTGAATATCACTTGCCCCGCTCTTAATGGCATTCCTGATTATAAGATCAACCATCTTTATGAAAGGTGAGTCCTTAAAGGATTCAAAGTCCTCTTCTTGTTCGATCTCCTTTTCTTCGGGAAGGAATTCCATGCCGATATCCCCCTCAAACTCATCAGCAACATCCCTGATCGATTTTTCCGGATGGTAATGTTTTTGAAGCTTTTCCACGATCTGGCTTCGAGTGGAGATAGCCGGCTGAATATTGTAACCGGTAATGAACTGAAGATCTTTCATTATGTTCAGGTTAAGAGGATCAGCCATAGCAACATCAAGTATATTGTTTTTCACTCCTATAGGAATACATACAAATTTGTGGCAAACCTCCTCAGGTACAGATCCGGCAACATCATCCTTAATGGTATGGGTATTGAGATCTATGAAGGGGATCCTGAGTTGCATAGCAAGTGCAAAGGCTATTTCCTCTTCTGAAATGATCTTCATCTCAATCAAGACCTCGCCCAGTCTTTTCCCTGTCTTTTTCTGAATCTCCAAGGCATCATTTATCTTATCGATAGTTACAAGGCCTGATTCTATCAATAATTCTCCCAACTTACGCCGGGAGACGAAATTTTCCTTCTGGGATTTATCCATTTTTTGATTGGGTTGTTATCTGTCATAGATAGGGATCTTATCCATGCCTTACTCTACAAAGCGAGGATATTCTATCAGCGTCTGAACATTGAGTCAACCCCATTTTTTTGGGCGCGGCCCTGTAACGGCCATTCCCTCAATTATTATACAACACTTCCTTTATGCTTATCCCAAGCCGTGCCCCAACTCGGGTAGATACTTTTGCCCCGGCCTAAAGACTTGATCTTTAGCACAGCCTAAGCAAATAGGGCCTCCATACTTAATCCCTCCGGTAGGAATTCCATGTCGGTTTCTAGCCTTCTGCAAAAGAACCTTTCCTTTGACAGAAAGGCATTAATTTGATATAAATTTCAATAACTTTTGAATAGGAAAGAACAAGTGGATGATACAAGAGCGTCGGTCAGCCTATCAATCAAAGAGTCTAATTAGATGAAAAGACCGGAAAAGAAGACAAATTTGATTATAGGTGCACTCGTGACGGCCACCTTTATTTATCTATCTTTTACGGGCCTCCCCTTTTTTGAGTCTCTCGAAAAGGTAATTTACGAGATAGAAATGAGGCTTGACACACCGCGCAACCCGGGAGAGAGCAAAGTGGCTATGGTCAATATTGATGATAAAAGCATAGATAAGCTTGGCAAATGGCCCTGGCCGAGGCATATTATAGCTGAGATGATAACGATCTTAAAGGACAATGGGGCAAAGCTCATTGGCCTCGATATTATCTTTGACCAGAAAGAACAAAATCCAGGCATCGCGGAGATAAGAAATCTTCGCCATGAAATCCTTAGCCGAGAAGAGGGCCGCGATTCAGGGAAAAAAGATAAATGGATACTTGTCAAATTGAAGGAGATCGAAAAGAACCTGGATAACGATGGGAAACTCTCCCAAGCAGTGAAAAGTTCCGGAAATATCGTCCTTCCGGTCGTTGGCGAATTTGGAAAATACGAGACTGAGTTAGTAATTCCACCTGAATCATTCCCGAGCACCAATACCTTGAGAAAAGACAAGGTTAATATTCAAGGACTTCTATCTGTCAAGGAATTAACTGTCCCATTTGACGAGCTGTCAAAGAGCAGCCGCAGCCTTGGACACATAAACCTCTCACCCAACAAAATAATGATGGGCCAGGTTCACATACCATTTATCGATTTCAGAGGGATTATTGTACCTTCCATGCCTTTGTATCTTGCGCTTGACTATCTCAATAAACACCCCGAGCAGGTAATGGTCAACGGTAGCGGGATTAAACTTGGAGAGGAAATCATTCCCACCAACAGGGGGGAAATGTTCATCAAATTTAAAGGTGGGAGACGGTCTTTTCCATACTACTCGTTTGTAGATATCTTGAATGTAAAAAAGATCCCTGCTGTATTTGATGGCAAAATTGTCCTTATTGGCCTTACAGCTAAAGGAGGTGTATCTGTTAACACCCCGGTAGACCCTTATATGCCGCGGATAGAATTCATGGCCAATCTGATCGAGGGTCTTTTAAGTGGACGTTTTCTTAAACGCTCAAGTATCATGATATATATGGAGGCCCTTATCTTGATGCTGCTTGGACTGACCTTCTCATTCTTCCACTCGCGTTTAAGCTATTTAAACCGAAGCGCATTAACAGCCGGATTGATCTTCTTTACCTTTCTAACCAGCGCCACCTTGTTTATAGGCTTTGATATATGGCTTAAAACCATTTATATTATCCTCTGTCTGATAACGATCTATGGCATCATTATGGGGAAAGACCTGCTATCCATCGGTACAACGGGCGTTTCCAAAGATGCTATAGAAATCAATAGAGAACTTGGTCTTGCATATCAGGAAAAAGGACTGCTTGATCTGGCCTTTGAAAAATTCAGAAAATGTCCCCTCGACGATCAAATAAGGGATATCCTTTACAATCTCGGGCTCGATTTCGAACGGAAAAGAATGATTAATAAGGCCATTTCCGTTTACGAATACATTAATAAGAAAGGCAAAAAGGGTGTTAGAGATCTTAACGAAAGGATACCAAAGTTAAAAAAGGCACTCAGGTCCCTACCATTAGAGGCCTATCAAGGAAAAAAAGAAGAGCAAATAGTTGTTACGGATGACCTAGAAGTTAAGCCCACTGTTGGAAGATATGAAATATTGATGAAATTGGGTGAGGGTGCAATGGGTACGGTTTACAAAGCAAGAGACCCTAAAATCAACCGCCTCTTGGCTATAAAGACAATTCGTTTCTCCGATGAATTTGAGGACAACCAGCTTGACGAGGTAAAAGATCGTTTTCTTAGAGAGGCCGAGTTAGCAGGAAACCTTTTACACCCTGGAATCGTTGCTATTTACGATGTAGGAGAGGACTACGATCTTACCTATATGGCTATGGAATTCTTAGAGGGGGAAGATTTAGAAAAATATTGCAGAAAAGGATCGCTCCTTCCAATTAGAAAAACACTGGATATTGTAGCTGAAACAGCCGATGCCTTAGAATACGCCCACAACAATGGTGTAGTTCATAGGGACATAAAGCCAGCAAATATAATGCTTTTAAAAAATGGTAAGATCAAGGTAACTGATTTCGGAATAGCAAAGTCCATGTCTGCTTCAAAAACAAGAAGTGGAACAATACTCGGTACACCGAACTACATGTCACCAGAACAAATCATGGGTCACCAGATAGACGCTCGGTCAGATATATTCTCACTGGGTGTTGTTTTCTTTCAGCTCCTAACCGGAGAAGTGCCATTCAGGGGAGAAAACCTGAACAGCCTCTTCTACCAGATTACGCAGGTAAGGCATCCCTCACCCACTAAACTGAATCCACGGGTTATGAAACCGTGTGAGCAGATAATTGATAAAGCCTTAGCCAAGAACACAGATCATAGATTCCAGCGAGCGAGGGATCTTGCCAAGTATTTAAGAATCCTGGCCAATAAAATAGATATCCTAAAAGCACAAAAGAAGAAAGAAACTAATAATCGGTAAAAATCAAGGAAAGAAATTGAAGTTTAAAGTAGCTAGCCTTTCTGATCCGGGTCTTAAGAGGGAAACAAACGAAGACTACCTGGCGATGGACAACTCTATCGGTCTATACATTGTGGCTGATGGCATGGGGGGCCATCAGGCTGGAGAGGTTGCCAGCAAGGTTGCCGTGAAGATAATCCAGAAGAACGTCAACTATTGGATAACGGAGAATAGTCCTGAGGATGAGGTATTTGACTTTCCAGATAACACCTTGAGCAGAAGAGGTAATTATATATTAAGCAGCATTAAATTAGCTAACAGGGTAATCCATGAGCTGTCCAAAGTATATGCTGAATACAAAGGAATGGGAACAACGATTGTGGTTCTGGCGATAATGCCCTATACTGCAATTGCATCCAACGTGGGCGATAGCAGGATCTATCTTATAAGAGGAGATAAGATCGAGCTTCTCTCTAGAGAGCATAATATGGTAACTGAACAGTTAGAGCTGGGCCTGATATCAAAGGAGGAAGCACAGGCTTCTCCTTTAAGACATGTGCTTACGAGAAACCTTGGATCTTCGGATACGGTTGATGCGGAAGTTTTTGAAATTGAGCCCATGAATAATGATCGCTTTTTGCTCTGCACTGATGGACTAACAGACCTTGTATCAGACGATGAGATACTGAGAATTATCAAGAATGGTGATGATCCCGACCATCTTTGTCACCAACTCATTTCCGAAGCCAATAAGAAGGGTGGTCATGATAATATCACTGTCTCTTTGATATTTGTGAATAAACATGATGATGAAAGGCATGGAATCATTAGAAAATTCTGGCACCTCTTTGAAAAATAAAAGATAATAAGAGGTCCAGGTCTTTTTATTAACCACAAAAAGGGGTTAATGCTATGGCACGGCTTATACTAGTATTCAATAAAAAAGTGATCAAAGATTATCCTTTTGTCAAAGAGAACATGACTATCGGGCGAGATGAAGGAAATGATATTGCAATTGATAATCTGGCGGTATCTGGTTTCCATGCCAGGATAGATAAAACTGGAGATACCTATATCCTTACCGACTTACAGAGCACAAACGGAACATTTGTTAATGATAAGAAAATAGCTCCTCATAAATTGCAACATAAGGATAAGATAATTATCGGCAAGCAAATGCTTTTCTTTGCCATGTCCAAACAGGAGCAGGCCAAAGTTGCAGAGACAGAGGTTGACAGGACTATGATCCTTGACACGGCCAAGCAGAAGGACCTATTAGCAAAACAGGCTGAGAAAAAAGGCATGGAGGTACCGGTTAAGAAAGAAAAATTAGGTATCATAAGCTTCATTGACGGCTCCGATCAAGGTGAGATTCAACTCAAGAAGAAGCTAACAAAGATGGGCAAAGCCGATACTTCGGAAATAAGGTTGGGCGGTTTTCTCATGCCCGCTACTGTAGCTACTATTAGCCGCAGACCAAATGGTTATGCTATTACATCAACGAGCAGTACCAAAGTGAAAGTGAATAATCAGGTGATAAAGGAGACCCATTACCTAAAGGATTTCGACACGATTGAAATAGGATCATACAAGTTCCAATTCTATACCCACGAAAGTGAAGATGAAAAATAAGGAATGGCTAAACGGATGGATAAACTGGAATCAGGAGAGGGATCTGAGATTAACTGAAAGGAGAAATTACCAAAGACTAACCTCACTTCTTAGGCAAACCTAAAGATTTAAGCCTTTCATCTATAATTCGCTTCAGTGCTTTTCCTATCTGCTGCTGTGAAAAGATCTTCTTACAATGTGTGCATTGGTAGAGTGCCTCTGTGGCTTCATCATATATTAGGTCATCTGAGAAGTTTACTCTTCGGAAGTGTACAGAAAAATTGTAGATTTGAATAAGATTCCTATTCCTACATTTATCACATAGAAAATAATCCTTGATAATATCCATTAATGCCTCCAAAAAAGCATGTTTCCCTGCCGACAGACTTATTTAAAAGGGTAAATCTTCTTATCTAATTTGGCCTTCTTTGTCAAAGAAAATATGGTTCTGCCCTTGTGCTCTTGTATGTCTCACAATTTCAATGACTTATTGAAATCCTGTGTTTTTAATGAAAACAGGTTTGTGCCAGCCATATTGCATTATGCAAAGTCGGAATAAAATGCAATACTGGGTTGTAAAAAACACATAAAAGGCAATTAAGTGCTTGAATGATGATTTTTGTTGTGCTAAAAGGAGCAAAATTATCGCCGTTTAAGAATAAGATAAAAGTTAAGGAGGGAGGAAATGGCAGCTTTAGTTGGTGGTTTAGTATCTCTGGTATTGGGTATTATAGGAATTATTATCTGGTGGGGATATTTTGTTAAGGCCTTGGCGGCTGGAATACCTGCTCTACTCATATTAGGCGGCGCCCTAGCTACCTATCTTGGCATTGAAGAGTGGAAGGATAAGAGAAGTCCAAAGAAATTTGAAGAAGAACCTGATACAAGCAAGCTAAAGGAAGAGGTAAAAAATATCAAAAAGGAAGTAGAGGATCTTAAGAAAGAGAAATGAGTTGATCCCTCGTTTGAGACATGGGGGGAATCAGCGAGAAATCCCATGCCCTTGAAAGTTGCTCCGCTGTAAGCGGATCCCGTGAAGGGAGCCGATAAATCAAAAAATCCAGGTATACGGCAACAATGATGCCGGCAATCGTTATCTTTCATGAAAGTGCTTAAAAGTCGCGATTAACTGCTGGCATTGTCAGAGATTTTATCTCGTGAAAATTTCCAATTCGTTAAAAAAGTAAGATATCTCAAATGCAGCATTTTCGGGGCTATCTGACCCATGAACGAGATTCTTTTCGATATCCGTTGCATAGTCGTATCTAATAGTGCCTTTAGCGGCCTCCTTGTAGTTGGTAGCCCCCATTAATTTCCTGTAGGCATTAATAACCCTTTTTCCCTCCAAGACCATGACAACACATGGACCGGAACACATAAAATGTGTCACACTTTCATAAAATGGCTTGCCAGCATGTACCCTGTAAAAGCCCTTTGCCTGCTCTTGTGTCATCCAGATCATTTTTAGAGCTAAAATATTCATACCTTCTCTTTCCAGACGCCCGATTATCTCACCTATGAGGCCTCTGGCCACACCATCCGGTTTAACGATGGCCAATGTCCTTTCCATTTCGATATCCTCCTTAGTCCGTTATCCGCTCATCGAAATACACTAAAGCCTGGCTGCGGTCAACCAGCAATATTAGTTTTGGGATTTCGATATTCGGATTTTTGTAACATTTTAGCTCTTTCAAAACTACTCCTGGCCTTTACTCAAGGCCAAATAGTTACCCTTGGTGAGACGCATGAGCATGGAGATGTCTTTTTTTACCATGCCCTCTAACAGGGGGCCTTAGCGTGCCGCCTCAAACAGTGCGAACAAGCAACTCGTCATTGTCTTCTAGGGCCTTTGTCCGTGTGCGCCGGTTTGAAGCGACCTACCGACTTGTCTTTGTGAGGGCATGGTAAAAAAAGACATCTCCATGCTCATTCACCAGTTAATTTCGAAGAGCTAAAATGTTACGGATTTTTTTGTATCAAAAAAGCATTAAAATTAGCTGATATAAAGAT
>Ga0114920_10000345_pt1 | contig 20270 bp, 19 predicted proteins | sample ChitaG_FD_88683 | JGI IMG/M metagenome (GOLD analysis project Ga0114920, IMG submission 88683) | Deep subsurface microbial communities from South Pacific Ocean to uncover new lineages of life (NeLLi) - Chile_00310 metaG | ecosystem: Environmental > Aquatic > Marine > Oceanic > Sediment ...
CACCGTGTTGGAGCGCCGCGCTGCGCTCCTGGTTCTTGACACCCGTCACAATGATTTCAACCTACCCCGGAACGGAGCAAAGAATTGCCATGTTACTGATTTGTTAACTGGAGGCCGGCGGCTGGTCGGCTGCCTCCAGAATCAGCTGCGCGGCAAGTGCTGGAGTCAATTCACCGTCGCGGATCTGGCGCTCGACATCGGTTCGGATCTGGCACACCCCGGGGCTGGTCAGCACCCGGTCCACTACCGCATCGCGAACCATCGACCAGGCCCACTCCACCTGCTGAGTTCGCCGGCGAGCCTCGAACTCTCCTGCCTCGACGAGCACCTCGCGATGCGCCAGCACTGTTTCCCAGAGCTCTGTCACGCCGATGCCGTGTAGCGCGCTCATTGTCAAGACAGGTGGACGCCAAAGGGTTTCACGCGGATAGATCAGACGGATGGCACCGGCCAGCTCGCGCGCGGCAGCCTTTGCCTCGAGGGCATGCTGACCATCAGCCTTGTTGACGACAACGATGTCAGCCAGTTCGAGAACGCCCTTCTTAATCCCCTGCAGCTGGTCGCCCGTGCGGGCCAACGTCAGGAACACGAAGGTGTCCACCATGTTGGCGACCGCCACCTCGGACTGACCCACCCCGACTGTCTCCACCAGAATGACGTCATAGCCCGCCGCTTCCAGCAGCACGATCGTCTCGCGGGTTGCCTTTGCGACGCCGCCCAGCGTGCCGGAGGTGGGTGAGGGCCGGATGTAGGCGTCGGCATGGACGGACAGCTGCGCCATTCGGGTTTTGTCCCCGAGGATCGAGCCGCCCGTGCGGGTGGACGACGGATCCACGGCCAACACCGCTACCCGGTGCCCCTGCTCGATGAGGTACATCCCGAGCGCCTCGATGCCCGTCGACTTGCCAACGCCGGGAACCCCGGTGATTCCCACCCGCGCTGCCGCCTCGGGTTGGGGGTACCTCCCGCTTGCGGGGGAAAGCTCCAACAGCAGTTCCTGGGCCCGCTTCCGGTGGTCGGCACGGGTGGACTCAACCAGCGTGATCGCCCTCGCCAGCGCCGAGCGGTCGCCGTCGCGGACCGCAGCCGCCAATTCACTGAGAGATTGGCTCATCTACGTCAGCGGGTAGCCAAGGCGTTCGGCCAGCTTGCCCAGCAGGCCGATCGCCGCGTCGGCAACCACGGTGCCCGGAGGAAAGATCGCGGTGGCGCCAGCGGCATACAGTTCGTCGAAGTCGCCCGGGGGAATGACACCGCCGACCACGATCATGACGTCAGGTCTGCCGACCTCGGCAAGTGCATCCCGAAGGGCAGGGACCAGCGTCAGGTGGCCCGCGGCCAGGGAAGACACGCCAACCACGTGCACATCGTTGTCGGCGGCTTGGCGCGCCACCTCGTCGGGCGTGGAGAACAACGAGCCCACGTCGACGTCGAATCCGATATCGGCGAAGGCCGTCGCAATCACCTTCTGTCCGCGGTCGTGGCCATCCTGACCCATCTTGGCCACCAGGATCCTGGGCCTGCGGCCATCGGCCAGGGCGAACTTCTCGACCAACTCGGTTGCTTCTGACATTTTCCCGCTAGTCTGCCCCACGCCTACCTCGTCTCGGTATACCCCGGCGATGGTTCGAATCTCGGCCTGATGGCGGCCATATACCTTCTCCAGCGCGTCGGAGATCTCACCAACCGTGGCCTTGGCGCGTGCCGCGTTGATCGCCAGCGCCAACAGATTGTTGGCCAACCCGGGCCCAGCGGCGGCCGCGGCACGGCTCAGTTCGGCGAGCGCGGCCTGGGTGACGGTGTCGTCTCGATCAGCGCGCAGGACTTCAAGCTTGGCAAGCTGCTCGGCGCGCACCCGGCTGTTGTCGACCTTGAGCACCTCGATCTCGTGGTCAGTACCGTCGGCGGCAACCTGGTATTTGTTCACACCGATGACGGTCTGCTGGCCGGAGTCGATGCGCGCCTGGGTGCGCGCGGCGGCTTCCTCGATACGCAGTTTCGGAATGCCGTCGTCGATGGCCTGGGCCATGCCCCCGTGTTCGGCGATCTCTTGGATATGTGAGCGTGCGCGTGTCGCCAGTTGATGGGTGAGCCATTCGACGTAGTACGAGCCACCCCACGGATCGATGGGGCGGGTCGTACCCGACTCTTGCTGCAGCAGCAGCTGGGTGTTGCGCGCTATGCGAGCGGCGAAGTCGGTCGGCAATGCGAGTGCTTCGTCGAGTGCGTTGGTGTGCAGCGATTGGGTGTGTCCCTGGGTGGCGGCCATCGCCTCGACGCAGGTTCGAGCGACGTTGTTGAAGGCGTCCTGCGCAGTCAGCGACCACCCCGATGTTTGCGAATGCGTGCGCAGTGAAAGCGATTTCGGGTTCTTGGGGTCGAACTGCGCGACGAGTTCGCTCCATAGCAGCCGACCCGCACGCAGCTTGGCCACCTCCATGAAGAAATTCATGCCGATGCCCCAGAAGAATGACAGCCGCGGCGCGAACTTGTCGATGTCCAGCCCTACGTCCAGGCCAGCCTTGATGTACTCCACCCCGTCGGCCAGCGTATATCCCAGCTCCAGATCCGCTGTGGCACCGGCTTCCTGGATGTGGTACCCCGAGATCGAAATACTGTTGAACTTAGGCATTTTCGCGCTGGTGTAGGCAAATATGTCGGAAATGATCCGCATCGAGGGCTTCGGTGGATAGATGTAGGTATTGCGGACCATGAATTCTTTGAGAATATCGTTCTGAATGGTCCCGGCAAGCTCTTCGGGCGGCACACCCTGCTCCTCGGCGGCCACCACGTACAACGCCAGAATTGGCAGCACCGCGCCGTTCATCGTCATTGACACCGATACGGTCGACAGATCGATGCCGTCGAACAACTCGCGCATGTCGAGGATGGAATCGATCGCCACACCGGCCATTCCGACGTCGCCGGCCACCCGCGGGTGGTCGGAGTCGTAGCCACGGTGGGTGGCCAGGTCGAAGGCCACCGATAGGCCCTTCTGCCCGGCAGCCAGGTTGCGGCGATAGAACGCGTTGGATTCCGCTGCGGTCGAGAAGCCGGCGTACTGGCGGATCGTCCAGGGCTGATTGACGTACATCGTCGGGTAGGGACCGCGCACGAAAGGCGGCTCTCCGGGCAGGCTGCCCAGCGGATAGCCTGCCCGGACCACCTCGTCCCGATCGGCCGCGATGTAGACCGGTTTGACGTCGATGCCCTCGGGAGTGACCCAGTCCAGTTGGTCAGCGGTATACCCATGCGCGGCGGCCGCCGCGGACACCTGGTCGGCGACATCGGCGGCTGTGGGGGACGCAGGAGCGCACTCACTGCGTAGCGGGACATCGGCGAAGCTACCAATACGGTCCGGGGTGGTGGCTGGTACGACATCTTGTGCGGTCACGTCATACCCCCAATCGGGTCAGCAGACCCGACAATTCTTGGACGGCATCGATCTTTGCACTCAGGTAGCCGTCGGGCTTCGAATCAGTGCCGGCGACCGCCGCCTCCGGTCCGGCCAACAGAATGTGGCCTACGCCGGCCCGGCGCGCTGCCTCGACGACTCCCGAAGCTTCGCTTGCATAACGAACATCCGCGCCGCAGATCACCGCGATCTCAACGCCTGCCCCGTCTCCCCCATCGGCCACCGCCATTTCGACGCCGACAGCGTCCACCGATCCCGGATTAACCGTCTCAATTCCGGCGGTGGCCAGTAGGTTCGACGCGAATGTGGTGCGAATATTTTGCTCAGCGAGTGGACCAAGCGGCAGCAGTAGCACCTTCGGCCGGGCCCCCGTCTGCTCCAGGAAGATATCGGAACGGTTCCGCAGTGCTTCGAAATCCGCCGCGTAACGTAACACCCCCGGAAGCGAATCACCTTGCGGAATAAGGGTTTCAGACAAGTTGGGATACTCGTTCACGCCGGTGAGCGGTGTGCGCCGATGTGCGATGTCGTCTGCGCGTCGATCGGCGACCTCGGCGATGCATCCGCCGATGTAGTCGCTGGCGGCCTCGAAACCACCCAGGGCCTCGATCTCCTGGAGGTGCGCCCACGCCTGTTCGGCCAATTGGCCGGTGAGGTCCTCGACGAACCACGAGCCGCCCGCCGGGTCCAGTACGCGGCCGATATGAGACTCCTCGAGCAGCAGCAACTGAGTGGTCCGCGCGATTCTCCTCGCGAAACTGCGCGCGGTGCCAGGAAACCCAGCCGGAATCGCGACATCGAACGGATGCACCAGAACAGTGTCAGCGCCACCTATACCCGCAGAGAATGCCGCCACCGTGGTGCGCAACATGTTCACCCATGGATCGCGCTGGGTCATCATCGCCAGCGAAGTGCTCGCGTGCACGGTCGGTGCGCCCGCCTCGGGCTCCCCGACCACCTCAGCTACCCGCCCCCAGAGTTGTCGTGCGGCACGGAATTTCGCGATGGTCATGAACTGGTCGTCATCGGCTGCGAACCGGAAGCTGATTTGCCTGAGTGCCACAGCGGTGGGCAAACCTGCGGCGACCAAGAGGCGCAGATAGCTCACGGCGGCCGCCAGTGCGGCACCGAGCTCCCACGACGCGTTGGCGCCCAAGTTGTGGAAGACCGGACCATCCACGGTGATCGCGCGCACGTGCCCGCCGTACTCGGCGCCCTTTTCCGCGGTCGCGACTACGTCGCAGAGATCGGTAGCCGGCCGGCCGGACAGCGGCGCTGTCAGGGGATCGGCGCCGAGGTCCACTGACAACCGGGATCGCTGATCGTCGTCGAGTCCGGTGAGCATGTCCAGTAGCGCATCGGCCGCGGCGACATACGTCGAACCACCATCTGCGATCTCCAGCACGACGGGGACGAGGTCGAGGAACACCCCGTCGAGCAAACCGCCCAGCTCCGCGGGCGAAACACAACCCTCGGCGCCACCGCAACGCAGCACCAGCGCGCTGACGCCCTCGATCAGCCCGAGCAGCACTAACCCGTTGTCATCCTCGGCGATCGACCCGTCGCCGGGAAAAACCTCGGCGACCTTCCAGCCCGATTTCACATCCCGAAGGGCATTGCCGCCGCGCACGAAGGGCCAGCGGCCCGGCAACCCCGGCTCCCGGTGCTTGTCCGCGTCGGTATACAAGGGCCGGATCGGGAAGCCCTCGTAGGTCGGCGAATCGAGCAAACGTTCCGGCTCACCGGGCAGATCGGCGGGATCGGCCCGGGTGGTCTTGGTCAGAACGCCTGCCACGGCGGAGCGCCATCGGTCGAGATCGAAGTCCATTGCACCCGCGACGGCATCGACACTGGGTTTCTGCACAGTCACCAGGCTAAATGATGGGTTCGGGCCAGCGTAGGCCGGTCGGGCGGCTTGCTCGGTCGATCACGGGAGCTGTTCGCGCTCGCCACGTAATGTTGGTAGACGTGAATCCGGTCGTCAACAGCCTGCGCACGGTCCGCGCAGCGGTAGTAGCGACGCTGAGGACAGTTCCCAAGCGCCGGCTCGCGACCATCCTGACGGCGATTGTGATTCTCATCGCAGTAGCGCTCCTCGTTCCGCTGCCGACTGCGGTGCAGCTACGGGATTGGGCAACATCGCTGGGCCCGTGGTTCCCCCTGGCCTTCCTGGCCGCACACATCGTCGTCACGGTGTTCCCATTCCCGCGCACCGTCTTCACGCTGGCCGCGGGACTGCTGTTCGGTCCGTACCTGGGCGTGCCGATGGCGGTGTTGGCCAGCACTGTCAGCGCCACGATCGCGTTACTGCTGATGCGCGCGGCCGGCTGGCACCTGGACCGACTTGTGAAGCATCCGCGCCTGGAAGCGGTGAACGCGCGGCTGGCCGAACGTGGCTGGCCAACAGTGTTGTCGATGCGGCTTATTCCGGCCGTCCCCTTCTCGGTACTGAACTACGCGGCGGGCTCCTCTAGGGTCCGGGTGCTGCCATACACGCTGGCGAGCTTCGTAGGATTGCTCCCCGGCACCGCGGCGATCGTCATCCTCGGCGACGCGCTCACCGGCAACGTGAGTCCGCTGCTGTTTCTCGTCTCACTGTTCACAGCAAGCATCGGTATCGCGGGCCTGGTCTATGAAATACGGGCACACCGTAGCCATCACAGTCCAGTGGATCGCCCGTCGGCCGAATCGGCTGAGCCAACCGGGTCGGCGATCACCGCCGGTTGACTTCAGGGCCCTTCGCCGTCATCGTCGCGAAGAGCCCAAGCATCGTCGACGCTGCCGCCAGTCCCGGGCTCCAGTCCTTGGCCCGGACGTGGAACGCGACGGCCAATACGAAGTACACCGTCAGCATGAACGTGGTGACCCTGGCCAATACCGGGAAGCGGTACACCGACGCCAGGCCCACCGCGGAGGCGGCCTTGACAATCGGCAGCACCGGCCGCAGCCGCGGATCAAGGCCAACGTCATCAAGTGACTTCGCGATCGGAGCTAGCGGGATCGCGCAGGCAACCGCGTCGCCGGCCTGCAGCGCTGCTAGTAGCGCGTACGTCCTCGGCGATGTCAGCGCGGTCGTCATTCTGGGGTGCCGTGGCGCGGTGCCGGAGCTTGCGTTTGGGTGTAGTCGGTCTTGGGCGGCTGCGCCTGCTCCGACAACGGCGGGTACTGCGGCCCAGACTCGAGAGACCCCGCTACAGGGGTGCGTGCCTGGGCCACCGCCTGCGCAACGGCCTGGGCGATTTCCGGGTCGCTCTGGGTGTTGAACCACTGCGCAACCTCGGCCGAGTCATCCTCGGGCTTTGGCAAGTTCGCGTCCACCGGCGACGGTGTGTAGCGGAACACCCCGTCCTCGCCGGGCGCACCGAGCATCTTGGCGAAGCCCTGCAGTGCCCCACCGAAATCGCTGGGCACCAGCCAGACCTTGTTCGCCTCACCTTTGGCCATCTCCGGCAGCGTCTGCAAGTACTGGTAGGCCAACATCTCCGGGGTCGGACGACCCGCCTTGATGGCGGCGAAGGTCTTCTCGATCGCCTTGGCCTCACCTTGTGCCCGCAGGTAGGAGGCGGCCCGTTCGCCCTGGGCACGCAGCATGCGGGACTGCCGCTCGGCCTCGGCGGCGAGGATGGCCGCCTGCTTGGCGCCTTCGGCCTCCAGGATCTGGGACTGCTTCTGGCCTTCTGCCTGCTTGATGGACGCCTCCCGGTGGCCCTCGGCGGTCAGGATCATCGCCCGCTTCTCCCGGTCCGCGCGCATCTGCTTCTCCATCGAGTCTTGGATCGACGGCGGCGGATCGATGCTGCGCAGCTCGACTCGCGCCACTCGCAGTCCCCACCGCCCGGTGGCGTCGTCGAGTACACCGCGCAACTGGCCGTTGATCGAGTCACGCGAGGTCAGCGTCTCCTCCAGCGTCATACCGCCCACCACGTTGCGCAGCGTTGTGGTGGTCAGCTGCTCGACGCCCACGATGTAGTTGCTGATTTGGTAGACCGCGGCTTGCGGCTCAGTGACCTGGAAGTAGACGACCGTGTCAATGTTCACCGTGAGGTTGTCTTTGGTGATCACCGGTTGAGGCGGAAACGACACCACGCGCTCGCGGAGATCCACCCGGGCACGGATCTTGTCGATGAATGGGAGCAGCAACGTCAGCTGGCCGGACACCGTCTTGTTGTAGCGGCCCAGGCGTTCAATCACCGCCGCCTCGGCTTGTGGCACCAAAGCGACCGACTTCGCCACCACGATGGCGGCGAACAGCACCAACACCGCCAGCAGGACCAACCCTGCAACGGCACCATCCATGACCAGCTCCTTCCGTTGTCGCCCGGGTCCTCCGGGCGAAACTCATTCCTCTTCTACGTTTACATGATTCTGCCGACAACAGCGGTGGCGCCGTCGATGTGCACAACCGTCACCTGGTCGCCTTTTTCATAGACATCGTTCTCGTTGTAGGGCCTGGCCGTCCACACTTCGCCGCCGAGCTTAATCTGACCTTCATGGCGCGCTACCCGGTCGAGCACCAGCGCGCTCTTGCCTTCCAACGCCTTGACCGGCTCTTCCAGACCCTTGCCCGACAGCATCCGCCGTTTTAGCGCTGGGCGCACTCCCGCCAGCAGCAGGACCGATACCAGCAGGAACACCAATCCATCTACCCAAATCGGCCAGTCGAGCAGCCAGCTGGAACCAGCCGCGGCCAACGCCCCGCCGCTGAGCATCAGCAGGAACATGTCACCGGTGAGGGCCTCGGCCCCGGCGAGAGCCAGCGCGGCGATCAGCCAGATCAGGGGAACGGGCATAGCGCTGAGCCTAGCGCGCAACCGGACACATCAGCAGGGAAGAACGAGAGCCAAACAACTACACTGCCAGCATCATGTGGTGCCCCAGTGTCTCGTTGTCGATTTGGGCCAATGCCTGGCTCGCCGGCGCCGCCGCGCCTGACGATGTCTTGGATGCTTTATCCCAATGGACCTCAAGACATTCCGTTACCGCCTACGACTCGTTCGCCGCGGAGCACACCGGACTGCCGTGGCCGGATCTCGACGACGCCGGGGCGGTCTCGCTCCTGCAGACATTGCGTACCGCCGCCAGGTCAGCCGAATCCCTGCCCGCGATCATGCTGGCGCTCCCCGTCCCAGGAGACGTTCGGGGACTGCCCCCCGGGACGCAATTCGGCCGCGACGCGATTGCGGCAGGTGAGGCGGTCATCGTGGGGCAGCCGGGGGCGGCGATCGGGCTGGTGCCCGATCTGGACTATCCGGACAGCCCCGACGTGATGGGCGATTTCGAGTCCGAGTTCGAGCCCGAGTTTTCTGCATTGTCGTGGACGGTGTATTCACTTTCGGCCACACCATCGCCGGAGCATCTCGACCTCGGCGACGCGGAGTACACATTGCGCGATGCGGTGCGTGCAGCCGCTGACGCACTGGGAGCACTGCGCGCCGGCGCCTCCGGAGCTGAGGTCGCCGATCCGCGCAGGATGGTCGAACAGGTGCTCGAATCCACCCAGGTGCATCGAATTCCCGACCACGCCCCGGCACGGGCGATGCGAGTTCTTGAGAACGCTGCGCACGTCGATGCCATCATCACCGTAAGCTCCGGGCTCATTCCAAGTGGGCTGCAGAGCTCCTCGGAGGTTCAGCTCGCCAGCGATGCGCTGCGCCCGCTGACGTCGATCGTGCGCACGGCCCGACTGGCCGCGGTGGGGTCCATTCTTCAATCCGCCTGGCGTGGTTAATTTTTAGCCCGAACAAGCCACGGTACACAGTTCGCCGTTGATGCTGCACCCGTACCTTGGCACGGTACCGACTCCCCCCACCCTGGCAGCCGGGAGATCGAGGCGCAGCTCGTCGACCAGGTCGATGGCCAGTTGCGCGAATCGGGGTTGGGCGTTGGGTGTCGACGCCCGCGCGTAGGCGATCCCGGCGGCGGCGGCCTGCTGAGCTAGTTCGTTGTCCAGGTCCCAGACCACTTCGATGTGATCGGCGACGAAACCAACCGGACAGACGATCACTGCTTGGGTACCGGCCTGAGCCAACGACTGCAGATGATCGCCGACATCTGGCTCTAACCACGGCACCTGCGGCGGACCCGACCGCGACTGCCACACCTGGTCGTACACCGGGTACCCCGCTGCGGCGGCCACGAGCGCGCAGGTGTGGCGGACTTGGCGCTGGTAAAGATCGGGCCCGCACCGCGAGGCGGCCCGCAGCGGAATTGAATGCGCGGTGAACACCAGTCGAGCACCGGCGCGCAGCGGTGCCGGCAGCCTGAGGGCGGCCTCCCCGATGGCGTCGGCGAACATCTGCACCAGCAACGGGTGATCGAAGTACTGCCTGACTTTGGTCAGCTCCGGAGCTTGCGGACCGGCTGAGGATCGGGCGCGTTTGATGTCTTCCTGGTACTGGACGCAGCCAGAGTAACCACCCCAGGCCGATGTCGAGAAAACCGCAGCGCGCCGAATACCGTTGTCGCGCATCTGCGCAACCGCATCCTCAACGTAGGGCTCCCAGTTGCGGTTGCCGAAGTAGACAGGCAACTCCGTTCCGCGCCGCGCCAGCTCCGTCTCGATCGCAAGGATCAAATCACGGTTGATGCCATTGATCGGTGATACGCCACCAAAATGCTGGTAATGCTCGGCCACAAGGGCCAGGCGCTCAGGCGGGATTCCCCGTCCCCGAGTGACATTCTGGAGAAACGGCATGACCTGTTCGGCGCCCTCGGGGCCACCGAACGACAACAGCAGCAGTGCATCGAAGGCCATTACAGGAGCTGTGTGCTCGCCCCACCATCGGCGTAGATGATGGTGCCCGTCGTCGCCGGAAGCCAGTCTGACAGCAGCGCACACACCGTCTTCGCCACCGGGGTCGGATCCTTCATATTCCAGCCAAGCGGCGCTCGTTGATCCCAGCCGTCCTCAAGTAGCTTCATCTGCTCGCCGGCCTCGTCGCCCAGTGCACCGCCGACAATCGCACTCATCGCCAGCGTCCGGATCGGCCCTGCGGCGACGAGATTCGACCGCACCCCGACCTCCCCCGCTTCGCGGGCAACGAACCGGTTGACCGATTCCAGTGCGCTCTTGGCGACCGTCATCCAGTTGTAGGCCGGCATGGCGCGGGTTGGATCGAAGTCCATACCGACGATGCCACCACCGGGGTTCATGACGGGCAGCACAGCTTTGGCCAGCGACGCGTACGAGAACGCTGAAATGTGGATGCCTTTGGCGACGTCCTCGAAGGGCGCATCGAAGAACGGGTTGATGCCCATCCCGGTCTGCGGCATGAATCCGATCGAGTGCACCACGCCATCGAGCTTGTTGCCCGCACCGATCACCTCGCTGACCCGGCCCGCCAGGCTCGCCAGGTGCTCTTCGTTCTGCACGTCGAGTTCCAGCAGCGGCGCCGGACCGGGCAACCTGTCGGCGATGCGTTGGATCAACTTCATCCGGTCGAACCCGGTCAGCACCAGTTCTGCGCCGGCCTCTTGAGCGACTTTGGCGATATGAAACGCAATCGACGAATCGGTGATGATCCCCGTGACGAGGATTCGCTTACCTTCGAGAAAACCTGCCATGACTACCCCTTGATCTCTAGGTTCATCTAGGTCCAACTAGCTGCTGTCTTCCTAATGGCCCATGCCCATGCCGCCGTCCACCGGGATCACCGCACCCGAGATGTAACTGGCATCCTCGGACGCCAAGAAGCTGACCGCACCGGCGACCTCCTCGGCAGTGCCGACCCGTTTGGCCGGGATGAAGTCCAGCGCCCCCTGCTGAATCCTCTCATCCAGCGCGCGGGTCATGTCGGTGTCGATGTATCCCGGGGCCACCACATTCGCGGTGACCCCAGCCTTGGTGAGCTCACGTGCGATCGAGCGGGCCATGCCGATGACACCGGCCTTGGAGGCCGCGTAATTGGCCTGGTTGCCAATGCCCCAGGTGCCCGAGACCGAACCCACGAAGATCATCCGGCCGAAGCGCTTGCGCTGCATGCTGCGTGCTGCGCGCTGCGCTACCCGAAAGGCCCCGGTGAGATTCGCGTCGATGACCTTTTCGAACTTCTCCTCGGTCATCCTCATCAGGAACGCATCCGCGGCGACGCCGGCATTGGACACCAGCACCTCGACCGACCCCTGGCGCTCCTCAACCTCAGTGAAGGCGCGATCGACGGCGTCGTTATCGGTGACGTCACACTCGACGCCGAAGAGTTCCTCCGGCGCGCCCGAACCGCGATGGGTCACTGCGACCTTATGACCGTCTGCCGCGAGGCGCTGAGCTATAGCCAGGCCGATACCGCGGTTTCCGCCGGTCACCAACACCGAACGTGAGACGAAGGTAGGACGGACGGCCGCGGTTTCACCGGCGGTGTCGGCGGGATTCTCTGCGAGAGCCATGCCCGCCAACCTAATGCCTGAGGTTCATTCGTAAGAAATCGCCTTACGGCGGGCAGGAGCGCAGCGACATGGGGATATATCTAGGCGGGCAGGAGCGCAGCGACATGGGGATATATCTAGGCGGGCAGGAGCGCAGCGACATGGGGATATATCTAGGCGGGCAGGAGCGCAGCGACATGAGGATATATCTAGTTCGGTAGGCGCCGGTTGATCATCAGCGAACCCAACGCGGCTGCGGCGAGCACCAATGTGCCCAACCGTAGCCATCCCACGCTGGCGTCCCCTCTGATGGTCTCGTAACCGATCTGCTCCTGAAGGTTGGAAAAGACCTGCTTGAGCTGCTCAAGGCTGGAGGCCGTGAAGGCATCGCCGCCGGAGAGGTCGGCGATCTTCTTGAGCATCTCGTCGTCCACCGGGACCGGCTGACGCTGCTCGTTGATCTCGACGTAGCCATAGGGCGTTCCGAATGACACCGTCGATATGGACACGCCCTGGTCTTTGGCGGTCCGCGCGGCGGTGAAGGCACCCTTGGGGTTGTCCGGATTCGACGGGACGGTCTCCTTGCCATCAGACATCAACACGATGCGCGCCGGAGGTGGCTCGTCGCCACCACCGATCACCGCTCCGACGGTCGCGACGGCCTGCAGCGCCGTGAAGATACCCTCGCCGGTTGCCGTGCGGTCCGCGAGTTGGAGCTTGTCGATCGCATTCTTGGTCGCCTGCCGGTTCGTGGTCGGTGAGACCAGCACGGTCGCGGTACCGGCGTAGGCGATCAGCCCCAAATTGATGCCAGGTGTCAGCTGATCGGCGAACTGCTTGGCAGCCACCTGCGCGGCCGCCAGCCGATTCGGCGCGACATCTGTGGCCCGCATCGACTGCGACACATCGACTACCAGCATGACCACAGCGCGGTTTCTGGGAATCCGGACGTCATGCGTCGGACCTGCCATCGCGATGGTCAACAACACCATCGACAGAATCAGCAAGATACTCGGTAGGTGTCGCAAACGGCTGGGCCGCTCCGGGGCCACGCTCTCCAGCAGCTCCATGTTCGCAAAACGCAGCACCCGCCGGTGGCGGGCCAGCTGCACAACGATATAGAGCCCGACCAACCCGAGAACGACCAACAGAAACAGAAAGAACCACGGGTGTTCGAAGCCCGTGAGCGACATCGGTCCCAGCAGCGGCAAAGTCATGCCGTCACCGCCCAGCCAGGGCGCCGCGACGCCGGCTCGCGACGAACCGAACCACGTCGGCGATCCAGTCCCGGTCGGTGCGCAAGCTCAGCAGCGGCGCATCGCAGCGACGCAGAGTGCGTGCCACCACGGCCCGGTGCGCAGCGGCGGCCTTCTCGAAGTCGATGCGCAGTTGCTCGTCAATGGTGAACTCGCGGGTGCGACCTGTCTCGGTGTCCTGCAAGATGACATCTCCGACGGCGGGTAACTCGACGTCTCGGGGGTCGAGGATCTCGATGCCGAGCACCTCGTGCCGGCCTGCGATGGCCCGTAGCGGGCGCATCCAGTTGATTGGCCCCAGGAAGTCGCTGATGATCACCGCCATACCGCGACGCCGCTCGGGCCTTCGCAATCCGTCGATTGTCGCGGCAAGGTCGCCGCGGACCCCGGCCGGCGCCCGCGGGGTGGTGGCGATCGCGCGGAGCAGCTCCTGCTCGTGTATCCGGCCTGAAAGGGCGGGCACCCGACGAGTGGTGTCGCCGTTGGAGATGATCGCGCCGATCCGGTTGCCACCACCGCTGTTGAGGAACGTGATCGACGCCGCGGCGGCCACCACAAGATCACGCTTCTCACACCCGGCCGTGCCGAAGTCGAGGCTGGCCGACATATCGACTACCAGCCAGGTCTCCAGTTCCCGGTCGGCGATCATCTGCCGCACGTGCGGGTGGGTGGTGCGGGCGGTTACCGACCAGTCCATCCGACGTACGTCGTCGCCGGGCTGGTAGATCCGGGACTCCCCCGGTTCGGACCCAGGCCCGGGCAGTAACCCGAGGTGGTCGCCGTGCAGCACGCCGTCGAGCTTGCGCCGTACCGTCAATTCGAGCTTGCGCAGCGCCGCTGTCAGCGCAGGGTCACGGATCTCCCCGCGCTTCATTGACGGCAGGTCGATCGTGCGGCTGGACCGTTTGGCCTCCGTTGATCCAGAGGGCGAAGTTGGTTCTGAGGGCGAAGTCACGTACTGAGCCACTTACTCCGGTCAGCGGCCGCCGGCCGCGGCCGCAGCTGCCGGGACCGCGGGAGCAACCGAATGACCTTGCTGCGGAATCGCGTTCACCTGCGGCAACGCGACCGTCTGGAGAATACGGTTGACCACCGTCTCGCTGGATATCTCGTCGGCCAGCGCGTCATAGGTCAGCACCAGGCGGTGGCGAAGTACGTCGGGGATGACCTCGACGACATCCTGCGGGACCACATAGTCGCGCCCGCGTATGAGCGCCAGCGCCCGAGATGCGGCGATAATGCCCAGCGACGCACGTGGAGACGCGCCGTAGGCGATCCAGGCCTTGGCGTCGGGCATCCCGAACTTTTCGGGCTCGCGGGTGGCGGTCACGATGCGCACCACGTAGTCGACCAGCGCGTGGTGGACGAAATTGTTCGCAGCGACATCCTGCAGTCGCAGCAGATCTTGAGTAGTCAGGATCGCCTTGGCCTCCGGAGGCTTCACACCCATCCGGTAGATGATCTCGCGCTCTTCCTCAGGCGAGGGGTAGTCGACATTGAGCTTGAACAGAAAGCGGTCACGCTGGGCCTCCGGAAGCTGATAGACGCCCTCCTGCTCGATGGGGTTCTGGGTCGCCATCACCAGGAATGGGCTGGGCAGCGGGAACGTCTTACCGCCGATGGAAATCGTGCGTTCGGCCATCACCTCCAACAGTGCCGACTGCACCTTGGCTGGGGCACGGTTTATCTCGTCGGCAAGCAGGAAGTTGACCACCACGGGGCCTAGCTCGATGTCGAACTCTTCCTTGCCCACGCGGTAGATGCGGGTACCGACGATGTCGGTGGGCACCAGATCGGGGGTGAACTGGATGCGCGCGAAGGTTCCACCGACCACTTTGGCGAAGGTCTCCACCGCCAGCGTCTTGGCCACCCCGGGCACACCTTCGAGCAGCACGTGGCCCTTGGCCAACAGACCGACCAGCATCCGCTCGACGAGCAGGTCCTGGCCTACGATGATCCGCTTGACCTCGAAGATCGCCCGTTCGAGGGTGTGCACCTCCTGCTGCAGACTGCCGTTGGACAGCGCACCACCCGACGGCGCGGAGCTCGGAGCCCCCTGAGAGCCGGCGGTGTAGCCCGGAGCCTGCCCGGGATATCCTCCAGCGCCTGGCGGCGGCCCACTCGGTGAGGTCATCAATGTTCCTTCCACATGCGCAGTACATGCTGGTCTGTGCGGCGCGGACCGGTTCTGGCCGCGCGCTCGCCGTCAACTATTCCAGTTGGTTCGAAATCCGTCGACGTTGCCCGGGGTGTGCCGCGTTGCGCGCCGGCATTCACCAGGGGTGCTCACGTTTAACTCAGGACACACTCAGGACTCGATAATCCGCGCCACATACGGCTGCAGACCCGAGGTGCGCACCGGGCTGACGGTGACCTTTCCCGCGCTGCCGGAGGACTCCAGCATCTTCCCGCCACCGAGATAGATGGCGACGTGCTGGCTGCCCCCGGGGCCCCAGAACAGCAGATCGCCCCGCTTAGCCTGATTCGTCGGAACCTTGCGGCCGGTGTCGTACTGGTCCCCGGAGTACTTCGGGATCAGCACGCCGACACCCGCGTAGGCGAACTGGGTGAAGCCCGAGCAGTCGTACCCGACGGTATTGGCGCCGGAGTCGATTCCGCGGCTGGGTCCGTTGGGCTTGCCGCCGCCCCATGAGTAGGGAGTGCCCATCTGTGATCCGCCGCGGCGGATCACGTACTCGATGGCCGCAGGGCCGCGCACGATCCCCGGTGTGGCGCCGAGCGGCGGGCCGAACCCCAGGCGGCTGAGGAACTTTCGACCAAGATCCATGGTGATCTTGGCGGCCTGTGCCGTCGCCTCCAGCGATGCGTTGGCCATGGACAACGGATCGCCCGGCGCCCCCGCGCTGAGGATCTTGGGCAGGGTCGGGTCCCAGGCACCCGCCCCGGGCTGCGCTGCCACCGGCGCGACTAAGCCCAGCGACAGCGCACAGGCTGCGACAAAAACGGAAACGGCACGAAGCAGCGAGATCACCACTCGACCATGCGGACGGCGAACGGGGTCATTCCACTGGTGCGCACAGGCGAGATCTTGACCACCGACCCCGTGTAGGGGGCCTCCAGCATCTGCCCGTTGCCGAGGTACATCGCGACGTGCTGGCTGGCATTGGGCCCCCAGAAGAGCATGTCGCCGCGGCGCATCTGCGACGAGGGCACCTTGCGGCCGGCGTTGTACTGCGACCCCGAGTAGTGGTCCAGCTTGATGCCGATGCCGGCGAACATGTAGAGCATCAGGCCCGAGCAGTCGAAGCCGACAGTGCCGGCGCCGGAATCGATTCCACGGCTCGGACCGGAAGCGTCGCCACCGCCCCAGGAGTAGGGCACACCCATCTGCGCCATGCCGCGTTTGATCACGAACTCGGTTGCCTGCGGGCCGACCACAGAGGGGATCGCGCCATTGGTGACGCCCGTCGGGGTCGGTAAGATCCCGAGGCTCTGCAGGAATTTGCGCCCCAGGTCGGCAGTGATTTCCAGCGACGTTGTGATGATCTCGATGACCGCGTTGATGATCTGGATCGGGTCGCCGCTGACGAAAGCGCTCGGAATCTGGGGCAAGGTCATGTCCCAGGCGGATTCGCGATTGCCTGTGCTGGGGTCGATGTCCCAGTCGGCGGCGGCGTCAACGGCTGCGTTGGCCCTACCGCTGGGCGCGGCGGCCGGTTGGGCCGGTGCCGGGGAGCCCGCGGGGGCTTGACCTTGCTTGCCGGACGGAGCGGCTACCCTGCGCGCCTCCGCCAGCTTCGAGTGAGCCGTGGCGCGCTCGGCAGCGAGCTGATCGAGCTCGACTTGTTGCTGCTGAAAGGTCTCCTGCGCGCCGGTCAGCGCCGATACCGCATCCTGCTGGCTGGCCTCGGCGGCCTCGACGGCCTCGTCGGCGTTCTGTTTGGCCAGCCTGGCCGCGGACTCCTTGTTGACCTGCTCGGTACGAGCACGCTGAAGGTTGGCCATCACCTTCTGGGAACTGATCGAGAGCGTCTCAGCCGTGGCAGCGGTATTGAGGATGTCCGCAGGATCCGACGCGGTGAGATATGAGCTCGACGGTCCGCTGACGTACATCGCCGAGGCGAACGTGTCGAACCTCTGCTGGGCGGCGGCGATCGCGGTGTTGGCGTCCTTAACCCGCTGTGCGCTGGCCTCGACCTCTAGCTGGGCCGCCGCGGAGTTGTCCCGCGCGGTCTTCACATCCAGGATCGCCTTGTTCACGCTCTCCTGTTTGATCTGGATGGCGGCGCCGAGGTTCTGCAACTGGTGGTTCACGTTGGCGACCGCAGTCACCAATGTGGCGAGGCTGTCGGGGTCGGCGGGTTGTGCCTGCGCCAGGTTGGGCGTCGTCAGGACCATGCCAAATGTCAGGGATACCGCGCACAACCGCGAAGCGGAGGCGCTGCCAGGAATGCGTCTCATCGGACTCAAGTCTCCTAAGGCTCCGCGGAAGCGTGTCGGCATAATCTCGGGCGCCCCAGCTCAGAAGTCACATATGTAACATCTGCACCATTAGACGCGATATGTACCGTACGTCACATCTGACTCCAAAGAAACTTTAGTCACAAATTAGAACAATGTAATTACAATTTACGTTATCGAATGGTGACATTTGAATTTGCGCTCCGGTGCGCAGAACGCTAATCGGAGCTGGTAGACGCCGCCTGCACAGCCTCAGCCCGTTTGCCACGCATTTGCAGTAATCGGGTAGCAACGACCGCTAGAGTCACCGCCACAACCAGCACAATCGTGAATGGCGTCCACTGAAAGTGGGGGGCCGTCAACTCGCCGAGAAAATTCTGGGAGGACTGCACCGAGTTGCCGGTCTTGGCGAGATCCTGGCCGGCTTCCAGGGTCACTCGGTCGAACGCCGGGCCATAGGTGCCTGCATAGGACGGACTCATCGCCAACACCGTCGCCCCCGGATTGGCCTCGCCGACCTCGGTGGCGATGTCCCTCAGTGGCATTTCGGTCGGCGGGTTCACATCGATGACGACGATCTTGAGGTCGATCCCTTCCTCGCGCGCGCCCTCGACGACCTCACGCAGGGCAGGAACATCGGCCTGGTCGGCCGGCGGCACACTGACGCCGTCCTGCGCCACGTCGGCCACCACGTGCTCCATGTCGATCTCCGGCGGGATATACGACGGAAGAAACTGGACCTGGAGAGGGATCGAGTGCGGTCCGGCCACAGCAGCACGGTACGCGATGAGTAGGAAGCAGCGGGCGTGGCGACACGATATTTCTCGCGAGTATTTGACGTGCTCCCCGGACTGAAGTCCGAGGATTCCCGGGGGGGCTTACGCCGCTGTTGGGGTGCTTCCTGCTTCAACACCCACTGCCGCAACAGGTTGCGGTCTTACACGGGCTCCACAGGCGTTTAGTCTCTCTGCCCGCCCGGCAGCGAGAATCACGTTGGCGGCGTTGTGGTCTCTGTCGTGGACCACCTGGCACGACGGGCATTGCCACACCCGGATCTGTAGTGGGAGTTCGTCGAGGCGGTACCCGCACGCCGCACAGGTCTTGCTCGACGCCAACCAGCGCGAGACCGCGTGGACAGTGCGTCCGTAGTGGTCGGCTTTCTCGGCGATGATCTTCACGAACTGTCCCCACCCGGCGTCGCTGATCGCACGCGCGAGCCGACGGTTTTTCACCATTGCGGCGATGTTGAGGTCTTCGACGTGGAGCACTTGGTTCTCGCGCACCAACGCCAAAGCCTGCTTGTGGTGATAATCCCGCCGAGCCCGCGCCACCTGGTTGTGCACGATCGCGACTTTGCGCCTGATTTTGCCTCTGTTGGCTGATCCTTTCTGACGGCGGGACTTCTCCCGCTCCAACCGTCGCAGTTTGCGCAGCTTGCCACCGAAATGCTTCGGATTGGGGACATCGACTCGTTGACCATCGGTAGTGGCGACCGTGGCCAGCCGGGCGATACCGACATCCACACCGGCCTCCCGGTCAGTGACCGGCAGTGGTGATACTGGGACCTCGACAACGAAGCTGGCGTAGAAATGCCCGTCGGGTTCCCGAATGACCGTCACCGAGGAAGGAGTCGACGGTAGGCCGCGTGACCAGCGCACCCGCACCTCACCCACCTTGGCCACGAACAACCGACCGTTGGCTTTGAGACTGAATCCGTTGCGGGTCAGCCGAAACGACTGCCGCTGATCCTTACGCGACTTGAACCGCGGCCGGCCCACCTTGCGGCCCGCGCGTTTCCCGGTAACCGAATCGAAGAAGTTGCGCCAGGCCCGCCGTGAATCGTTGACCGACTGCACCAACGCCACACTAGGAACCTCAGCCAACCAGGCACGCGCTTGGGTGGTCTTCGCCGCGGCGATCACCCGGCGCTGAATCTCACTATCGGAGAACTTCACCCCGGCCCGATACGCCTCATCCCGCACACGCAGCGCGTCGTTGAACGCCACACGACAGCACCCGAACACCCGCGCCAGCATCTGCTGCTGGGCTGGAGTCGGTTCAATGCGGTACCGATAACGCATCTGCATGACCCGACCCTAAGGCCCACCTGCGACAACCCAGACCTACCGACGCGCTCGACACAGCGTTTCCTTGTTGCACGCCCACCTGGTGTTCGTGACGAAGTACAGGCGCCCGTGTTCACCGACGCCATGCTCACCTTCTGCGAGCACACCATGCGCGGGTCTGCTCCGATCTCGACACCGAGTTGATTGAGGTCAACGGCCAGACAGGCCACGTGCACCTACTCCTGGCCTACCCGCCCACCCTGGCGATCGCCACCCTTGTTCAACGGTTGAAGGGCCCCACCTCCTACACAGTGCGCCGCGAATTCACCGGTAGATGTGTCCGTGCCCGCATGCGCGGACACCTCTGGTCACCGTCCTACCTCGCCGCCTCCTGCGGAGGCGCACCACTATCAATCATCAAGCAATACATCGACGGCCAAGCACGACCACTCTGAAACACCGGGCTCCGCCCGCCGACTAACCCGATGGGCTCACACCGGACTGAAGTCCGAGGCTTGCGCCCAAGAATCCGGTCATCGGGGTAGCGACACACGCGCCCGAGGACAAGACTGGATGCGAGCAACCGAAATTTCCAACTTTGCCCTTACGGGACAAGCGTACTGTTACGATATCGAGCGCCGCCGACACAGCCCGTCGCGGCGATGATCAAGCCGGGAGCCGATGTGAGCAGCAAGAATTCATCCCTGAACTCGTTCGGAGCACGCGACACCCTTGAGGTCGGTGAGAACA
>Ga0114920_10000346_pt1 | contig 20231 bp, 17 predicted proteins | sample ChitaG_FD_88683 | JGI IMG/M metagenome (GOLD analysis project Ga0114920, IMG submission 88683) | Deep subsurface microbial communities from South Pacific Ocean to uncover new lineages of life (NeLLi) - Chile_00310 metaG | ecosystem: Environmental > Aquatic > Marine > Oceanic > Sediment ...
GTGCTTGCCCGATGAATATTCCGCTGAGAAGCCTGTCAAGGAAAATGTATGAGATAGTGGATGAACTATTCCAGTATAAGGCAGGAATGGATAAAAATGCATTGCCACTACTAATCGCCTATGAACCTACGGAGGCTGCGGATTTCATAAGGTAGGAGATAAATAGTGAGCAGCAGTAAAATAATGAATAAAAAAGACATAGGAAAACTCCTTAGCCAGTGGAGTGAAGAATTTGTAATATTGGTGCCCTCCAAGGAAGGTGATACTACCAAGATGGCCAAGTGGGATGGCAAAGATACCGGATTCATAGATAGGTCTAGAAACACAACACAACCAAGCAAAGCTAACTTCTTTCCTCCCATGGAGAAAATGTTCAGTTTTCAAAAAGACAAGGAAGGCTACCATATAGAATTGGCATCATCAGACAAGCATAAGCAACTGCTTTTTGCCATCCGTCCATGCGATGCTAATGCACTGGCTATACTGGATGTGGCCTTTAAGGATGGCTATGAAGACCCATATTACCTTTCTCAAAGAAAAGATACGCTACTAGTCGGACTCGGCTGTATTAACCCCTACGATAGTTGCTTCTGCACTTCTCTGGGAAGCAGCCCCTTTGACCTGACTAATGTCGATATCATGTTTACTGACAGCGGTGAGGAGTTTTTCATTGAAGAAGTTACCGAGGCTGGCAAGGAACTAGTTGCCAAAACTGAGGGGCTGCGAGAAGCAAGCAAGGTTGATGAAGCTAAAGCTAGCAAAGTAAAAGAGGCATCCTACAATAGAGTAACCAGAAAGATAGATACCAGAGACATTGACAAGAAGCTATTAGCTTGCTTTGAGAACGAAGACTACTGGGAGAAGGTATCTGCGAAGTGCATAAGTTGCGGCATCTGCACCTTTCTTTGCCCCACCTGTTATTGCTTTGATATCAACGATGAGTTAGTTAGAAAACAAGGGACAAGATTTAGAAGCTGGGATAGCTGTGCTTTCCCCATCTACACCGAGATGCCAATGGAAAATCCCAGGCCAGAGAAGTGGCGGCGAGTGAGACAGAAGGTATGTCACAAATTTGAGTTCTTCCCCATGAACTTCGGCGTCGTGGCTTGCACTGGATGTGGAAGATGTATTCGCCTCTGTCCAGTAAACTGGGATATTACCCAGACGATAGAGAGCATGCCAGCCATAATATAGTGCCACTATAAGGGAACGAAAATGACAGTCACTGATATTAGCCAGAGGAAAAGATTTTTTGCCAATGGCAATGTCTACTTGCCTCACATAGCGGTAATCGAGAAAATAATTGATGAAACCCCTGGCGTCAAAACCTTCCATTTCAACTTCAAGGATGAAAAACTGCGAAAGGAATTTGGTTTTCAGTCAGGGCAATTCGCTGAGTATTCAATATTCGGTGTTGGCGAGGCCCCATTTTGTATTTCTTCCAGCCCAACGAGAAGAGACCATCTCGAATTTGCCGTACAGCAAGTGGGCAAAGTAACTAATGCTTTACACAGGCTTGGCGCTGGCGCTGAGATAGGCTTCAGAGGGCCTTATGGCAATGGCTTCCCCCTGGAGATCTTACAGGGCAAGAATCTTGTCTTTGTTGGTGGTGGTATCGGACTTGCGCCATTGAGATCATTGATCTGGAACGCAATTGATAATCGCGATAAATATGAAAATATAGATATTATTTACGGTGCTCGTAGTCCGCATGACCTATGCTTCAAGTATGACCTGGATGCATGGGATAAAGATAAGACAATAAACATTGTAACCACTATTGACAAAGAGGATAAAAGCTGGGCTGGGAGAGTAGGCTTCGTTCCCGAAGTGGTGGAGGAAGTAGCCCCCTCAGCCAGTAACGCTGTAGCTATCGTGTGTGGGCCACCAATTATGATACGCTTCACCTTCCCTGTTCTAGCAAAGGTGGGCTTCGCTCCAGAGCAAATGATAACTACTCTGGAGAAAAGGATGAAGTGTGGCATAGGCAAGTGCGGGCGATGCAATATAGGCAATCTCTATGTATGCCGAGATGGGCCAGTGTTCACCTATGCCCAGATTAAAAACTTTGTCTCCAGCGAGTACTAGAATGCCAACAAGGGAAGGCTATCAAAGGTACTTTAGCTCTCCGAGCTTTTCTTGTTAGACGAGCAATCCTTCCATTTGTGCCAGGATTTGCTCATTGGTAAAGTGATTAAGGCTTATGACATCGCTGGGACAGGCGCTAACACAAGTACCACATCCTTTACACAAAACTTCATTAACCCGACATACCTCCTTTTCCTCATCGAAGGAGATAGCGCTATAGGGGCAAATGAGTTTGCAGAACTGGCACCCAGAACAGTTCCTTTCATCGATAACCGCGGTAGCTGCTTCGATCTCAGTTTTGCCTTTACTAATCATAGCCAGTACCCGACTAGCAGCGGCGGAAGCTTGAGCCACAGTGTCAGGAATATCCTTGGGGCCCTGACAGCAACCCACCACAAAGACGCCATCGGTTGTGGTAGCCACTGGATCTAACTTGGGGTGTCTCTCCATGAAAAAGCCGTCAGCACTTCGGTTTATATTGAATATCCGACTAACATTTTCTACATCTAGTTGCGGCTCCATAGCCGGGCATAGAATAACCATATCTACTGGCACTCTTATTAATTTGCCTAACAGAGTATCCTCAGACACGAGGATCAGTTTACCTTTCTCCTCCTCACTTACAGCACGGTCGGTAACCTGAGCCACCTTGCCCCGTATAAAATTAGCACCCTCATCTGAGATGCGCTTATAAAATTCCTCGTATCCCTTACCAAAGCAGCGCATATCTATGTACATCTGATACACTTCAGCATTAATTTTCTCCCTTATCAAATGGGAATACTTGAGAGCGTACATACAGCATACCCGGGAGCAATATTCACGATAGTTCTCATCTCTGCTGCCCACGCAGTGAATAATGGCAATGCTTTGCGGAGTCGAACCATCCTTCAACCTAATATCACCATCTGTAGGGCCAAAGGAGCTAACCATTCTCTCAAACTCAAGGCTGTCGAGAACATTATCCAGCCGCTTGTAGCCATATTGATAGATATTGCTGGAATCAAATAAACTATAGCCAGTGGCTATGATTATAGAGCCCACTTCCAGTTCAACAAATTCATCCACCTGCTCGAAGTCAATAGCCTTTGCCTCACAGATTTTCTCACAGAGGCGGCATTTGCCCTTCAGGAAGTAAACGCAATGCTCGCGGTCAATAACTGGTATATTGGGCACTGCTTGTGGGAATGGGGCATAAATAGCCTTCCTCTTGCCTATGCCAGCTTCAAACTCGCTGTCTGCTTTCACGGGACACTTTTCCTGGCACAAGCCACAGCCAGTGCACTTATCCTCATCGACGTACCTTGCCTTTTTCCGAACCTTGACCTTGAAATTACCAATATAGCCTGCAACCTCCTCCACTTCACTATAAGTCATTAATTCGATGTAGGGATGAGAGCCCACCAACGTCATTTTCGGCGTAAGAATACAAGACGAGCAATCCAGAGTAGGAAATGTCTTATCCAACTGGCTCATATGCCCACCAATACTCGGAGTTCTCTCCACCAGATAGACTTTATGCTCAGAGTCAGCAATCTCTAGAGCAGCCTGAATACCAGCAATACCTCCACCTACTATCAGGGTACTAGAATTGACCGGAACTTCCTTAGCTGCCAGAGGTTGGTGGTAGTAAACCCGGCTTACAGCAGCACTCACTAAATCTTTGGCTTTCTCTGTAGCTTCTTGTTTATCTTCAGTCACCCACGAGCAGTGCTCTCGAATATTTGCCATCTCAAACAAATATGGATTTATCCCTGCCTCCTGGCAAACGCGACGAAAGGTAGGTTCATGCATTGTTGGCGAGCAGGAAGCAACAACCACACGATTAAGATGGAAGTCACTAATATCCTTTTTGATCAATTCCTGGCCTGGGTCAGAGCACATGAAACTGTAGTCACGGGCCACTACCACAGAATCCAAACTTTGGGCAAACTGAGTAACTTGCTCCACATCAACAGTGCTGGCAATATTACTGCCACAGTGACATACATAGACTCCAATCCTAGGTTCGCTCAACATATTATCCCCCTAACTTCTTATTTCCGCTAAATAAACAAACTATCGAAACAAATCGTGGCATATATTCATTCAAGCAATGTCTTTATTATCTAGAACTAATACATTACCCCTGAACTTAAATACACCATAAGGGAAAATGGCGAGTTTTCCCTCTATCGCGTATCTCTCTGAGCGCTACTACCAGCAATGTTATCAACCAGCTAGTAATTCCTTTAGCTTCGTAGTAAAAGCGGGCACGACTTCTTCGTAGCGGCCTACCACTCCGAAATCCGCCTCTCTAAATATATTCGCCTCTGGGTCTTTGTTGATGGCTATTATAGTTTTTGAGCCAGAGCAACCTGCAATATGCTGGCTAGCTCCTGATATAGCTATGGCAATATAGATTTCTGGAGCAACTATCTTGCCTGTCAGGCCAACATGCATTGCTTCCGGTATCCAACCATTATCAGCAGGTGGTCGTGAAGCTCCTACTGCACCATGCAACACATCAGCTAATTCCTTTAACGTTGTCTTAAAAGGCTCAGGGCCACCAATGCCTCTACCACCACCAACTATCACAGGGGCATCCTCAAGCTTAATGCCAGTTACCTCTTCTTTCACTTTTTCTACTATCTTTGTTTTTACTGGCAACATATTTATTTCAATCTTTGTAGGTATGACCTCTCCCTTTCTCAAATCATTGCGCTCCCTTGGTGACATCGTCTTTGCCCTGATGGTAACTATCTGAGGCATGGCATCGCAGGTAAATATAGCTTGGGCATTACCTCCATACACAGGTTTCGTTTGCCGAAGCAGCTTTGTCTCCAAATCTACGCTTATATCAACACAATCTGTCGATAAGCCAGTTCCCAATCTAAAGGCGAGTCGAGGGGCTAAGTCTCTACCTACAGGTGTTTGCCCCATAAGTATAACTCTAGGTGAAAGTTCTTTAGCCAACCTTTCCACAACCTGTATGTAGGTATCTCCTTGATATTCCTTGAGCAAAGAATCCTCTACCGTATAAACCTTATCTGCTCCAAAAGCCATTGCATCCATTGGAGCCGTCTCGCCTATTTCATCGCTAACCAGCAGGCAGCACAAATCTTCCTTTAGTTCGTCGGCGAAATTCCTACCGCACCCTAACAATTCAGCAGTAATAGAAGCTAACTTTCCGTTTGTTACTTCGCCAAAGATTATCACACCTTTGTATTCAGCCATTGTTTCCTCCTCGATCTCAAATTATCTTTGTCTCTCTAAGTTTTATAGCTAAGTTAGCACCAGCTTCTGCTGGGCTTTCTCCTTCAACTATCTCACATTTAGCCTCCTTGGTTGGTTGAAAGAGTTTGACTAGCCTGACGCGTCTTCCAGCAGCACCAACTTGTGAAGGCTCAAGGCCTATATCGGCCGGCTTCCATACAATAGGTTGTTTTTTTGCTGCTGCCATAATTCCTTTCAGGGCTGCATAGCGCAAGTTGCCTAATTCACTTGTCACCGTAAGCATGGCAGGAAAACCTACTTCTGTGACTTGATAACCATCAGGAATAACCTGCTCCACTCTCGCTTTTCCATCAATGGCCTCTACCTTTCGAGCTAACGTTAAAGCAGGGATTGCCAGAATCTCGGCGATGCCTAATCCAACTTGCCCTGCATCCCAATCAGAAGATTCTCTGCCACAGAATATAAGGTCATATTCTCCAATCTTCTTGATGGCCATTGCCAAGGCATAAGCAGTTGACCAACTATCACCTTCTTCAAAAGACTCATCTTCGAGAAGGATCAGTTCGTCGCCACCTACAGCTAATGTCTTTTTTATCACATCACGAGCTATATTATTACCCAAACTAAGTACCGTGATCTTACCCCCCGCCTTATCTTTAATCTTTAGAGCAGCCTCCATGGCGAATTCATCATACTGACCAATCACAGGTTTTATATCCCGTGACAAGCTTACTTTATTAGTCGCTGAATCAACCTTAAACGCCGTTGGTGGCACCTCAGGATCAGGCACTTGCTTACAGCAAACGACCATCTTAATATCAGGCATTTCCTGGCCTCCTTACATACGAATTCTCAAATGTGAGAGTATACTAGAATTTGACCTCTGTCAATGACACTCTGTCTCTGTGGCTAAGGTTTTTGGCTTATTCCGTGGTATGATACATTCAGTGGTGTGAACGCCCGGGGGTGGAGGCTACGAGAATCCTTCTGAGAGACCAGGGGAACTTGTACTCCAGGATTACCGTGAGGGACGAATATCGGCTGGATATGCCATCAAACACTTCGGCTTAGACCCACAGGGTAAGCAGTGGTGACAAAGAGCCCATCCCATTTCCAATATGGTATGCTGAGTTACCCGGAAGGAGGAGGCAAACGATGAGTTGGATTGCTGACAAGACTGGGAAGTTCAGACAGTTATCAAACCCCTACCTCAGCCTGCACATCACCAGTAAGTTTCTCTTTGGTGTAGGCTTAGGAGTGCTGCTGGCCGATTGGTTCCCAAAATGGACTGGCTGGATATTCGTTATTATGGCTCTAGTAATAGCTATTCCAAGTGCGAGGATCATCCTCGGAAAGTGAGACGTTGAAAAGTTTTTCCCTGAAGAAATTGTGGCTAATGGCGGGCATCTCCGTCAAGGAGTTCTTCACCTTTGAACAAAATGCCAGAGGCAGAAAAAAGCGAAAAGAGGTACTTATACTAGCAGGGATATTCTGTGCCCTGCTGGTCAGCGCTATTGTCATCGGAATTAGCGACAATATACCGGGCCTGGTTCTATGCTACCTGGCAACTGTCACACTGATTGTTGCACCGGTGCGCGCCTGGAGAAAAACAAAAAAGTTCTTAATCCTGCTGGGTGCATCAGCGCTGGGATTCTTTGTTTTTGTTCTTCTACACAACGCCTTTTATGCCATAACCATACTTACCAGCCACATTGCCGCATTAAGCCATCTAATGGAAGCCTTTCATGTAATATCCTTCATTATTGCTGTTTTCCTGTGCCCAGCCGCTTTTCTGGTAGGAGCTGTAGGTAGCATAGTCTACGCCATCAGAGGACGGAAGAAACAAGTAATCGAATAATTCCAGCTCATACTCTCAAAGCCTGTTTTCCCAACTTCAGCGGCTACGATAACAAAGTGACCATTTTCACCCTATAATCATTAACCATCGAATCGCACCATGCCATGTTCAGGGCATAATGCTAAAATAGATACATGCCAGCAAATTTACCACCACAATACTTTGAAGCTGAGAAGAGATACAGGTCAGCAAAGGATCCGGAGGAAAAAATTGAGGCTCTGGAAGCGATGCTTGCTATTATGCCCAAACATAAGGGTACAGATAAACTCCATGGAGGGCTAAGGCGAAAGATTGCCAAGCTAGCACAACAAGCGGAAAAGAAAAATGCTACAGCCAGGAGAGCAGGCTTCTACATTCGGAAGGAAGGCGCCGGTCAGGTGATCCTAGTGGGAGCAACCAACGTAGGGAAATCGCAGCTACTAGCAGCAGTTACCGAAGCATCCCCTGAAATAGCTCCATATCCCTTTACCACCCAATCGCTTATTCCAGGAATGATGAAGTTCGAAAATATCCAGATTCAACTGGTTGATACACCACCTATAGGGCATAGGAATGTGCGGATATTGCTAGCTAACACACTCAGAATTGCTGACCTTATTGCTATTGTACTAAACCTGGGAATGGAGCCAATAAGCCAGGTGGAAGCCACTCTACATGGATTAGGAGAAGCAAGGATAGAGCCTGCAACAGATAATACTGCAGAAGCAGCTTCAGGAAGCTACCAAAAGAAAATGTTGATCATCGGTAATAAGAATGATACGCAAGGTTCAAATAATAACTGGACAAGATTAAATTCGCAATATAATACCTTGTTTCCTGTGATTTCGGTGTCTGCTAGAGAAGGAACCGGCTTAGATGAGCTGCGAGAAACAATTTATAAAGCTTTGAACATCATCCGAGTCTACACTAAAACGCCTGGAAGCAAAGCGGATTTATCTGACCCTGTAATTTTGAAGGAACGCAGCACTGTGCAGGAAGCTGCTGAATCCATTCACAAAGACTTTAAGGACAAATTGAAATATACTATGGTTTGGGGTTCAGGAAAATATGATGGGCAGAAGGTACGCAAAGAGCATGTACTCCACGATGGCGATATAGTTGAGTTTCGTATATAACTCAAGCTCCTCATCCTTGGTATTGTGGTGAAATAGAGTTCATGTTGTAATTTGGCATAACCCTTCTGCCAGAGCTTCGATGTAGGCTCTGTTTTCAAGTTTCAATCTCCACTTAGGTGGAATGGCATTTACGCCAAGGTATGCTCCCGAGATAGCCCCGGCCATAGAAGCTATGGTATCCGTATCGCCACCCAAGCTTATGGCATAAATTATACAATCTTTATAAGACCTCGGTTGCTTCAGGAAGCAGTATATAGCAGTTGGCACTGATCGCGATGCCTCTATGCCATTTCCAAGCGCAACAACAATCTGCTGCCTATCCTGCTCATCCAACAACTTTCTCATACTGGCTAACTTTTCCCTGTATATCTGGTTCTGAGCAAACTTCTGGAGCTTTAGAATAAAGGCATCCCGATCAATCTCCTCACCTGGAGCTATGTTAAGGGCTAAGGCTACAGCGTAAGCCTGGAGGGCTGCTCCCTCTTTGCCTAATTCATGGGAATGAGTGATAGAACTTGATTTGTAGGCAATCTCTCGCAGTTTCGCCGGGTTGCAGTAGTATAAAAGCCCTATCGGTGCTACCCTCATGGCTGCACCATTGCCGAAAGAACCGCCAGTATAAATCTTGCTTGCGGCGCTATGCCATGATTCACCGTTCTTTATCATCCTGAAGATTCTGGGAGGCCCTGGCCCATAGCCACGCCATGGCTCGGCTTCGTGGTTTCTCATCAATGCTTGAACCATGTGCTCTCCATCAAAGCCATTGCTTTCTATCAATGATTCCGCCACTCCAATTGTCATGTGAGTATCGTCAGTGTAAGTTAATTGCTCCAGCTTCTCACCTAAGTGCTCAATCTCTTCTATTTCAGCAATCCCTCTTCCCTCGCGCCAAGCTCCGAGACCATCGCCTATGGCTGCTCCTACCAAGCATCCACAAAACTCTGACTTTAACCCTTCTCCAGGCATGTCTTGTACCGCCACTCACTAAGCAACTTACAATTGTATATCACACAATGATTTGCAATCATCTGAGCCAAAGCCAAAAGTGGTCAATTTGGGTTAACTCTCAGTAGTTTCATAGTAATGCTCCACATAATTACCAAAGACTGTTAGCCTGGTATGCTTCAGCACTACCACAAGGTTTTCCCTATCACCGTCTCACCACACGCCCAGGATACAAATCCTTTCAGTGCGGCTTGAAGAGCTACTCCGTCAATGTTTCATAACAGACTATCTCTTCAAGAGATTTGCGTGTTTTCACCTTCCTCCCTCTCTTGGGAAAACCTAAAGGGAAAAGAGTAACCACTCGATATTTGTCCGGGATTTTAAGAATCTCCTTCACTCCCTCCTGGGAAAAAGCGCCCAGCCAACAAGTTCCCAACCCTTCCTCTACAGCGGCCAGAATCATATGGGTCACAGCTATGGCCAGATCCACAGGATAACTCGGGACTCCGCAGCCCATAACATATTCTGGCTCGGTAGCCACAGCAGCAATAACTATGGGTGCTTCACCAACAAAAGTTTGACCATTTGCCGCCTCGGCTAGTTCCTGACGTCGTTTGCTTTCCCTCACCACCACAAATTTCCATGCTTGCCTGTTACGTGCTGAGGGAGCCAAACGAGCTGCCTCTAGAACATTTCTCAACTTCTCTTCCGGCACAGGCCTGTCTTCATAAGCACGAACACTTTGCCTCTTTTTAATAGCTTCCTTCAATTCCATTTTAACTCCTCTGTTTAGTTGGTAACATTTCTGCTTTCTTAGCTTCACTCACTTCTTATCCAGCAACCCTTTCAACTTCTATACTTAAGACTGGGCTTGCCCCCTGCTAAAAACTATACTATATCAGGAGTTAGCCATATGGCAAGAGCCGACTTCAAAAGAGAATTCAACCAATCATACTATCCTCCTGCAAAAGAAGGAATGGTAGTTAGTGTTTCCTAAATAAACTTTCTAATGTGCGGAGCTTATTTCGTTGGAGAAGGCGAGGCTGGCCACAGGCTAAGGTAAGCTGCAGGTAGTATATTTGGTGAGGAGGAATTCTATGGAGGAGGTCGTCTGGCATTATAGTTCCGATGGTGGAAGAGCAAGAAAACTCAGCCGTAAGTATGATAATATATTATTTCACTCTGAATCAAAGAGCTACAGATTTGATACTGGTGAAGTTAGAGAGGCCTGCTTGCCTTCCACTATTATCCGCCTGCTCTAAAAAGATAAGCTGAAAATCATCCTTTCCACGTAACAAGGTAGAAGATGGCTGAGATAAAACTGGAGCAAACTACCAAGCGATTAGGCGATGCGCCGTTGGGAAGATTACTCCTCAGTTTGAGCCTACCTGGTGTGGCGTCAATGATAACCATGGCTCTCTATAATATCATTGATACCTTCTGGGTAGCCCGCCTGGGGTATCGGGCCATTGCCGCGCTGACCATTGTCCTGCCTTACCACATACTAATTATTGCCATCGGGGCTGGTACGGGCATCGGGGTCAGCGCCCTTACCTCACGACGCTTTGGAGAAGGAGATATTGAGGCTACAAACCGTGTCGCTGGCCAAATTTTCCCGCTAACCGTCCTACTCGGCAGCATCTCCCTAGCGGCCGCTGTTTTCTTCCCCCGCACTATCCTGACTCTTTGTGGCGCGACTCCCGATATTATGGATTATGCCACACAATATCTGGTAACCATCGGCTTTGGCGCGCCTTTCGTGATTTTCTCCATCGCGGCCAACAATCTGTTGCGTGGTTCAGGGGACGCCATCAGGCCCATGATTTTTATGATTACTGCCACCATTATCAACATCATCCTCGACCCATTCATGATTTTTGGCATCGGCTTTTTCCCTGAAATGGGCGTTCGTGGAGCCGCTCTGGCTACGGTAATCTCCCAACTGTGTGCTGCCGGGCTCAGTTTCTATTATATCGTCGCCCACAAATCTGCTTACCGGATAAAACTACCGCATCTTAGGCCTAACCTGCCAGTGCTACATGATATCTACCGTGTCGGCCTCCCCGCAATGATAATGGAGACTACGGAAAGCATAACCTTTGCCCTCTTCAACTACGTTCTTTCGGCATTTGGGTCATTAGCCATTGCCGCCGCTGGCCTCGCCATACGTATAGCTGATCTGGCCTTTATGCCCATGTTCGGTGTTGCCCAAGGGCTTTTACCCATTGTGGGTTTTAGTTTTGGGGCTCATCTCTGGGATCGCTTGTGGCGAGCTATTAAGTTAGCGTCAGTCAGCCTTGCCTTGACCCTGGGTATTGCCACGGCGGCATTGATAGTTTTTTCGCCGCAGGTTATCACCATCTTTAGCGATGACCCAGAATTAATGGCCATCGCTGTACCCGCTATGCGTATTACCATATCAACGCTGGCTCTTGTTGGCCCAACGATCTTGTTTATCACCGCTTTCCAGGGTTTATCCAAGGGCAAAGAAGCTATGATTCTTTCACTACTCCGCCAACTCGTATTCTTTGTTCCCCTATTATTGCTTCTGTCACGAATTTGGGGCATAAACGGGATCTGGCTTTCAATTCCAGCTACAGATATTCTGGGCTTCATTGTAGCAGGGCTATGGCTGTTCAGAGAATATAAGTTACAGCAACAGAAATGTGTGTGATCCGGCGTGCCTGTCCCGAAAACCAGTTCCAAGCAGACTGAGCTATCAGAAGACGCCACCCGTCCAGCGGATCAGCCTAGTTAGTCGACATAAGCTCCCAATCCACTCTCGAACTCCGCTGAGCCGATAGACCTGAGCACCATATCCAGGTTATTCCATACACTATGGTGAAAAATGTAGAGGGACAGAATTGTCTGGTATTCTTTCCCAGAATATGAACCCTATTCATGCTTAGAGCTAATAGAATTAGGTTAACATATATCCACCATCAACAAGAATGCACGAACCGGTGGTGAAACTAGAAGCTGGAGAGGCAAGATAGATCGCTGCTCCTTTAAGCTCATTTGCCTGTCCTGGCCTCTTCATGGGTGTATTTCTTATATCCCTCTTGCCCTCCTGTGTAGCAAGGTATTGATGAGTCATAGGGGTGTCAATAAAACCAGGAGCTATAGAATTTACCTGAATATTGTAGCGCGCCAGTTCTAAGGCTAGCGCCTTCGTCAACTGAAGTACAGCCCCTTTGCTTGCACAGTATTCAGCCGAGTCATCCATTACAATAAAAGAGCATATCGAGGCTATGTTTATTATCTTCCCACTATTTTGGTTCATCATTTCCTTCGCCGCTGCCCGAGAACATAAAAACACCCCTCTTGCGTTTATATTCATGACCCTGTCCCAATCTGCATCGCTCATCTCAGTGACAGGTTTCCCAGACTCTCCCACCCCGGCGTTGTTGACCAAAATGTCCACCCTGCCAAATTCTTTCACAGCGGTGCCAATCATGTTGTCTACCTCACTAGCATCAGTAACATCGCACCTAATGGGCACAGCTCTAACACCCAATTTCTCTATCTCGCAGCAAGTCTCCTGGCATAGCTTAAAGCGTCTGGCACATATGACAATGCTAGCGCCTGCTTCAGCTAGACCCCCAGCAATCGCCCGGCCGATGCCGCTATTCCCCCCAGTGACCACTGCCACTTTACCGCTTAAATCAAATATATCCAGCTTCATATTCCATCCTCCTGATATGATTAGCTTAGTATAGCATTTCATAACGAACTGAACTGAATCAGCCTTAGGCAAAGCTTCATCCATCATCAAATCTCGTGTGGCCCACTGATAGTTATTATCATCTACAAACCACCATCCCTACCCATAAGATATTCCTGCAGCAGTTACTTCGTTTGCCCATCAAATACAATCTTAGCCTCACAATTGCCCTCCACAATTGCCTTCACAGTCATAGTTTCCCCATGTGCATCGGCATAGCCGATGCGGGGTAAATCGGGCAATCTTAGCTCGGAGCTGCCAATTTCGCTCACTACTGTGACAAGGGATAGACTGTTGAGGGAGGCTGTTGGTGCCTTCGAGGACCCAACAAACTTTTGCAGTGTCATCTGGTAAAATGATACTGTGTTTGGTGAAGTTCCACCTGGGCAGGAGTCAATAGAATTCGCAACTAAGCAACCTAAATTCTCCTGTCTTTGCACCTGGGGGAGTGTCGGAATTGGCAGACGAGCATGACTTAGGATCATGTGCTGCAAGGCGTGGGGGTTCGAGTCCCCCCTTCCCCACCAAGGGTCTCAAGAGGTAGAACTGCCACTTGTTCACTCGATGGCATACCTTGTGGTATCGGCAGGTTATAGTGTGCAGATAGGTTGAGAAGGGCGATGGAAAACAGCGGCCTAAAGGGGGAATGGAAAAGGTAAGGCAAAGATTTATTTCTGGTGCCGGTGATAGAGAAATCTATAGAACAATAGCTAACAGGGTAATCGAAGAGATAGCCGCTGAATACAAAGCCCAGGGACTCTCCTCTCAATATCACCCAATGCAGGTTCTCCGCCAGCATATCTCCAGGGGATGGCCTTCTCAAGAGTTCTAAGATAGCTAAGCTATTTTCTCGTGCCAACGTGCGCACTGCTGGCTATGTGGTGGCAAGGCAAGCACCCGCAACTGCCAGGGGCATTGTTTTCCTGACTCTGGAGAATGAAGATGGCTTGGTTAATGTCATTGTTAAGTCGCAGGTCCACAGAAAATATCGCCAGCTAATAAGGTTTGAGCCGCTACTGCTTGTTGAGGGGGAGCTTCAGAAAAGGGATGGTACAGTCAATATCGTAGCCCAGCGATTCATGGCTCTGCGCCAGCATTGCTTGCATCCGCCTCTCTCTCCCGAGTCTCCAGATAGTCAGGGAACAAATGTGGCTGAGACTTCATCAGCCTGCCGATGTCACGAGCATTTCTGACTCCATAATCGCCATAGCAGTTATTGAACAGGACATGAAGTTGCCGAACCTTTGAGGCAAGCTCAGCCAGTTTCGGCAGCCACTCACCAAGCTCTTCATCGTCATAAATATACTTAAAGCGCTCCGCAACACTTATGCCTTTCTTCTGCCAGTTATCCCTGTTTCTGCCATGGAAACGAACAACGCCGATGTCTGAGGTTGCCTCAACAACTGGCGGCACTGATGATTTAAAGCCCTGAGGCTCATCAACACAGACGTAGATTAAGTTATTATCCCTGATAAAATCCAGCGTATCTTGTCTCCTGCTTTCATCAAGCCATGCCCCGTTCCGAAATTCAACTGCCAGCCTGAACTGGGGCAATTTGTGCTTGCATTCCACCATGTATTCCTTCGAGGTATCGCCTGGGTAAAACCACTCGGGAAATTGAAACAGGATAACGCCCAGCTTGCCGGCGCTATCCAGGGGCAGTAGCGCTTCACTGAATCTTTGCCACAGATGGTCTCTGATGCTGGCAGGGAGGTCACGATAATACAGGTTCGCTTTGCCAACTGGCGATACCATTTGCCGCAGGTCGGCGGGCAAAGCCTCAAGCTTTGTCGGATGCTGGGTGAATAGCCTGAAAGCCTTGACGTTGAAGGTGAAATTTGACGGCGTTCGCTCCACCCAGAGCCTTGCTGTCCGCTCCGCCGGCATTGAGTAATAAGTGCTATCAACCTCGACCAGCGAAAAGCGACGTGCGTAATGCTGGAGCCGTCTCTCAGCAGTATTCGCTTCTCCGGGGTAAAAATCCGTAGCCAGAAGCGTCGGGTCAGTCCAGGAGCAAGTCCCAATCGATATCTCAGCCATCAGATATTTTCCCCCTGGAAACTGCCCTGATAGCCTTCAGCTACCTCATGGCTCAGGCGCAAGAAAATAAGCTGAACGATGCGAGCATCTTTACTCAGGTGAAACCCACCTGGGTTGTACACAACCATGAGAGATTGTGATCTGCCTGAATAACCGGCATCCCAGACTGCAGTGTGAACGCTGACTCCGCAGCGCAGAAGACTGGACCGTGGCAGCGCCAGTGCAATCATGTTCCTGGGAAGATGCATTACCTCATTGTAGGTAACAAGATAGCAACCAGGAGATAGATCGATGCCACCGTCAGGGTCAAAGGTAAACGGCGAAACGTCAGAAAGAACTCTCTGCTGATTGTCTACGGGCACGCTGCCCCGAGAAGAGAACACAAATAGCTCTTTCACAGTCAGGTCTATGCCATTGGGCTGGAGCTGCTGCCCTATGTCATGCAAGTTGTGCACAAGTGGAGGATGTGCTCCAAGCAAGCTCAGAATGTCTTCTCTCGAAAGGACGCCAAACATTGCCCTATTGATCAGGACCGGTGATATCCCGGCCCATCTATCACAGTATAGACCAGGATAAGGCACCAGGCAAGAATGGGTAGCACTACAGACATTTCATAGGACTATTAGGCCCGTATAGTGAGGCTGGAATAAGAAAAAGAGGGGACTGCTTACTAGCTCCCTCTTTTATCGGTCGCGCAAGCGCCCTTCCCTTTCTGATTTGCTGCAAAATCTGAGGATCTCAGCAAAATTATTGATCCTTGCCAAGTTGTTGGTCTCCATAAACCCATCATAGGTAACGTTTATCCAGGGTTTCTGATACAGCGTGCTGAACTTTTCCGACATTGCAGCCACAATCCCACCTGGCATACACCCATGGGGCATCACCGATATCACACCGGCAAACTTGGCATTCTCCATCCACTCGATTCCACTACCTATACTGAGAACTGCCTCACTACCGCATTTCGGGGAAAGCCAGCGACACGCCTGCGACAGTAATTCCCCTGTCGAAGATTCTCTCTCATCAACCAGCTCCCTGAAATGGCTGGCTACCGAGCGCTCGTCATGCTGTTGCACACGCTCTATTATATAACTAACCATCATCTTCATGAATTTGCGATCCCGGATAGCATCCTCAACGTGTCTGGATGAAATATATTTCATCCACTCCGCCATTGGAGAAACAACGACTTCAAGACCGGCATTTTCGCAGACTCTTACCAGGTCGTTGTTGGAGAATCTGTTGGAGCGCAAGAAAATCTCACCGTTAATGCCAACCAGCGGCTTCCTGGGCAGGTCAGGATTGATGAGAGACTTAAACTCACAAGTCGCCCGCCGCAGGATATCATTGAAAGCCTCCTTCCTGCGAAGGCGGTTTGCAATCATTACCATATATTCCTCGAACAGCATATCTGCCGACCCATCCTGCTTTTCATAAGGGCGGGCACGCCACAGCAGCCTTTGCAGATAGTCCACGGCTACCCAAGCTCTCCAGGCAACGCGTCCAAAACCAGGGCCAATATTTACATCACGATAGGCGTTGTTCGATACGCTGCTTCGTATCGGAAGGTCAATGTCGAGGTCTTTAAGTATCCTGCTCTGCTCTATGGCATACTTCCCAAGGCGGCATGGTCCGTAGGCCCCGGCCATAAACGCCTCAATGTTCTTCAAGTCACCGCCATTGTCATAATAGAATCTCAAGAAGTCGCCCAGCGTTACACGGTAGGGTAAACACTCTGTGCCCGAAGTTACCCGATCGGCATAGAGCAGATTCTGTCTATTCGGTTCAGGAAGCACAATTGCTCTAATCCCATAGGCCTCCATCACAGGACTCAAAAGCTCAGCGTGAGGCGACATCCTGGGTAGAAGGAAAGTTTTCACTGGATTGATGAATGCGCTTACTCCCCTGTAAATATCTTTACGTGGGCCCTCACGCTGCTTGGCGAAACGTGCGAATCCTTTGATCGTGTCCACGAAGGCTTCCAGACGGGTAACGATGCCAGCCTCGGCTGCATGCTCGTCGATTTCCAATTGCCCCAGAGGTTTGCCTCCCATAATATCTTCCACAACCCGAAGTATGAATGAGTTCGGTCCACACCCGAAGTTTGTCAGCGCCAAACCATATAGCACTGGGTCTGATTCTGTTATGTCAGCGCCAGCTATATATTTGCTCTCATAGAACCAATATGGGCGGTCTGAATATTTCCTGGGGTTAACCGACGCAAGGGGCAGAAAGTCGAGCGGCACAGGCACCACACCAAGCTGAGCAAGCTTTTCGGCTATGCCCAGATTCGCTCCCGAGTCCTGCGCCATATACGACCTAGCGAATAGAACCACGCCTAACTGCTCACCCCTGTGCAGCTCTTCCAATAGTTTTCTGCCAATCGCCGCCTGGTCCGCCTCGAATCTGTCTTGCGATGCAATCGCAGCGAGGGCAGCCTTCCTGCCTCTGCTTCTGCTGAAGCCCATCTTCACAGCAACATCTGCAAGGTTCTTTATCACATCAGCATTGCCGTGGCTGAAATCGAGTATCGGTATCAGCAGCCGTTCTCCGAAGCCAAGCACACTGCGTATGATGAACGGGGAAGCCTGGACAAGAGGGCAGGAGTATTTCTGATTCTCATCCCCGTCTTTTTCACCCAGCCGGATAGCGCAAGGGTAGAGAATATAGTCAACGTCTCCAAGCTTTGCTGCATGCCCATGGAGAAGCTTGAGCGGGAAACAACTATCCGTATAGCTTAACTCGATTGCCCTCTCCGTGATTTCCTTATTAGTCTGGCCAGAGAGGACACATCTGACGTCAAGCGCGTTGAGAAAACCAATAAGTAACGGAGCATAGTCATATAGCAGCAGCGCCCTGGGAATTCCCACCAAAGGTCCCGTGCCGGACCCTTCCCTGTACTCCCGGAAGAGCAACTCTTCCCGTTTATCGAAGAAGGTTTCCTTCTTTGCATGGCTGGCAACGCTATCATAGCGGTCACATCTACTGCCATAAAAGGTAGGTGGCTCATTGCCCGTCTGCATGCGGGTAATAGTGCAGTTGTTGTCGCATCCTTTGCAGGTGAATGTGGTAAACGTGCACTCACTGTCAACAACTTTCTGGAAGCCTTTGAACTTGGACTCCCTATCGGCCATTTCCCCCTTTGCCAGAAGCGCTGCGCCTATTGCGCCGCTGATTTCTTTGTGCTCCGGCACAGTTAGAGTCTTCCCTTCAAGCTGCTCATGAAAGGCAGAGACAATGGCTGCGTTGTAGAATACGGCCCCGGTGAGGATAATCTTGTCGCCCAGTCTTTTGTTACCTACCACTTTGGAGAGATAGTTTTTCGCTATCGAGTTGGAAAGGCTGGCTATGATTACCTCCAGGGGCATGCCTTGCTGCTGAGCTGAAGCAACCGCCTGGCCCATAAAAGCAGCACATCTTGTTCCCAGATCAACGGTATAGGGTGCCTCGAACGCCAGCCTGGCGAATTCACCATTGGTTACTTTAACACCGAGCATTTCGGCTAGCTCGTCAATGAAGCTTCCCGTTCCAGCAGCGCAGGCTTTGTTCATCTGATAGTCAACAACAACGCCGTTTCTCTTGATGACAAGCTTGGAGTCCTGGCCACCGACCTCAATAATGTCCGCTTCAGGATCCAGCTCTACGCCGGCTCTTGTCTGTGCAGTAATCTCATTCTTAATCAGGTCTGCTCCGATGAAGCTGCCAACCAGGTATCTGCCTGAGCCTGTGATACCTACGCCGGCTATCTTGACCTTGTCAGCGCCATCCAGGAGCAAGTTCCTGAAGACTTCCTTGATCGCTTCAACAGGCTTCCCAGCAGTCATCAGGTAGTGTTTCCCTATGACTTTCTTGCCAGATTCATCAACTATCACCGCCTTGGTGCTGGTAGAGCCAATATCAACCCCGAGGTAGCCCCTGCACTCTCTCTCTATACTCTGAACTGGCTTGCTATCCTGGGCGGCAACAATTTCGAGCCTCGGCATTTCAAAATAGTCCTGACGGTCATCTGTTTCTGACAGTACAACCCCCCGTGAAGTCTTTCCTCTTGAAAGTAAAGCCGAACCTAGAGACTCGATATGAAGGTGGTTCTCAGGGACGATTACCTGTACTTGATGTTTGTTCCTCGCTGAAATCACATCATTGAGAGCCTTTACTACAGCAGCATTGGCAGCAACGCCACCAACAAAGTACACAGGTTCCTCAAAAATTCCCTTCTTAATGGAGGCAACCATTCGGGCAACGCTCTCGCAAAGCGCATAAAGCATGGCATCAACCGCGACTCCTTTCTGCTGCAGGTGGATAAGGTCAGTTTTGGCAAAGACACTGCATCTGGCAGCTATCCTGGGAGGGTTGCCCTGGCATTGCAGCGCCAGGCTGGCAAAGTCCGCCATACTGATGTCAAGCCTGTATGCCTGCTGCTCAAGAAACCTTCCGGTGCCCGCAGCACAAAGAGGGTTAGATGCCACCTTCCAGGGCTTTTTCAAGCCGTCTTCCAGCGCTATTACAAGGGTGGTCTGTCCTCCAATTTGTACGATAGTCTTCGCATCGGGGTGAAAATGAAGCAGTCCAGAAGCAATCGCCAGTGGGCTGCTATACTCTGCCCATTCGAGCTCTTTGGGGATCGCACCCTTACCAGAACCCGATACGCCAGCGGCAACAATCTGGGCAAGATTGAACTCAGTGCCTAATCTGGCGATGAGTGAAGAGGCCGCTACTCTCGGGCCAGTGCTTATCTTCTCGGCATGAAGCTGAATAATCTTTCCGCTCTCGTCGATAAGCAAAAGCTTAACATTAACAGAGCCGATATCTACGCCCAGAAAGTAACGCATTTGCAAGGCAAGTAATTCTATCAAGAAATGAGCTTTACTGAAAGACGGACGACTGGAAACCTCCACGTTCACTTCCGAGAGCTTTGGAGTCGATTGACAGAAAGCCAAGATGTTTAATCCAGTATAAGGATGTTTCTTGGTAGTGATGTCGACCGTTTCAACAGGTTAATCGATTGTAAGGACATAACGAGATAAGCGATGAACGAAATCCAGAAAACAGCCCGTTAGGAGTGATACAAGAAGTTATCTTACACCTGATAATGGATGGGGTGGAAGACCATGAGACTCCTTCCAAAAAATTGCTGGAAGTTACCAAAGTGGAGGAGGCCACAATGGCTGAAAGAAATGGAGAAGGACAGCGAGTTCAAGCACAGGTAGCCTCGCTATCTTCAGCAAGAGGTATTCTGGGTAGCTAA
>Ga0114920_10000348_pt1 | contig 20201 bp, 19 predicted proteins | sample ChitaG_FD_88683 | JGI IMG/M metagenome (GOLD analysis project Ga0114920, IMG submission 88683) | Deep subsurface microbial communities from South Pacific Ocean to uncover new lineages of life (NeLLi) - Chile_00310 metaG | ecosystem: Environmental > Aquatic > Marine > Oceanic > Sediment ...
AGTGCAGGCAGTCTCACCAGCACCAAATAGTCCGGCAATATTGGTCTCCCCCCAGGTATTGGTCGAAATACCACCCATCATATAGTGGGCCGCTGGAGCCACCGGTACCGGCTCCTTGGTAATATCCAGCCCCTGTTCAAGGCAGAACCGGTATATGTGGGGAAAGCGGGTAGTAATAACCCGGGGTGACAGGTGAGTGGCATCAAGGAAAACGCTATCCGAGCCTGTCTTCTGCATTTCATATAGTAGGCTGCGAGCCACTACATCTCGCGGTGCCAGGTCGCCTTCTGGTGCATAGTCAGGCATAAAGCGATGCCCTTCCACATTGCGCAAAACTCCCCCTTCACCCCTAACCGCTTCAGTTATGAGAAAGGAGGTTACCCCAGGCAGGTGCAAGGCAGTGGGGTGAAATTGAAAGAACTCCATGTCAACAATTTCAGCCCCGGCGTTAAAGGCTAAGGCAATGCCATCGCCAGTGGCTATCTCGGAATTGGTATTGAATTTGTATAGCTGACCAGCACCACCAGTAGCTAGAATCAGGAAGCGGCAGCCAAATTCTTGGCTGGACTCGGTACGGCAATCAAGGGCTTTTATTCCCTTAACTACACCAGCTTCTATTATTAGCTCAGTAGCCAGACAATCCTCAAGCACCTCGATTTTGGACTCAGCTACTTTTCTGCTCAAGGTGGTTTCAATGTGTTCTCCAGTGGTATCACCCCCGGCATGCAAAACCCGAGGTACGCTGTGAGCTGCCTCGATAGTGAGAGCAATATTCCCATTCAGGGTATCAAAGGGCACCCCAAAGTTGACCAGATCAGCAATGCGGTCGGGGGCTTCGTTTACCAGAATGTGTACCGCCTCTTCATCACATAAGCCATCTCCGGCATTGATAGTGTCCCGGAAATGAAGCTCAGGGGAATCACCCTTGTCAATTGCAGCCGCAATCCCCCCCTGAGCATACCGTGTGTTGCAATCAGCAATACTGCCTTTGGTGATAATGAGTACGCTGCCTAGCTCCTTGGCGAGTAAACCAATATAAAGTCCACCGATACCGCTGCCAACTATGATATAGTCGTATTGTTTCATTTGACTATTCTCATCCTTAATCTCTACTCTTGCTTTCTATATTGATATTTAGCCTTTCCTTCCTGGTAAAGGTCACCACCGTAAATATCATTTATCACGGTGGCAGGAAAATCTTCTACCTCAAGTTTCATGATTGCCTCGGCACCAAGGTCAGCATAGGCAATTACCTCAGCACTTTTAATGCTCCTGGAAATGAGAGCACCAGCACCACCTATGGCGGCAAAATATACCGCTTGATGTTTTTTCATCGCTTCTTTTACTTCGGGAGAACGGTTTCCCTTACCTATCATTCCCTTTAGCCCTTCAGCTATTAGGCGTGGCGAGTAAACATCCATTCGCCCACTGGTGGTAGGACCGGCGGAACCTATTACCTGTCCTGGCTTAGCCGGGGAAGGAGCCATGAAATATATAGTCTGTCCCCGAATATCAAACGGCAAATCCTGACCCTTCTCTAGGGATTCTACCATTCTCTTATGGGCAGCATCACGGGCAGTATAAATTATGCCATAGAGCAGAACCTCATCCCCTGTCCTCAGGCTTTTTATGACCTCTTCTTTAAACGGCAATCGAATCTCTTTTGGCATCACTTTACCCTTTTAAACTCAGTTTATTTAGCGTCCGATTCCTTTCAGCAGGTCAGAGATAATGATAGTTCTCTGTAATTCCATAGCACGCTCCAAAGCACTGTTCACAACGGCGTTTTGACACAGCCTTTCTAGCGGCAGTTCGTCAGCATATATTGGACCACCATGAATGTGAACCGCTCTATCAGCAGCCCTAGCTAACATCTGGGTGGTAAGGAGTTTAACCATAGCCGTTTCACGAGAGACTAGCTCTCCCCTATCTGCCTTCCAGGCGGCATAATGCACCATTAGTCTTGAAGCCTGTACATCCGCAGCTATCTCAGCCAGCGCTGCCTGAACACTTAGCCATGAAGTTATCGGTCGCCCGAACCTCTCCCAGGTTTTAGCATATTCAGTCGATGCCTCAAGTAATCTAGTTGCTGCCCCGATACACCTAGCACCTCGGATAATCCGTCGCTGGGGAAGCCATTTACTACCGAGGTGGAAAGCCTTCCCTTCCTCTCCCAGCATATTTTCCGGCGGTACTAGGCAATCATTAAAGATTAGGGACACTGGTTTTGCTGGCAGGGTTTGCCCCTCGTCTTTCCTCCCATTATTGACTACGGTAAATCCCGGGGTACTTCTATCTACCAGGAAGCAGGTTACCCCTCCCCTAACCCCGGCGTCAGGGTTAGTAAAGGCAAAGACAATGGCAAAATCGTCACCATTTATCGGCGATAAGGAAATCTTAATGCCATTCAGCAGATAGCCATCGGCTACTTTCTCAGCTCTGGTCTGCATATTAGCGAGGTCAGTTCCCTTTCCCGGCTCCAGGAGAGCAATATGAGCCTGCCTTCTTTTCCCTAACACCGGAAAGAGATAGTACTCCCGCTGTTTTTCATTACCATCAAAAAGGAGCGGGGTAACATCACCGAAGTTGAAAGGGACGATGGTCTTGGCTAACTCCTCCTCAACCAGGCAGATACCCAGGGTGCTTAAACCAACACCACCCAGCTCCTCAGGCAGGCCTAAACCCCATAACCCCATGCCCTTTACCATCTTGATCAGGTTCTCTTCCGTTTCACGAGGGAGTTGTAGCTTCCTATGGGGGTCACCATCTTGCCCCAATAGCTCTCTTTCCAGCGGCAGGAGCTTCTCTTTGACGAAGTCCCTGGCTAGGGTCTGGAGCATTTTTAATTCCTCGGGTATAGTAAAGTCCATTAAGCTTCCCCTTTTAAACTTGGCTTAAAGCCTCCTCTAAAAATAGGTCCAAATCTGGCTCTCCTTCGCTGCCGATTCGCCCCTCCAGTCTGGACATAACCTCTATCATGTAGTTATTTACAATATAGTACTTGATGGTGGTATCCACTTGAGGACAGACTAAGATGCAGGCATAACAGCGGTCACAGTCCTCAGGCACTAAACTCTCTAAGGCCATTGAGGTTCGCTGTTGGGTTTTCTGACGTCGGTGGGGTTCACGAACCAGCACCGGACAAATATCAATGCAGTTACCGCAGGCAAGGCAGGCTTTAACCCCTCCAAGCTCCTCAGTTACATCAAGGGTATGACCGGATGAAAGGCCACTGGAGAGAAGGCGGCACCTGGCTACCGGTGGCACCCTAGAGCTTAATATCTCACTTAGGATAGCCTCGATTTCCTTGACATCAACCTGGTTTTGCTGTGGCATCCCATTCCTTTCTTATCATTTATGTGGCCAGTGAGGCTAAAGTTTGCTCGTGCCGGGTGTAGTCGGGTAGTAGTCGTGGAGAAGCAGGTCTTGAGCTAAGCCCAGCCCGGGCGGTTTCTTCCTGCCAACGGCGTACATGCTCTAGGCTGAGTGAGCCTAGCTTTACCCCTTTACCCCATTGGGCGGCTGCCTTACCGGCTCTACGCCCGAAGACAAATATATCCAAGGTTGAGTTGCCAATAAGTCTGTTTCTGCCGTGCACCCCACCCTCACACTCACCAGCGGCAAACAGCCCCGGTATACCGGTAGCCCCACTGGCATCAATCCGAATGCCTCCATTTTGGTAATGAAGGGTGGGATAGACCAGTATTGGCTTGTGGGTAATATCAATATCAAAGCGAGTAAACTGGCGAACCATAGCCGGTAACTCCCTGGCTATAGTTCCCCGCCCTCGTATTATGTCAATCATCGGCGAGTCAAGCCACACCCCACATTGCCCATTTGAGGTTACTACCCCCTTCTGACGTTCCTGACACTCCCGGATAATACACGCGGCAACTATATCTCGCGTCTCCAAGGGATTAATAAACTGCTCACCATCAGTATTAACTAGCTGAGCACCAAGGGTTCTAACCTTCTCGGTAACAAGCTGTCCTAAAATTTGCCGCGGATAGGCAACACCGGTAGGATGATACTGCATGGTATCCATAAAGATGAGTTTGGCGCCTACCCGATAGGCCAGCACCAGCCCATCACCGGTAGCCCCATAGTGATTGGTGGTGGGGAAACCTTGATAGTGTAAGCGGCCACTGCCACCAGTAGCCAGTATTACTGCTTTGGCTCGTACCACACTAAGCTCATTGGTTTCCAGGTTCAAAAGTATTGCCCCAGCTACTCGCCCGTTACTATCCAGCAAGAGCTCTACTGCCGGTGAGAACTCAAGCACATTTAGCTCGCGGTTTCTTATCTCGTCACGAAGAACTCGCATCTCCTCAAGACCGGTGTAATCCCGGGCAGCATGCATCCTATTTCTTGAAGTACCACCACCGGGAAGTTCGTGCATTGAGCCATCTGGCTCCTTATCCCAGTTAACACCTAATGACTCAAGCCACTTAATCACTAGCGGAGCATCCTTAACCAGTACCTCCACCAGTTCCGGTATATTATGAAAACCACCCCCACCCATGGTATCAAGGTAATGAATTGCCGGGGAGTCATCGGGTCTATCTGCAGCCTGGGTGCCTGCCTGGGCACCAACGGTATTAGCATCACCCAGACGCAGCTTGGTCACCAAGAGAGTACTGGCGCCATTTTCCTGAGCTAGAAGTGCTGCTGAGGCACCAGCACCCCCACCCCCGATTACCAGAACATCAACATCATAGTCTAGCTTCCCTAGGTCAATTTGTTCCGGGTCAATATAGCTTTTACCTTCAAGTAAATCAGCCAGCTCCTTGGGGGCGCGGTCACCCTTGTTAGGTCCTACCCTAAGCTGGCGCGTCCCCTCAGCCCAAAAATCAGGATGAAAGCGCTCAAGGAAGCTCTCTATCTCGTCAAGGCTCAGGCGAGGAAAAGTCTCTTTAAGCCTCCTCTCTCTGGTAGCCTCCAATTTAGCAATGCTCTTTTCCATTTCAGTCGGATACATCCAACTACTCCTATTTAATTCTGGTTATGGGGGTTCAATAGTACGCTCCTTATATCTTTGGCGTAATTTATCCTCACTCATATTCTTTAATTCTTCAAGCTCACTGTCAAATTCCCCAGCCGCTATCTCTTCTATCTTGTCTTGCAAATGTTTGGAGGGTAAAGATAGGTATCGCCCGTATAAGCGTCGGCACAGCAAAGCTATGTTGTAGGGTACTAGTCCCTGGGGGCATCTGGCGGCGCAAAGACCGCACATCACACAGTCAAAAGATTTAATACTAACCGCGGCAATATCACCCCTTAAGGCATCAGACATGCACTCCATCACCTCCAAGTCTTGCGGACAGCTCTTGGTACAGCTGTTACAGCCCAGGCACTTGACTATATCGGGATAGAGATTAAGTATTACTTCGCCACTAGGCTTTATTTCTTCCAAATCATAAAAGGCTTTACCGGCTGGAAAGAATGGCAACTGCACCAAATACATCTCCGGCTCGACAACTGTCTGACAGGCAAGGGCATAGCGCAGTTGTGGGTCATTTTTGTTGTTGTAGATGGTGGCACAGGCACCACAAAAGCCGGCCCGGCAGCCTACCCCACGAATAAGTTTATAGCCAGCATATTCCAGCGCTTGAATAATGGTAAGCCCTTCGGGAACCTGATAGTGCCTGCCCATGATATAGATATCAATCACTTCTCCTACCTCAGCCATTAGATAATTGCCTCTTTGTGCCGGGCGCTATGGCACTGCAGATTAACCGCCACCGGCAGGCTGGCAATATGAGCTGGAAAAACCTCAGCGTGAACCGCCAGAGCCGTAGTCCTGCCGCCGAAGCCCTGTGGTCCGATGCCAAGTCTGTTTACCCTTTCCAGGATTTCCCTCTCCAGCTCAGCCGTTTCATTATCCGGGCTTGGTTCTCCCACCTGGCGCAGTAATGCCTTCTTTGCCAGTAGCATTGCCTTCTCTGCGGTGCCGCCAATGCCAACGCCAACGATGACTGGTGGACAGGGATTACTCCCTGCCTCATCCACAGCCCTGACCACGAAGTCTATAATACCTTCACGACCTTTGGCTGGGGTAAGCATCCCGAGACGTGTCATATTCTCGGCACCACCACCTTTAGGCATGATGATGATTTTAAGCTTCTCACCGGGGACAATATCAGTATAGATTATAGCTGGTGTATTATCTCTGGTATTTATCCGTGCTGAGAAGGGTTTACTGACTATGGACTTGCGCAAGAAACCTTCATTATAGGCTTGGCGCACACCTTCATTTACCGCCTCATTGAGGTCTCCACCAATAATGTGAACGTCTTGCCCTATTTGGAGGAAGACTAAAGCGGTGCCACAATCCTGACAAAGGGGCAGCCTCTCCTTGGCAGCAACTGCGGTATTTTCCAGGATTCGATTAAGCACCTCTCGCCCTACCGGTGACTCTTCGCTATCCCTTGCCGATTTAAGCGAAGCTAGGACGTCATCACCTAAAAAGAAATTAGCCTCCTTAAAAAGGCGGGCTACGGTACTTATTATTTCTTTAACTTTAATATCTCTCATTGATATTTGCCCATACCAATTTTTAGCAACCTAGTAACATCACTAGGCTTCTCAGCCACCGGTACACCAGCAGCACCAAAAGCATCAATCTTGGACTTAGCTGTGCCCCCCCCACCCATGATTATTGCCCCGGCATGCCCCATACGCTTTTCTGGAGGAGCCAACCTTCCGGCAATATAAGCCACCACCGGCTTGGGGTAATCTGTTTTTTTAATGTATTCAGCCGCCAGTTCCTCAGCATTACCACCTATCTCACCTATCAGAACTACACCTTCGGTTGCCTCATCATCCCTGAAAAAATCAAGCAGGTCAGTAAAGCCAACTCCGATGATGGGGTCACCACCCACACCGAGGCAAGTGCTCTGCCCCAAACCTGAGGCGCTAATATGTGAAGCAATCTCATAGGTTAGGGTACCACTTCTGGAGACCATACCGACACTACCGGGTTTAAAAATGTGACTCGGCATTATGCCAATCTTTATCTTATGGGACGGGTTTATTAAACCGGGGGTATTGGGACCAACAATTACCACACCGCTTTTGCTGGCTTTAGCCAAAAACTTAATAACATCCTTTTGCGGAATAAGCTCGGTAATAATAACCAGTGTTTTAATGCCAGCCTCGATGGCTTCGATGACAGCGTCTTTAGCCCGAGCTGGCGGGACGAATAAAATAGATGTATCAGCGCCATGATTTTGGACTGCCTCAGCGACGGTATTATAGACAGAGACACCTTCAACCCTTTCTCCGCCTTTTCCTGGGGTTACACCAGCAACTATTTCTGTGCCATAGTGCAGCATAGAGGTAGTGTGAAATCGGCCTTCATTGCCGGTGATACCTTGCACAATTACCCTTGGTTTTTGGTTTATTATCCCGTTCAATTTTTACCTTAAAGTCCCAATACTCTCTACAGCCTCTTCCAGATTAGAGTAAGTATTAATCCCAGCCTTATTGAGAATCCCTTTCCCCTCTTCCTCATTGGTTCCCATCATCCTCACCGCCACCGGCTTTTTAAGATTAGACTCCTTAAGGGCAGCGATGACTCCCTGGGCAACCAAATCACACCTTGTTATCCCGCCAAGGATATTTATTAAAACTGCCTTTACCTCTGGTTTGGACAGAACCAGCATCACCCCTCTTTTGATAATCTCTACTTGGGCTCCGCCACCTATGTCCAGAAAATTAGCCGGCCTACCGCCGTAAAGATGAACCAGATCCAGTGTTGCCATCACCAGACCAGCGCCATTGCCAATAATGCCAATATCCCCGCTTAAGTCTACATAGGCTAAGCCCTGTCTTCTGGCTTCAGCCTCAAGCGGGGCATCATCCAGTCTTATCAAGCTTTTATCCTTAAATTCAGGGTGCCTGAAGAGGGCATTATCGTCCAAAGTAACCCTGGCATCAGCAGCTACAAACTCACCTGAAGGAGTCCTAACTAAAGGGTTTATCTCAACCAGTTCAGCATCATAGTCCGTAGCTACTTTATATAGTGTAACCATAATATGAGCCAACCTGGTAGTCTCATCTTTGCTTATGTCAAATTTATTTAGCATCTCTATTGCGTCTTCTCTACTGAAGCCAGTCAGGGCATCAACCCAGTGTTTTAATATCTTCTCTGGGGAGGTTTGAGCCACCTCCTCAATATCAACCCCGCCACTGGTAGAAGCTAGGACAAGATATGTCTTAACCTGCCTGTCTATTGCCACCGAGGCATATAACTCCCGAGTGATGTCCAGCCTTTCCTCGACCAATAACCTATCCACTCTATTCCCGTTGATAGTGCTACCAATGAGGTCTTGGGCTGCTTTCTCAGCTTGAGTTGGACTACCAGCAAATACTATCCCACCCAACTTACCCCGGCTTTTGGCAAGGATTTGGGATTTTAATACTACCGCTCCACCTAACTTATTAGCTGCTTGGGTGGCTTCCTCTACGCTACCTGCTAGCTTACCCCTGGGGATTAGAATACCGTACTCTTTTAAAATGTTTTTAGCTTCAAATTCAAAAAGTCTCATTGCTTCCTTTAGATGAAGGGCAAGGGACAATTACCTGTAGCTTAAGAATCCCCAATTTCAAGGGGGTTTTGGAGAAGCCAATACCAGTTTAATATTCTATTAATCCAAGGTAGGAATATTCTTGCTAGCCTCGTATAATGCTTTAATTTTCAGATCTGATTCTTTATCTATTTCCTCTTGACTCTTGAAAATCTTTTCAGCACGACGATACATATTTTCAACCCGTTCCACCTTGGTTAACTTGGAAGCAAGGAGGGTTACCGAGACCTCCCCAACCCTTCGGGGATAATCACCAATTCTTATGACCGCTTTAGGACACCTGTCCTCAAGATAAGTAGCAATCTCCTCCAAAGCAATTAAGGTAACAGCTTTTCTGGGGGCGCCAATTAAGGCTAAAACTTTCCTGGTATCCTCCAAATCAATTGTCAAACACAGATTGTTCACCGCTTTTTCAAGGGCTTCAGCAATGATAGTGCTTTCCTTTAACCCTTCTCGGAAATGCTCCTTCCTTCTCAGGCTAAAAGCAGAAAGGGCAACCACTCCCCTGCCAATAGTAGTAATACCCTCAAGTGATTGCCTAATGTCCCCGGCATCCATTACCTTGCTACCAACATATTTATATCTTTTCTCTTCACCAGCACAGAAAAGGTCGTAAAAATTCCCCACCATTTGACGGTTTATTTCCTGCAGATTCACCCCCAGGGTACTCTCGGTCTTGCCGAATCGTTCATTATCAAGCAGAAACACAGCATCGGCATAGTTACTTACTGTCTTCAGACAGGTAGCGGTGTTGGTCACCGCATAAGAAGTAAGCCCTTTTTCTTCATATTCAAATGGAAGCACTATTATGGCGTAGACGGGTTTGTCTATCCTCTCCTTAAGTAGTTTTACCAGCCAGCCAATACTTCCCGAACCGGTACCCCCACCACCACTGGCTATTACTATAACCGCGTCACTCTCGTGGAACTTTTTAGCGTTCAGGATATTATCGCTGAGAAAGGTTTGACTTTCCCTGATAATTCTGGCGGCTTCAACATTTACCTTGCCTACCCCGTGGCCATGGGCTCTGATAGCCCCGATTAAAATCCTGTGCCGTCTATCATCAGGGATGTGTCGGAAGCTACCCAGGTCGGTCTCATCGGTATTAATTGCTACCGCGTTGGTGATGATTTCAATGCCACGTCCGAAAAAAGATTTGGAATACTTATTGATCACGTAAAACTCATCAGCAATATTACTGCCGCACTGACCGATGCCAATGGCAAATATCTTCATTTTTCACTCCTTCAATCCTATTTGTTTGATATCACCTTCAGGCTAATTGTATCAATAAGATAATTCTAGTGCAACCTAGCCAACCATTAATGTTTTTGGCTAAATAACCTAAAAGACACAAGTAGCAACAATTTTTAAGTTAACGCTGGTATATTCCGGTAAGTTGACCCTGAGCAACAACGTGTCCTTTTATAGCCTCGAGAACCTGTTTCTTGGCTACACCCGCTGCTAAATCTAGACGCCCATCTAGTGCATAAAGGGTAAACTGGTAACGGTGGGGAGAACCGGGTGGTGGGCAAGGACCACCGTAGCCGATTTTACCAAAGTCATTCTTGCCTTGTAGGGCACCACTTGATAGTTGTTTCTCAGTAGCAACAGCCTCAGGTAGCCCTTGGCTATCTGGTGGCAGGTTAAATATAACCCAGTGGGTAAACACCCCAATCGGGGCATCTGGGTCATCTACAATGAGAGCCAGAGTCTTTGCCTCTGGGGGGATTTGGCTCCAGGTAAGCGGCGGTGATACATCCTGTCCCTCACAGGTGTATTTGGTCGGTATTCTTTCTCCTTCTTTGAAATCCGGGCTTAATATGGCTATTGTCATTTCACCCTCCTTAAGTAGTGTCGGTTCTTTGTGCTTAGAAGATAGCGGCAGTAAGCTTATAGTACTGAACAATACCACCAGTAACAGCAATCGGTAGCAGGTAACCCTGTTTCAAAGATAATGCAGCTTCATTTAAACCACCTGCTATTCTTGGACACATGCAGAAATCGTAATTGTTTACTGCCTTATTGTCAAGATGGTTTATCACATGACTCCTCAAAGTAACTGATGCTATAATGTATTGGTTCCGACATAGGAGGTTTAATAATGAGTATTCCGTCCCTTTCCTTGAAAGATAAAGTGGCTATCGTTACTGGCAGCAGAACGGGGATAGGTAGAGCTATTGCTCTGGCTTTTGCTGAGGCTGGGGCTCAGGTTACTGTCTGTGACCTGATAATTGAAGATGGTGAACTGGAGGCTGCCGCGGAGGAGGTTAGAAAACTTGGACAGCGTTCCCTGACTATACAGGCTGATGTCAGTCGCAAAAGTGATGTTGAAAATTTGGTTCAAAAGACGGTTGATGAGTTTGGTAGCATTGATATTTTAGTCAATAACGCCGGCGTTTTTGCCCGTGCTCCATTACTTGAAACCACTGAAGAGGTCTGGGATAAGGTAATAAACACCAATCTGAAGGGCTGTTACCTCTGCTGCCAGGCAGCAGGCCGGCGTATGGTTGAGCAAAAGAGGGGCAGTATTATCAATATAACCTCCGCTGCCGGTATTAGACCAATCCCCTACCGTGCCGTCTATGGCACCTCCAAAGGTGCCATAATTACCCTCACCCAAGCATTTGCTATGGAAGTAGCCCAGTATCAGGTAAGGGTTAATGCCATCGCTCCGGCTTTCGTCAGGACAGATATGTTTGTCAAAGCCCTAAAGGAAAATCCGGAACGTGCTAACAAAATGGTAGCTGAAATCCCAATGGGGCGTGTCAGCGAAGTGAGTGACCTTATTGGGGCAGCTTTATATTTAGCCTCAGATGCCTCTTTATGGGTTACCGGACATACCTTGGTTGTGGATGGCGGCTATCTGGCCGGGGACTACGTTGCGGCTTAAAGAGCAGTCGGTATGATTATATACATTACTGCATCATCATACCCGGTAGCCATAAGGCAATCTGCGGGAAGATGGTTAGTATGATTATGCAGATAATCTCAACCCCCCAGAAGGGGAGGATGCCCTTAAATATTGTCCCCATCGGCACATCCTTGGCAACACCGGCAATAACAAATACATTAACGCCAACCGGCGGGGTAATCTGCCCCATCTCCATCATGATTACCATGATCACCCCAAACCATATCGGGTCAAAGCCTAGGCCGAGAATGGTGGGATAGAAGATGGGCAGGGTAATCATAATCATCGGGATAATGTTCATCAGCATACCAAGGATTACATAGAGGAACAGGATGAGTAGTAGAATAATATAGCGGGATACCTCAAGCCCTACTATCACGTCTGATATAGTCATTGGGATTTGACTCATGGCGACGAAGCGTCCCAGGATAAAAACACCCACTATAATCAGCAGTATCATGGATGTATTCATCCCTGTTTCAATTACGGCCTCACGAAAGGCAGTCCACTTAAGTCTCCTTCTGGCTAGGGCGATGACCAGGGCGCCGAAGGCACCAAGCGCTCCTGCTTCGGTGGGGGTAACAAATCCCCCGTAAATACCGCCCATAACTAACAGGAACAAAACCAGCATTGCCCAGGTACCTTTAAGCGACTTCATCTTCTCCCTAATGGTCGTCTGGGGTCCCCTGGGACCAAGGGCGGGGTTAAACCGGCAGCGGAGGTAGATAACGAGCATGAACATGCCGGCAAGTAGAATCCCGGGTAAAATGCCGGCAATGAAGAGCTTACCGATGGACTCCTCGGTAAGCAGACCATAGATAATAAAGCCAATACTGGGCGGGATGAGGATGCCTAAGGTACCCCCGGCGGCTACAGAACCGGTGGTTAGGGCTGGTTCGTAGTTAAATTTTTTCATCTCCGGGATGCTGATGGCTCCCATTGTCGCTGCTGTTGCCAGGCTGTCGCCGCAGATAGCGGCAAAACCGGCGCAACCACCGATGGTAGCCATCGCCAGCCCCCCGGGCTGATGCCCTACCCAGGCGTAGGTTGTCCTGTAAAGCTCTTCACTGACCCCGGCGTGGAAACATAATAATCCCATAAGAATAAAGAAGGGAAGGACGGTAAAGATAAAGGTGGCGGCAGTGCCATAGGGAATGGTCTTAAAACCAGACATGGTGGGGTCAAAACCTGTAAGATACCAGAAGCCGATAAAACCAATAAATGGCATGGCGAAGGCAATCGGCATTCTCAGCATCATCAGGGCAAGCATAATTGTTGCCCCGACTAGCCCGGCGGTCATCGGTGACCACTTAATTTGCAGAAGGTCGAGCCACGCCGGCGCTCCGATTAGCAGTGTGGCTATCGCTACAACTAATAAAAACCACAGCCACGGCTGGCGGGTAGTTTTCCAGATGTCTGACAGGGACTGGAAAAAGTCCCGCATCAGGACAAGGACTAGCACGACAGCACCAAAAGCGATTAACCCAATAACCGGCCATACCGGAAGAGAAAGAATCCCTGGGGGTATTTCCTTGGTGTGGAAAGTCCCCATCGAGTGTAGAAAGGTTTGCCAGGCTATTAAAGCGATGACAAGTATGCCGAAGATATAGGTAGTGCTATCAATAATTGCTTGAGCCGACTTGGGGAATCTGGAAACGAATATATCAATGCGGACCGTGCGCTTCTTCAGCTGGCAGTAAGCCCCCCCCCAGAAGACGACAATGGCTAGCATGTATCTTACCCACTCAAGGCTCCCCATTATTGGGGCTCTGAAGAAATAACGCAAGCTAACATCCGTCACCACAAAGAAGACCATAAAGACGAGGATGCTGGTGGCAACAACGTTGATGGAGCGACCTAGGGGGTCAACGACTCTAGTTAGAGAACCAGCCATCCGCTCGAATATTCTAGCCACTGCACCCTATCCTTTCTGACAAAACCTTTGGTATTGTTGCATATCCCATACCTATGAAGCAACGAAAATAGTATCGTCCGGTCCACACCCCTATATCCCAACAAAGCGGCAGGCTGGCGCGGCCACTTGCGTGCACACACAACCAGCCAGCCGCTTGCGCTAACTGTTTTCAGTTATAGCTTCTTTTTGCTATTTTACCGTCAGTGCTATTTCTCCAGTAGCCAGACCCTGCCGGCGACGCCCCACCAGTCATCAAAGCCGTAGGCATTACCAGCGTATTTCTTGGCAAGATCACCCATCTTGTCAAGGATGGCTTGCGCTGGATAGCCTTGGGCAGTCACCTCTGCTATCCAGGCATCTTTTATGGGCTTACCGGTAGGCGCGGTGAACGCATCCCTTGCAGCACCGGTGGGCTCAAAGAATTCGTGACCCTTGCCTTTCATCTCATTGATGACATCGGTGGCCTCATTGGTCAGCGTGGCACCGCAGAGACCTGACATTGACATACCGAGGTCCCTAAACACCTGCTGGACTTCAGCCGGGAACTTGTTCCAGGTGGTTTGGTTCATATAGCCGCCCCAGGGAACCATGGAGATGTTGAGCACGGTATGGTAAGGCAGTAGGTCAACCAGTTTTGCCGAGCGAATAGGAGCCCATGGCCAGCAAAGGCCAGTCAACATACCCCTTTCTATCGCCGTATAGGTGTCCTCATAGGGTGTGGTTACCGGTGTGGCCCCCATGGCAGCGATGATTTGCTCATAGACTTTACCAGCGGCATAGAGTATCTCACCCTTGGAATCAGCAGGGGTCGGGAATACCTTGGTACTGGTATGGAAGTTAAAGATGTCAGTAGAGTGTACCCAGACCGGTACTAGACCGGCATCGGCAAAGTTCTGCTGCATATCTGGTGACCACTGCAGCATGTCCCACCAGACCGGGCTAGCCTGCCAGGAGTTTTCCATTTGATAAGGTACGGCGATACCCTGCTGTACTAGGAAAAGCGGGTCTTCACGGTGCAGGTCAATGTTACCACCGTCAGCAACACCGTCCCTGATGGCTTCATAGGCATCGGGGCCCGAAGCCAGGGTGGCACCATCAAACCATATCATCGTAACCCTACCGTTGGTGCGATCTTCTATCTCCTTGCCCCACCAGTGGAATGAATCTGGAGTTAGTCGGTGCAGAGGAGGATAGCCATTCTGCATCATTAGCTCAAAAACCTTGCCCTCCGTTGGTGGTGCTGGTGGTGCTGCTGGTGCACAGGCGGCACTAAATGGCATCGCCATTAGGGCTACCATCAAAAGGATACTACTGATTAGCACCCAGGTTTTCTTTCCTTTCAATTCGATTCCTCCTACTTTTAGGATTTCAACTCGTCTGGAATCAGCTAAGTATTCCTCGATACTCATCACCTCCTCTTATTATCATTTTTCATGTTTCCCTAGCTTCTGTTCGTTAGTATAGTTATTAAAACCTTCTTTGTCAATACCTTTAACCGATTAATGCTTTAATTGAGCAAAAGCTGACAAGTTTAAAAAGACCTCGGGGAAATTAAAATGCCCGAGTTTAGTAACCCGGTGCTTGCTTGGTGGGAACTGAGTCACTACAATGTACCCAGGGGCAGAAATGGCAAGCTACGTTTTGATGAAAATCCTTGAATCGGCACCCCAGCGCTACGAGAGAGGTATTAATATCCTTTCCTTAGGACAGAGCAGCAAGATTCAACGGGAAATTGTGAAAAGCTATATCACTGCTGGTGATAAAATTCTTGAGATCGGGTGCGGCAGCGGGACACTAGCTATATCCTGTGCTGAAAAAGGAGCCACGGTAGTTGGCTTTGATGCATCCCCCGAGATGCTGGCTCAAGCCAGAAGAAAAATCAGGGAGCGGGATTTGAGCGGTAAAATTCGGCTTCGCCAGATGAGTGCCATTTTAATGGATAAAGCTTTTAGTGACGAAGGGTTTGATAAAGTGGTGAGCACCTTGGTATTTAGCGAGTTCTATGCTGATGAACAGAAGTATGTATTGAGAGAAGCCTACAGAATCTTAAAGCCTGGCGGGCTAATTATTATCGCTGATGAGGTAAGACCAAATATACTGTGGAAACGCCTTTTGCACCTGCTAATCCGCATCCCCCTAGTGGTAATAGCCTATATCCTGACACAGAAATCAACCAGAGCACTAAAGGGCTTTAGCCGCCTTCTAGTTGAGGCTGGATTTGAACTTATTGACCAAAAGAGGAGCCTCCTTGATTCCTTTGGACTCTATGTTGCCCAAAAACCCAGTCAAAATGGAAATTAAAGAAACTCTAAGAACGGTCTTCGGTACCCTATTCCGGTTACTGCCGCTTTCTGTAGAGCCTGGACTCAGGTTTTTTGGGCACCCCGATGATAAAAGCCCGGTCTTTGTTACCGCCAATTTTGACCTCACTGTAAAAAGGGTAACCAAGTACCTAAAGGATTTAGACTGCTATCTACTGGTGGCACCCACCAGGGGTGTAAATGTCTGGTGTGCCGCTAAGGGCGGCAACTTTACTGCCCATTCTTTAATTTCAGTGGTCAAGACTTCAGGGCTTAGCAGTAAGCTTGTTAATCGAACACTGATATTACCCCAGCTTGCTGCCCCGGGTGTTGACACTGAACTGGTTAAGAAGAAAACCGGCTGGAACTGCAAGTTCGGTCCCGTCTATGCCAAAGATATACCTGAATATGCAGCTAATGGTTTCAAGAAGACCGACTCCATGCGACGGGTGAGGTGGCCCCTTACCGACCGACTGGATGTTGGCATTGGGATTTTCTTTCCTATATTCCTGGCTATCCTAGCCATCTTGGCCATATTTTCAAGGGCTTGGATGAGTGAATTTGTGATTTTGAGCTGGGGGCTCCTCTTCCTTATGTATGGCTTCTATCCCCTGATTCCGGGTAAGGCAGGATGGCATAAAATACTTTTCTTGGAAGCATTAATGGTGGTAAGTCTACTTGGTTACATTCTCCTTGACGGCAACCAATTAAATTATATCCGTAACCTCTTCTTCATGGCTATGGGGCTCGTTATATTAATTGGTATTGATTTCGATGGGGTAACCCCCCTTTATAAGAGTGCCTTTGACCCTCTACTGGATAAAATCGGCATTAAGAAGCTGGGGCCGGTTGATTTTCACGAACGGGCCAAAATAGCAAGTAGCAAGATAACCATTAACCAAAACCAGTGCACCAGCTGTGGGATATGCCATGATGTCTGCCCCAGAGGGGTATATGAGATGGGTAAAGATAAGCAGGTTAAGGTGATGATTAAATACCCGGAACTTTGTGAGGTCTGTGAGGCTTGCATTATGCAATGCCCAACCAGAGCCATTTCTTTGAAACCCGGTTTCAAGTCAAAACAGGGCAATCCATAAGGGCGTCGCTATACTTGACAGGGGGAGTGAATCTCTATATTATCGGGAGAAATCCTGAATTTGGTCAAAAGGAGGCACTAGAAATACCAGAGGAGGGAGAGGGAGGAGGAGAAGGAGGATAAAGGTTTTAAAACTCTCCTTGATAGAAGAAATCGGTGAGGAGCTGAGGTCAAGGCTAAGAGAGGCAGCAGAAAGAAATAAAGCCGAAGGGATTCTTTTCTCCGGGGGTCTGGATACAAGCATCTTGGCCTTCCTTTTACCCTCAGTCCCTGCCTTATGTGTCAGGCTGGAAGACTACGGAGACGATTTTAAATACGCCCGAATGTTATCACAGGAGCTGAATTTTAAGCTTCACCTAAAGCAGGTGAGTATAGAAGAAGCCCTGGAAGCAGTGTCAATAGTAATAAAAATTCGGTGCAGTTTCGACCCTGCCTTGCCCAATGACCTGGCTTTGTACTTCGCCCTGAAACTAGCCAAGGAAAATGGGTTTAAGAGCGTAATGACCGGGGACGGTTCGGATGAACTCTTTGCCGGCTATAGCTATATGTTCGATTTAGACCTAGAAGATTATCTGCCCAAGCTTGCCCAAAGGATGCAGTTCTCATCCAGCGAAATCGGCTCCCATTTGGGAATTAAGGTAAAACAACCCTTTTTAGATAATGAATTTATCAACTTTGCCCTTTCTATTAAACCAAATCTCAAGGTCAGGCAGCAGAATGGAAAAAGATATGGCAAGTGGATCCTCAGAAAAGCCTTCGAGGCTTTACTGCCTCAAGAAGTTGCCTGGCAGGAGAAAAGGCCTATAGAGACAGGCTCCGGCTTTAGTAAACTGCATGAAGTAATTACCTCCAAAATATCAGATGAGGAGTTTCGCCAAGCGAAGTCCAATTACCCGGTTAAGTTCTTGAGTAGAGACCATCTTTTTTACTACCAGATCTACTCAAAGGTGGTAGGTAAAATACCCCCGCCCAAACCTGGCGAAGTAAAGTGTCCTGGTTGCGGGACAGGGATAAAAGCCACTGCTTTTCATTGCCGGATTTGTGGCTGGAGCCGAAGGCTATAGGCTCTCAAAACTAGAGGAGGAAAAAAGATGAAGGTCTTTGCCTCTTGGAGCGGTGGCAAGGACTGTGCCCTGGCAGTTTACAAGGCAATGTCTCAAGGCCACCAGGTTGCGTATCTGGTTAACTTTATCTCCGAAGACGGTAAAAGGTCAAGGTCACACGGTATACGGCGGGAGGCATTAGCCCTGCAGGCAAAGGCAATTGGCATTCCTTTAATTCAGGCTAAAACCTCCTGGGAAGAATATGAAAAGAATTTCAAAGAGACCTGTAGAGAACTCAAGCAACAAGGGGTAGAAGGAGGGGTATTTGGAGATGTAGACCTGGAGGAACACCGAGCCTGGGTGGAAAGGGTATGTGGTGAGCTTGGAATAAAACCCCTTCTGCCACTCTGGCAAATAGAACCAAAGAGACTGCTTGATGAGTTTCTCAAACTCAAATTCCAAGCCGTAGTAGTAGCCACCAAGCTGGGGGCTAGCCTGCTGGGGAGGGGTCTAGATAAAGCTCTTATGGCTGAATTAAAAAGGCTCGGTTGTGACCTGTTAGGGGAAAACGGAGAGTATCACACCTTTGTCACTACTGGTCCAATTTTCAAAAGGTCGCTTAAAATTATTCCGGGCCAAAGGATGACCAGAGGGGATGTTTCTTTTCTAGATATTTCTGTGGAACTGGAGTCAGTCTCGACTACGCCATAAAAACATGGTGCAGACAAGGGTTACGGTGACTAGAGCCACCCCAGCCGTGGTAAAGGTGGTGTAGAAACCAAACTGGTCGATAAGATAGCCCATTATTGGCGTTATAATACCAGTGCCCCCCAGGTTACCGAAGTAATAGAAACCAAGTATGGTGGAGCGATTGCATTCTGGGGTCTGCCCGACGAGATACGATTCTGCTACCGGCATGCGAATATACAGAAGGGCACCGAAGACAATTAGTACAATGCCAATCCCCAGAACGGAGGGGGCTAGATTTAAGAGGTAGATGACCAGACCGGTGATAAAACTCGCTGTGATAAACACCGGCAACCTCCCCAGACGGTCAGAAAGGTATCCACCGGCAAGACTTGCCCAAAGCCCGGCGGAATAAAAAATGGCAATAAAAACTGCGGCTTGCTCCTTAGCCACACCGAAGTGGTCAACCACAAAAAGCGGGACAAAAGATATTACGGAGAAAGTTATCGCTGCAGCGAATGTACTCAAAGTGAGGAAGGGTATTAGTCGGCGCCAATTAATTAAGACGTCTGGCTTCTTGTCCTGACTAGTTACTGCCTTTGGTTCAGGTCTTTCCGGTTTTACCCGACGGCCCAAAATTATGTAAAAGAAAATTCCAAATAAGAGTGTCGGCACCGCTAGTGCGAGGAATGGACTACGCCAGCCCCAGGTAGCGGCAAGGCCAGCAGCAATAAGCGGCGCCAGGAAATAGCTGGCGCTGCCACCTATCGCATGCAATCCCAGTGCACTGCCCCGTCTTTCCGGCTCAACCAATGCCGAGATTAGCGGTGTTGATGCCGGGTGGTAACCACCGCCCAATAACCCCATCAGGATCAAGAAGCCAACCAGCATAAGATAACTTGGTGAAAGCCCAACTAGAAATCCGGCTAGGGCTACACCAATGATGCCAATGGTGACCAGTATACGGCGCCCGATACGGTCAGCAAGCCACCCTGCCGGCAATTGACCAATGCCATATGAGAGGGTAAAGGCTGAAACAAGTAGCCCTGACTGGGTGTAATCAAGGGCGAAGGCATCACGAATCATGGGCAAAAGTGGTACCGGTAATGCGGTGAGCAGGTGATGCCCAAAGTGTGCCAATACAAAAAGCGGTAAAAGCCCCGAAAAAAGCGTTCTGAAACCGGCTCTCTTAATGCTTCCTTGTGGTTTTATTGGTTCCAAGATAGATTCCGTTTATTTAATCTTAAATGGGTCATTTTGCTTTACTTAACTAAAGCCGGGTGCTTTCTTCTCTGGCTGCTTTGGCGCCGTGGCGAAGGATATTTCTGGCGATGTAGCTCCTCTCAGCACTGGCTTTAGCCTCAAGTAGCTCAGCCTTTAGCAGTAGAGCCTCTTTGCGACTTTGGTTGTCTTGAATGCCCTCGATGACAAAATCTGCCAGATGCAAGGCGAGTTGAACTTTCCCTTGCTTTCTTAGTTCTCTAGAGCGCTCGAGCAGCTTTTCAACGCCACCAACCCTTACCACTTCTGTGGCTATCTCAGCGCTCTTTGAAGGAAACAGATTGGTTGGATTAGCGCTGAACCACCCGGCATACCGGCGCTGGATGCCGTGGATGATGAAAGTCGGGCAACCATAAATTGGAGCTAGATAAGGCTTA
>Ga0114920_10000349_pt1 | contig 20172 bp, 17 predicted proteins | sample ChitaG_FD_88683 | JGI IMG/M metagenome (GOLD analysis project Ga0114920, IMG submission 88683) | Deep subsurface microbial communities from South Pacific Ocean to uncover new lineages of life (NeLLi) - Chile_00310 metaG | ecosystem: Environmental > Aquatic > Marine > Oceanic > Sediment ...
GCTGTAGGGCCGTGAAGTCTCTGTCCGGCCTGTTATCCCTTAGGTTTACTGCAAATCTCCGCTGTGAGCTGTGTTGCTGGCTTTTAGGCCGGTCAATTAAAATATGCAAATATCCGGCATCACCGCAAGATTTAACTGAACCGTCTTTAATGCGTTGACATATTGCTGCTGAACTATCCTCAGCAATTAAACACCAGTCCGGCTTACCGCATACTGGACAGGGGCTTTTTTTGCTCACACGCAGCATTTTCTCTTTATCTGGCATTAATTATCCCCCTTGCCCTGTTTTTTCAATTCTGCGCCGCTAAAACCCCCGTTTTGGCTATTCTGTGGAATCTGGTAAGGTCTGACGGCATACAACGGACACGCTAAATCCGTGCAGTTTCGCACTTCGTCTCTTTGCCAGCAGACACACTCCAAACATTGAGCGTTTATAGCTGCTCTAAGACTTTTGCCTTTAACCGCTCGGTTATACGTGGCTCTGTATGCACGTGGCATTTGTGCACGGCGCTCAGCTATTTTCTTTTGACGCTCGATATTCACAGAGTCCCCCCGCAGATTTTCAGATCAACATACCGCCTCAGCCTTGATTCAAACTCTACCCAATATTCTTTCCGCTGGTTTTGGCTAAGCGGTGCTTGCAGGGTAAGTAATAACTTACCGACTTGCAATTTTGCCCTTGACCCAGATACGGAGTCTCGGTATGATTCTAATTGTCGATTGTGTTTCGGGGCTGTCGTTGGTGCGGCAGCCCTTTCTCTTATTGCTAACATTTTTCGACCTCCCTTCTGGCCAAAAATTCCTTTTGATTCGGGCACCCCATCGAAATCCACTCTTCAATATCCTGCTGTCTCCACCTTATTGCCCCGGCGATTTTCACAGTTTCTGGCAAACGGCCTGATGACCTATAACGCCAAATACTTCTGACTGAAGTTGACAAAATCTTTGCCAACGCTTTTGCGGATAGTAACTGAAGTTCTTTTTGTGCTGTTTGTTCCATCTTGACATTTCCTTTCAAAAAATTTCGTTGCCTTTCACCCTCTAATGGCGAAATTTCGTTATTTCCTTCAGGAAAGTTGGAATCGGCGCAGGAAACCCTGGCAACAATTAGTAATTGAATTGTCCTACTTGGCGTAAGTAGTTAGTTCCTATGGGAAAACAGTGTGGTCGCAAGTAGGCAACAAAAAGGAAAGGAATGCTATTTTTGTCAACTTTTTTTAAGAAAGACAAAACGAAATTTCGTTAATCGGCTAAGTTTTCGTTTTGCAGTGTGCTCGCCCAGTCTCTTGGGTCGTCAAACTTAAACTTACAATGCCATTCTTTGTTTCTTTTGTTATAAACAATCGGCCTCTCTTCCAAGCCGAAGTATTCTCGAAGCGTTTTACAGATACGCTGACTATCTTTTGACTTCATACATGGTCGCTTAATGTTGGATGGTAAATTTTTGCCTGCCAAACCTAAAAAAATCGCCCACAGCATGTTAGGTCGATTACTCCGCCTGTCTAAAAAGCCAAGCTGCGTACAATTAGCTCGCTCGTATTTCCCTGCACCAACCTTGTATTTTATTGTACGGTCATCTACGACCTCGATGGCTATCTGACTCCAAACTTCTGCTTTTGCTTTTTCAGCAGACTTAACGTATTGCTTTGTTTCTTTTCCTTCTGTTGGCTTATTATTAGAGTCAATTCTTGTCTTGGCTTCAATGCTTAGCCGTAAAAGTTCATCTTCAGCTTTAGAGATGTGTTCCTCTTCTTCATCCTCTCCAAGATTAGTTACGAGATGAAGTACGTGTTCAGGTTTAGTATGTAAGTTTAACAATAAAGCAGCTTGATAAATAGCAACTCCACCAACTGCCAATTCTTTGTTGATTGCGTTGAGTTTGCCAAGGTGTTTATTGGAATCCTTATTTGTGCTATTGTTTTCTAATTCTTCTATAACTTGCCGGCGATCTGATATTAGCTTACTAAACTTTTCTATCCCGGCGACAATGGTACAAGATATTGGGGTTTCAATCTCGTCCAGTGGGGGTTTTTCTTTGTGCTGAGGCTGCCCTGTTTTTGCCTGCTGATATTCCAGCTTTGCCTTGATACGCTCAAGCTCATTTACCACATCAGTCTTTTCCTTAATTACTATATTGTTCCCAACCGGATAGGCCTGTTTAATAAAATATTGTTCAACTTCTTTCTTAAATCGGTTTCCTTGCGTAGCGTGCGACAATATCTCAGGCCAGCGTGGTGCTAAATATAAATCGAGCTTTTTTTGTAATGGGGGGAGTGTAGATTGAATGTATTCTGCCTGTGCTTTTGATAGTTTGTGTTGTAAGATGCTGGATTTGTCCGGGTCGTATGGAGTTCTAATGCTATCACGTTTATTCTTATAGTGCTTAATCAACTTGATGCACTTATATTCTCCACCTCTTGACGGTGCTATTAGAAGCCTTTCCATATTTTGTATTTCGCGCGTACACCGTTCATACTCTCGGTACTGCTCTAATAACCGCTGTTCTTGCGGAGCGAGAAAGTCAGACTTGGTTAAAGTCTCCGTGATTTGGTCGATTAGCTTGATTATATCGTCAATATTTGTTGTTGTTAGACTCATCTTTCCTCGGAATTTGCTGACTTTTTCAATTCCTCACAGCCAACCACCACTCGATACATTCTTTGCACGTACTGGCTTTCAATTCTAACGTAGCCAACAGGACTTTAAGCTGCTGGTCTTTGGTCTTGAATGTTGCATCCATCAAGGTCTCGATAATGTCATAGAGTTCACTCAATTAACACTGTGTAGTTATCCCCCGATAATCTCATTCGTAACGCCCTTCCTCAAGGTCTTTGAGATAATCAGCGATTTCCTTGATTTCAGCCTTTTCTATAGCACTGTAGTCTAACTGAAAACGGGCTAAAAGGCAATAATTATGTCTGTTTTTCCTTACTTGGCAGTCAGAAAACGAGTATGATTAAACACACTGACAAGTAAATAGCTTTTTGCACTGAACTTTTGGCGTTTTCTTTCAAACTGCCAAGTTTTTTTGAAATCTTGCTGAAAGAGGGAAAGCGCATAAAATCACCGGCTAAGAGCAGCTCGAAATCTCGGTAAGCGTACCCTATCAGCACAAGCCCAGATTTTGATTAAACTTGAGCAGATAGAGCACAGACGAGTAGGATGGAAGGGGAGTGGAGAGGGAGGGTCTGTAAAGAAAGCAGGAAGCTACAGAGGGTTGAAGGTAGCAGGACAAGGGGATGGGGTGCTTCGATGACGAGAAATGTGGTATTGGTTGGGAGGCGGTCGACAGAGATATTGCAGCACTTGGTGTCAGGCACTATAGGCTTATTGTACCAGTTCTTAATAAACTTTCGCCAAACTACCTGTAGAGCCACTCTCAGGGATATCAGTGGTTGAGCATTAAGCTATAAGCCCTAAATGCCGATAAAAAAATAGGAGGGCCGCGGTCTGCGACCCTCCAAGGCCGGCATCGTTAAGGATGGGACAAGCTCGGCGGAACTTCGTGGAAGAGCCGGGCTGCCCAACGATGCCGGTTTTTTATTCGCCTTCAGCGATTAGCTGTCAGCGGTCAGGTTTCAGATATCAGATGTCAGATGTCAGGTATTAGGTCTCAGAGGTTGGGTGTTGGGTGGTCAGGGTTGATTGGTGTCCGGAACGTTTGAAACGAAGAAAGAACAGAAGAACACCGGAGACACCAATAATATTAGCCAGCCAGTCAGCTAAACTCGCCGTTCGGTTGACAAAGGGCTGGGTAAGCTCATCGAGGGCGCCAAGAGCTAAAATGCCAAAGAAAAGAAGCGAAGCCGAGAGCAGATGAGGGGAAGTCCTGAGCGAGAGGATGAAAAGCAAGGTTATTCCTCCGTATGCCAAGGCGTGTGCGAGCTTATCCAAACCAATTACTTGTAATTGGGACGGCATTGCGTCTTGGGGGATATGGGTAAGCAAGACAACAATCGCAGTGAAAACAACTGCAATGATGAGCCACTTGATATTGAAATACGTGTTGGCCATTAGTGATTATAGGAGATTGATATTATTCTAAGCACAAAAGGCGGGAAGGAGACGGACGAACTGGAAAACTTTCTATTTCCTCTGCTTACTGTCTTCTACTTACTTATCTCTTTCTATTACTTCTGTCTCGATGAAACCGACCTCCACAGGAGATTGGTAGCGGTTGACTCTTCGTAAAGCAATATGCGTCGGAGGGGCTTCGGTGAAGGATGGAATGTGGATTTGCCTTCTGAATCCCCGTTTTGCAGGCTTACCACTGGAATTGTCTTGTTTTCATCATAGTAGAAGGATTTCACAAAATTCTCGACCAGTTCCAACATAGTGCAGAAGGTATAATTCTCACATAGCCACCTAAGCTTGGGCATGGTGCTTTTGAGGTTCACATAGCACTTGAACTGCCGGATGCGGCTTAGCGGCAGACGGGGCTGGTCGGGATCAATTTCACGCGGATGTAAATAGACAATCAGCGGCTGTCCCGCCGCCTGCAGTTTCTTTATCCCCCACTGTATCATTCGCCTGGACGCAAGCCGAAGATACCCACCGCCAAATACACTTATTCTCCTACCAAGTATTTCCACAGCAGACATAGGAAGTTCCAACAGGTGCCCGCTTTGCATCTCGAAGAAGTATGGCCCCAAGGGAGAATCTGCTATCCCTCCGTGTCCTCGCGAAGCGGGAAAAACACTGGAGTCGTATCCATAGCCTGCTTCCCTGATCACCTCAAAGGCCCAGGGGGCCTTCTCGGTTATGCCGAATCCTGGCGCCCGAAAGCCTCTAACCTCGCCACCAATGATATCTTCCAGGATGGCCTTGGCCCGCGTAATATCCTTACGGAACACGGCCGGGCCCACTTCATATGCCAGGATATGACTATAGCCGTGGCTGGCTATCTCGTGGCCGGCACGTTGGCACTTACGTACCAGACCCTTGTTCCGCTCTGCCATCCAGCCTAACCAGAAAAAGGTAACTTTTACCGAAAAGTTGTCGAGCATTGCAAGTATCTTTTCAAGATTTCTCTCGACACGAGATTCGAGAGAAGACCAACTCTCGATCCTTGGCACAGCAGGACTGTCCAGGATATGAAACCAGTCTTCAACGTCGATGGTCAAACACGAAAGCAGCTTGTTAGTTTGTTGGTTCGTTAATGCTGACATGGTCACTCCTCCTTATGAGAAACAAAGAAATTATTGTTTGTGATTTACAATTTGGCGGGCGGGCAAGTTCTTATGGCAGACTGCGACTAATGTACGGGCCGGCAAGCATCTTCTCAAGGTTTGCCTCGATGCGTGATTCCAAGCCGTCCCACTGCTCAATAGGCGGCGCCCCATCACTGTCCAAGATATGGAACCAATCTTCTACATCGATGGAGATTACATTTGCTGAATTAGATTTCATTGTCCTAAAAGAATTGCTTTCCGGCTTGTATAAAGGCTTTGCGGTCTTTAGCGGTGGGAAAGGAAAAATATGTTGCCTCTTCTTCAAGGTTTGGTTTCCGTTTTACCGAACCATCCTTAATTTGCCGAACGGCATCTATTAAAGCTTGTGCACCCGCAGCTTTGCTTTTACGTACCAAAGAATCCCAGGTGTCATCGGGAGTGATTTCAACTTCTTTTTGAAAGAGGATATCACCATCATCCAGCTTAGCCGCAAGGTCGTGAACAGTAACAGACGTCTTCTCCTCATTGTTACGTAGAACCCAAAAAGCCGGCATCATACCTCTATACTTGGGCAGAGTTGAACCATGAACATTTATGCATCCCATAGGTATCTGCTCACGAATTTTTTTACCAATGATCTGAGGACAACTTATTGAAACCAAAAGATCTGGGTGGTATTTATCAAGAAGATCCTGAAATTCATGGCTCTTTACTCGTTCGATCTCATGATATGGTACACTAAAGCCGTTGGCGACCTGTTTTATAGAATAGAAAGGACCATCCTGACCCGGCCGAGTAAGCCGAGTTTTTATTTTAGCGGTAATCACTCTGGCTCCCATGATTAATGTCCCTTTGGTGCCAAACAGTCGGTAATGTTGCATAAAGCCCTCGAGCCAGCCACCGTGGTTACTCATCACCGGCAGTAGAACAATACAGACTACTTCTGAGCTAAGGGCTTTACACACGGTCGCAAAAGAATTCGGCAAGTATAGGTTTTCGTTTTGAGTAAGAATGAGTATCCTCATAATGTGCTGCCTTATTTACTTTCTTCCACAACCCAAGAAGTTAAGCATAGCCTGTTTGGCGATCATCAATATAAATAATGATTCGAATTTAGCATTTCGCCAAAAAACTCTTCTGCCGCCAATAAACATTCTATAAACCCATTCCGACCCTACCTTACGAATCCAGGCAGGTGCTCGCTTACGACTACCGCTGTGAAAATTACTTCTCAATTAAATAATCTTCTAGTTGTAGAATATCTAACTCCGATTTAAAAAATGTATCTATTGCATCTTCTGGTGAACATACGATAGGGTCTCCATGAAGATTAAACGATGTGTTTAAAACTCCCCCAACTCCGGTTATTTTTTCAAATAAAGAAACAAGATCATAAAATGAGGGATGATTTTCAGGGTCAATAATCTGAGCTCTTGAGGATTTGTCAAAAGGATGAAGTCCAGCTGGGATATCTTCCCATGTGTCTGGTTTAGTATCTGGAGCAATTGTCATAAAGGGACATTTAAAATCGTCCCGTAAAAGAAGATATTTATTTTTATACTCTTTCAAAATAGCCGGAGCGAACGGCATCCAAAAATCTCTCATCTTGATCGCCTTATTAATTCTATGAATTATTTTCTGACTTCTTGGATCTGCTAAAATCGTTCTGTTACCAAGAGCCCTTGCCCCCCATTCCATCCGCCCAGTAAATCTTCCGACTATTTTACCCTCTGCGATTTTCTGGGCTATTTTACTATTAATATTTTCATGCCGATTAATCTTTACTCCTGTCTCTGTGAGTTTATCATTTATGGCGTTTTCTATCTCTTTATCATTATATGAGGGTCCCCAGTATACCATGCCCAATGGTTTAATATTCTCAGGTGAAAATCCCATCTTTAGGGCTGATAGTATGCCAGCACCTATGGGAGATGATTCGTCTCCACAACTTGGAAAAATAAATAAAGAGGTGACTTCTGGGAGCTTTGATATCAGATAATTGACTTTGACATTCATAAAACCACCGCCCGCCAAAGCAATATCTCCAATACCTGTAACTTTAATTGCGTTTCTTACCCAGTTAAGAACTATTTCTTCAAACAAGTCTTGAACCGCTCCAGCAATTAAATCAAATCTTTTTCCCATAAGAGTCTTTTTAAACTCTTTGGTAAATTGCCATTTCCAACACCCAGAGGTGTTTACAAATAAAAGTGGATTTTGCTCGGAAATTTTGAAATATTTTGTAAGAATTCTTAAAACTTCATTTCTTCCTTTTTCTGAAGCGTAAGGAGCCATCCCCATAACCTTGTATTCATGTGACATCGGCTTCATTCCGAGAAACTGAGTGACTCTGGTGTAAAAATCACAGATTGAATTATAGTTGAAAACCTCTGCGACTCTCTGTATGTTTCCATTTGTTCCGATATTCACGGTTGCACATATAGCATCACCAGAACCATCAAGAGTTAGAACGAGCGTCTTATCATTTGGATACCAGCTAGTATAGTAAGCTGTGGCAGCATGCAATAAATGGTGTTCAAAGAAGAAGATGTTTTTAGTTGTAAAACCAATTTTCGATAGCTTACTTATGATTTGCTGTCGTCTTGATCTAAAAAGAGTTTGGCTGATTTTGTGAATAAGTTTGATATTGGCCGAGCTCTGCAAGATATTCTCAGGAAGTATTTTTGCTAAATAGGAAAAGAATCGCTTATACTTTTGGGGTTTATAATAATCTTCAGTCCCAATTAAAGGCATAAGGGAGCTTATCCCAACCGCATCTATTTCATCACATGTTTTTCCTGTAATTTCAAGACATTTTTTTATAGCTTGTTCCGGAAAGCCATTCCACTCTTTGATTCTATTTAACCGTTCTTCTGAAATACAAGCAATAACTTCACCATCTTCAAATAAACAGGCGGTAGCCGTGTGTCCATCATGAATACCAAGCGTTAGCATGACTTTTCTCCTTTACTAAAAAGCAACAACTCTATGTTTGATTATATCTGAAATTTAATCTGAAACTCAACGGTTTTTCTCATGTTGTAAATACCTCTGCGGAGGTTCGATAGCCTAAACACCTCCTTGGACGATTATTTAACAATTAACTTTCCTAAGTCGCTGTTTTGTAACAGCGAAAAGAAAACGGGGGATATCAATATATCTACGCCAACGTTTTGGCTCACAGATAAGACGATAAAACCATTCCAGACCAATTTTGCGAACCCAAATAGGAGCCCACCTTACGTTGCCCGAGTGGAAATCAAAGGCCGCTCCAACGCCAGAAAACGATATGGCATCGATTCTATCTTTATATTTTTTTATCCATCTTTCTTGTTTTAACAACCCTAAGCCAACCCAGACAATATCTGCGTTAGATTCATTGATAAGGTCGATCATCTTATCTTCTTCTTCGCCTGTCAGTTCACGGAAAGGCGGGCAAAGAGTACCGGCAGTTTTACTCAACGCAAACTCTTTTTACCTGCTCCTCTATCCATTGGTACGTTTTTTCCATGCCCTCTTTAAGTGGCCGTATGGGTTTCCATCCAAGCTTTTCCTGAATAAGCCTGTTATCAGAGTTTCTGCCTCTTACGCCTAATGGCCCTTCTATATGCTTTATGGTCAGTGTTTTGCCAGCAATATTCATAACCATTTCAGCCAGACCGTTTATTGTTATCATCTCTTCAGAGCCGATATTAACTGGGCCTATGAAATCTGAATCCATTAATCGTTGCACTCCTTCAAGGCATTCATCGATATACAAAAACGAACGTGTCTGCTCGCCATCCCCCCAGATCTCTATTTCTCCACCATTCGGTGCCTCCGCAACTTTTCGACAAAGAGCAGCTGGAGCCTTTTCCCTGCCGTCGTTCCATGTCCCCTCAGGGCCAAATATATTATGGAATCTGGCGATACGAACCGCCAAATCGTTATTTCTGTGGTAAGCCAGGTACATGCGCTCGCTAAATAATTTCTCCCACCCGTATTCGCTATCGGGAGCGGCAGGATATGTCGAGTCCTCCGAACACTTGGGGTTATCGGGATCCATTTGGTTATACTCGGGATAAACACAGGCAGATGAGGAATAGAATATCTTTTTGACGCCAACCTTGCAGCATAAATCAACCATATTCAGGTTAATCATCGCTGAGTTATGCATAACTTCAGAGTCATGCTCTCCCGTAAAAATGTACCCAGCTCCTCCCATATCAGCAGCCAATTGATATACTTCATCAAACGGTCGATCTGTAACCTTTTTGCAAACTACCGGGTCCCGCAAATCACCTATTACAAAATCATCTGCCTCAGTCTGGCTGAATTCGTGATACTTCAGGTCAACCCCACGAACCCAAAATCCCTCTCTTTTGAGTTTCTTGACCAGATGACCGCCAATGAAGCCACCTGCACCACACACCAATGCTTGTTTTTGCTTACCCATGATAACCTCCGAAATAATAAATACGTGTCAAGCACTTACAAAATTGTACATATGTTGGATTGTCCAGCAATCCTTCTTCAGTGGTTTTTCCTACGAACAGTCCCTGCGCATAAATACGTCACCAATCCCGTGCGAGCAGTGCCTGAAGGGGCTACAAAGAAGAATAGATTATTCCAGGCTGACCTTTGTTTTACTCATCTTTCCGATCGGTCGTGGATATTTTGCGCTTGCCCCTCCAAACCGGCGGCTTGACTACACCACGCTGTACCCCTCCGATAACAGGAGCTTTGCCAAAGAGTGCCGCCACGGCCGCTTCAAACGCGAACACGTGGTTACTCAAGATACGCTTGGAACGCCAGGGCTCCTTGCACAGACGGTATAACCACTCCATCCCAATCCGCCTTATCCATTTCGGAGCCCAGGTGACGGTACCTGCATGATAGTCGAAAGCGCCGCCCACACCAACCACCCAGGGTACGTCAAGTCTTCCGTCATAGCGGCTGATCCAGAGCTCTTGCTTGACCACTCCCAGACCAACCCACAGGATATCGGGTTTGGCATCGTTTATCCGGGCAATCATGTCATCTTCTTCTTCGGCAGACATCTCGCGAAAAGGTGGGCACAACGTACCAGCAGTCACGAACCCAGGGAATCTCGAACGCACTTTTTCGCTTAGCAGATCCGCTACACCTTCGGCTCCGCCGCAGAGGAAGTGGCGCCATTGACGCTCGACTCCGTATTCAAAGCATTTCTCCATCAGCATTGGCCCAGTAAAGCGATTGATTCTTGAGCCATGCAGAAAGCCGCTTATGATTACGGCCATGCTGTCACAAAGAGAGAAGCGGGCGCTCTTGATGTAGTCTGGAAGAAAAGCAATTCGTCGAGCATTATACATTAATTCGCCGCTAGTAATACTGATGTGCATGGGTTCGCGTGCACACTTAATGTTGCGGTTCATCTCTGCAAGAACGTCTTCGTGGGGCCAACTATGCACCGGGATACCGAATATGTAGCCAACACGATGCGTCTTGTCTTTACAAGTAACCGGTATATGCTTTACTTCTACTCTCTTATCATGCATTTCCAATACCCTCATTATGGTGACACTACACTACACTTCCTTGGACGACCCCAGTTCAATGGCCTTTTCGTAAACTGCCATCAAACGCTCGTAATATTTTTCCGGCGAATATTCCCGCAAGGTTTTCTCTCTTTCAGCTTTGCCCATTTGACGGCAAAGCTTGGGCTTGTCCGATAGCTGTCTATTTTCTCCTTGCTGTCCTAATGACGTCCATTAGCCTATGATGGGTATTCTGCCACGTGTACTTCCTCTCGAGTAAATCATAAGCGTTTCGAGACAGCCTTTCTATCTCCTTCGGCCTTTTCATCAGCCAAATTGCTTTCTCCACGAGATCATTGAAGTCCGTGGCTTCAATGTAATGAGTCCCCGCTTGGAATGCCGGTGCGCTTGTAACGTTGGCAAGGACGACGATGGCCTTTTTTAAGGCTGCTGCCTCAAGAAGCTTCAATTTAAAACCCCCACCCATAAGCTCCGGAATAAGAGCAATAGAACAGCCGTCGTAATACCTCCGCACATCCGCGACGCGGCCTGTCATCTGTACCCCGGGGCAGGTAGCGTTCACATGCGCTGCAAGGTCTGGATCCGCGTTCCCAACGATCTTCAAGACGAAGCCATTGTCGTGGAAAAGGTGAAATTTCCTACAATTTAGAAGATAGAACAGGTTTAGCCTCTTCGGTTCCCACAAAAACGACCCGCAGACGATGGCTGCCTTATCCCTCGCGGGGTCAGGGAATCTGGAAGGATATTCGTTTAGATCGATTCCTGGCGTCAGAACGTGCACGTTCGACAAACCATATTCACCCGCAAAGTAGTCACAATCCACCTGGCTGATACCCGTCACGGCATCATATTGCCTGAGATAGCGTGGCTCATAGCGTCTCATCTTGAGGCAGTCGAGGTAGTAAGGAAACTGCTTAAAAGGATTCTTGTGGTTGGTGTAAACGGTTTTACTGAGCGGGGCCTCGGCATTGTGCGTAATTAGAATCGTTTTGGCGCCGCGGACATCAGGCCTGATCGCTTCGATTAAATAAGCCATTTTGAAGTGGTTGACAATAATAGCATCGAAGGGTGGTTCATCCTTAAGGATGGATAGAACCATCCTGATATATTTGCGCGAAAACCGGTTGGCGATCATTCCCGGACGGAAAGAAAAAAACGCCCGGCATGGGTTCTTGGCGACAAATGGTACTTTCGTGACGTACGAAGCATACGGAAATACAGAATCAGCCACACTTCTATCTATACGGCTAGACGCGACATGCCCCTGTAACTTTTCTCGGCTTTTGCCAAAGCAAACCAGATGAACGTAGTGCCCATTCTGCGTCAATTGCCGCAGAAGATTGAGCGTATAGATGCGATCCCCACTGTCTGGCGGGGAAGGTATCTCATAGCTAAGATAAAGAATTCGTATTAATCATCCCTTCAAATGTAGGGCACTTAACACTTGATATGTTGTACTCGCAGTATTTGCCACAGTTATAGCCACAAACACGAACAAAACGATCACGAATGCATACGACTGTGTTCTTCTGAAAAGTCTTTCATGGTTTCCCATATGTTTCCATCATTTGTCATTCAAATTGTCTACCCAGAGAATACTAATAATTTAAATACTTAGACAACATCCTGGTTTTCTAAAGTCAGGCCACCAAAAGTTAACTTTATCAGAGATAGATCACTGCTAATACATAGCTGATCCTTACATTGTAAAGGCGATTTCCTGCGATGGGTTTCAAAGACAGCTGAAAACAGGCTCCGGGATAAGTTAGAGTTGAAAGTCCTGAACAAATCGAGCAGCGACTGGCTGTGAAGAATTGAAGAAGGCGACATTATGAAATATATACTCTTAGTCGACTTGCCTTTTTCCAATCTAGTTTTCCAGAGGGTTAAGATGTTCTGGCAATCTGCCACTCTTACCATGAATATCATCTTGATTTTATGCAAAAGATGTGACCCTTTCTGGCAACAGAGATGTTGTTGATGGTGATTGCTTGCTCCGATTCGACATGGTAAATTGAGTATCCCTTTGGAAGGAGTAATTCTACGATCCTGCGTATGTTTTTGTTTTTACCTTCTCTAGTGGCACCATGAATCTCAATATATAACGAAGGTGCATATCGTGCTATAGTCTCCGACATACCTATCAAAGCGTTGTACTCCATTCCTTCAATATCGATTTTAATGAAATCAGGTTTGGGCAAGTTATTTAAGACGATACAGGCATCAAGGGTATCAACTTCAACTTTTAACTGTGCGGCTCCTCTCTCTTTGAATATTTGTGATTGAATATCCTCTACCATGCTTCCTCTACCATGGTCGTTCTGGTTAAAAACAAGTGTATTTATTCCTTGTATATCACCGATACCTATATTGAGAACTTGCACATTATCAACATCGTTTAATTGTGTATGTTCTATTATCCTCTTGTAATCCTCATAGTTTGGTTCAAAAGCAACTACTCTACCGGATGGGCCTACAGCCTTGGCGAAAAACAGGGTTACTATTCCGATGTGTGCACCGATATCATATATGGTTTTGTCTTTATGTTCCATTTTTGATAGGAAACATTCTTCCATGGTAACATTATATTTGCGCAGAAACCCCAAATTTCCTTTCCGTCTTATCTTTGTGCCCGCGAATTCTTTTGTATAAATATAATTCTTTGTCAGTGGGCTCAAGACTGATATTGCTAAACGTCGCAGGTAAGATCTAATCATAGTTTCTCCTGTTAATCTGTCACCTATTACCTGGGAAAGCCGGGCTAATGAAAATCACATTTCAATTTGCAGTAAATCTGGCTTTTTCATCACATAAGCTTCTGATAGTGAGCGATGTAATCTGCTGCAGTCCTCTTAATGTCAAAACGTTCCAGGGCATATCTATAGACACGGTCTATATTCTCTTCTAACCCATACTTCCTGTATTCAACCATTATCTCGACTATCTTCTTTGCGCAATCCTCTGGATTGCCTATTTCAAAAAAGTATCCGAACTTGCCGTTTTGGATAATTTCCATAGGACCTTCGATGTTAGATGTCAAAACGGGAATCTTTGCTGCCATACCTTCGACAGCTGTGAGACCAAATCCTTCGAAAGTTGAAGGTTGAACCAGCAAATTGTAATTCTTCAGATTCGCGTATATAAATTCCCTAGGACATGAACCTAGAAAGCTACAGTATGAATTCAGCTTGAGTTCTTTTGCCATTGCTTTGAGATAATCACCCGAGGCTCCATCGCCAATAACATCCAGATGAACATTCTTAATCCCATAGTGATACACAACAGAATGCAGAGCTTTTAGTAGGATATCTTGTGCTTTTTGCTTACAATCGAGCCGGCTAACTTGCACCATTGTGAAGGTATCATAATGGTATTCTTTCCTGGAATCGATTTCAGAAAAATCAATGCCATTATAAACAACCACTGGCATAATGCCGTTGTATTCCTTAGTGATTTCATTTGCAACAGCATTGGAAATTGCAAATATCCTGTCATACTTAATTAAACACCGGTCGTCAGGATCTAATGAACCTGCGTTAGGAGTATGTAAACGTATGTGTAGTGTCAGGACCTTTCTACATCTGCTTAACCATAACAGTTTTACTAAGTTCCAACTGTGGCAATGAACTACATCCGGCTTCAATTTGAGCAAGTGGATATTCAGCCGAACGATATCTAATATGTTTTTGCTACCCGGCTTTCTGTTGATTGTGATCACTGTTACCCTACTGGAGATTTTGGCTAACAGATGAGGATTGACCAGAGAATTCACAATTATCAATGCGACGGCGTGTTTCTTAGACTGTTCGTTAACGATGTCCACCAGCATCGACTCTGCACCGCCAATTGTGAAACTCCAGGTAATATGAGCGATTTTCATTCTCATCCTTCTGTTAAGATCTGTTACACTTTGTTAGGAGTAACGACACCGTTTAAACTGACAGAACCATAATACATACATATACAGGGCGTGCTGGTAACACAAATCTGACCTGAAGAACATATCCTTTGTGTTGGTTAAACGAGTATTAAACAAACGTTAATTTGAGTTAAGCCACTTCCATTCATTCTAAGGTACATTTTCTATTGGTCCTCAGTCTTAGAATACAGGCCGAAAGAAAACTTGCTTAAGAAGTTGTTCAGGAAGTGTTTCATAAGATTAATCATCACATCAACCGGCCAGCCGTCTGAAGCATTACACTTCGAGTTCTCAATAAACGATTGTGGATAGCGGTAAGCAGATACAGATAAAGTAAGAAGACTACGTAATTAAAGTAAAGGTCTGCCCAAAAGGGGCCCCATCTACAAAGCTCGAATATAAAACACAACTCTATAGTTGTAGCCAGCGAGCGTTGTTCTAATAAACCATATGTTTTAATGAAATATATTCTGCGAAAACAAACATATAAAGAAGCGCCCACAATAACAATCCCTGAAAACCCCCATTGAAACAACACTCCTATTATTCCAAGGTCTGTTAGATACATACCAGAATGTTCCTCACTTAAAGCAACGGCTATTGGATTGGTAGTATCTCCACGCGTTGTAGATATTTTTCCAAAACCAATAAAATTTGATTGTTTAAAATAGTTCCAATAATATTGTAAACTTTCGACACGAATCTGTGCTGACCCATAACTGCTTGACTGAGGATCAAAAAAGCTATCCCAAAGATCAGAACCATATTCAACCATGTAAGCATAAAAAGGCGGTATCGATAAAAATAAAAGCAGAAGAATAGCCATACAAACAAATAATATTTTAAGACTAATATGGAATGGTAAATTCCTGATAATAAAATAAATTAGCATTATCGGAATGAGTACAAAGTGTCTTCGTGATAATATAGCAAATGCAATCACATAAAACATCATTCCTGCCAATAGAAGAAACAATAGCTTTTTCAATGAACGACTATAAAAACAATGCACAAAGAAAAAAAACAAAGAGAACACGGCAATTCTAATAAAAAGACGAGGAGCACGGATTGTTCCCATTCGTTCATACGGTGCTCTGATGAACAAAACATCATATAAATCAAATATTTGCGTAAACATACTCAAAGCCATGCTTGAGACTCCTACGATTAGCAAGAACTTGATAATTCTTTTTTCTAATCCAGGAACATTTCCCAACATTAATAATGTCGGATAAATCGTCAAGCCACCCCAACGAACCAGACTTCGAACAATTCCCAATAATGGCTGACCATAAACTAAAACTCCAGTTATATAACTTACCATTATTATATTTAACATAAAAAGCACAATACACACAGATACTGGATCACGGCAGACTTTACCGAAACGGTGATACTTAAAACACAAAACGCAAACAAACCCTCCCCAACTCAGGAAACCGGCCCAAACGAACAGGTCAATTTCCTCAAACAATTTAAACATAGATAAACTTCCATAAAACAATACACAGATAAAGACAATGCTAGTAATCGCAACTCGCATACAAGTTGCAAATGCGCTGACCGGTCTCTGGTTTTCATTCGCCGACAAAAGCATAAATCTCAAATAAACTAAAACTCGTAAAAGACGTACTTAATACATTAGTGTTGTGCAAAGGTAGTTGCATTGCAGAGTCAACTGAGAGACTCCCGTAAAAACCTCAAAGAATCTTGCCGCAGTTTATGGAGACGTTTCCTTACCGGTGCCCAATCAATATCGATGGTGCTTGCCATAACTTTTCGGATGCGTGACTCACTAAACATTTCCAGGAAACAGTTCGAAAGATCTGTGGATTTAAGAAGTCCAGTAATCCTGATATTACTCTCACTCTTATTGCCTGAAAGTGGTGTTATTATAAATGGTTTATTGAATACCATCGAGAAGGCCGTTCCATGAAATGAATTCGTGACGATATAGTCTGCATTTCGAAACAAACCCAAATAGCCGCTCGGTCCGGGAAACACACGTTTTCCGGATAATTGCCATATTCTTCCAGAATAAGTGACAATCACCTTAGGAAGTTGTAATGCACGGCTGACAAAACCAGCTGTTCGTCTCAATAAGGAGTTGTTTTGCAGGTCTACCACCAAGACGTAACGGTTTTTGACTGGAGTATGTGTTTCAACGGAATCGAACTTATCGATAAGTAGCGTCGGGTCAAGCACATGCTCGGCTTGTTTACCACACGCATCATTGACAATACGGACAGCACTTGCCTCACGCACCGAAAGATGTTCGATGGCTTGTAAATATGGTCTAATATGCTTAAGCTCCTCCGTTGTCAACTCCGGCTTGCCAAAGCTACCGGCATAGGCAATTCGTCTGGTGCCTTGTGGCGCAAAAGCAAGGAAATAGGCTGGGTCCATGTCGGTTAACACCGGATTCCAGATTTGATCACTCCCGCAGATGTAAGCATCGGCTTCTGGCGGACTTGCAGTCAGCTCCTCCAGTGTCTTATAAGACCTTGAAGATAATCTCAAATGCTTTGAAGAGAATTCGCCAAAACGTTTGTGTAACAGTGGGTGTGTAAGATTTGTCAAATGTAAACCACAGCGGGTCCAATTCCATTGAAATCGCTTAACGTGATAATCGGGTCTATAGTCAACCAGGAAAGCATCATGGCCCAGTGACTTTATGCATTCAGACAATGCGTAAGCCTGAAGAACAGCCCCGTAGCTCAGAGCGAAATGAAATGTGATTATGCCAATTTGCAATGTTAGCCTGCCATATAGTTGTGATATTTTTATATGTTTTAAGCAAGAGACACTCGTTTATTATTCTCGAGTTTCTTTGGGTAGTCTCGCAGCAAACTTCATAATCTTTCGAAGTACAGCACGAAAAACAGATGGTGACAAAATCACTGCTGCATAACGATACCATTTGAGGCGATGGGTGTATTGCTTGATTTCCGAGTCAAAGAGTTCAATATTCTTGTTAACCCGTTTCCATGTATCCCCTGTGGAATTTGCAAGACGGTAGACCGTTCTCTCAATAGCGCAACAGATTGGATTATGAATCGGCCTCATTAATGATTCTCGCATTTTTGGTGTTGGCAACCCGCGTTTCAGAGCATCCCGATAGTGAACATAATTTTTACGCCGTTTAAGAAATATTGTGTTTTTTTGGCTCAGGATTGTTGTGCGCACATCTATCTCGGAAAGGTTAAGAGTTTTACCGATTTGGCTGGAAATTATTGCCTTAACCATAGTATTTCTCAAAATGACAATACTGTGTCCTTCTGGTTGAACTGCATACTTCGGTAACCAAGCATCCATGAAGGCGCCGTCTGCACATTCGGCAAACACGTCGTCACAGAAGAAACAGCCACGGATTGGGAAAAAACCACTTGTAAATGCGTACCCAAAACCATCACAACCGCGAATAACTCCAATTCTCTCGGCTTTGCCAGTACCTGAACGAAAATGCATACCATAGTTGCTTGCCGGTTCATTGGGAGCTTTGATACGGAAAACAATGTCGTGAAGGCTGTGCGGATCCCCTCCACCAAGTGCACTCAAATACTCGGCAAAGTATTTACTACACGTGTGGCCACAGGTAATGCCGAGTACGTATTTTATGCGATCTTTCAGTTTCGGAATCTTATCTTGTGCCAATCGAATTGCCTTGCACACGCACGGCAGGCCAATAATAGCATAGCGACCCTCGTTTTCCATAATGTGCTGTATAATGTGACTTATTTCGACTGGGTAGTAAGCGGAACGACTGCATTGCCGGATGTCGTCAGTTGTCGTGCATATTCGGAATTCAAACAATCTATCTGAATCATACGTTCGGCCGACACAGGCAACCGCATCGACCTCACCAGTTACGAGCAATGTTTCAAGTGTCCAGGTCGCCATCCCTCCCGAAGCACCATTTTCACGATGTCCGTTGCTATTGGAATAGCCCAGATAGGAAGACAAGTAGTAACCCGTTTCTGTACGGTATTGAATTCCATCGACATCACTGTATAGCTCACATCCAATATCCGTTTCGTTCTTTGTGTCGCCGTGAGCTGGGCAGACTTGGTAACATAAGCTGCATTTCTCGGGACATGGGACACTATCTTTCAATTCTACGGGATTATATTCACCCCGCTCATTAAACCGCATTTCGAGTCGGCCCTGGGGGCAAATTCCCGCGCACATTCCGCAGCCAATACATAGACCATTATCTACTACGCTTGTAACAACATTATCCATACTAAACTAATCCTGTCTTAATTGCTTGATGACTACCAACCAGTTCATGATGACCAGCAAGCTATGAGCAATTAAGAGGCTAAGTATTGCTCCTAAACCACCATGTTTAGGAATCAAAATGAAAGAGAGAGAGACAATAACCAATCCACCTATCATGACATTACGGAAATACAGTTTCTCTTGCCTTGAAGAAATCAGATATTGTGCGGCAACGGCAGCTATGCTGAACACCAATAAATAAAATCCCATTACCCTTAAAGCGCCTGCACCAGACGCATATTCCGGGCGATAAATCAGCCTGAGAACAGATTCAGGCCACACAGTCGTTACCAGAGAGATGGGACAAACAACAAGACACATTACTGTAGAATATTTTACGAGAAATTTAATTTTGTCCTTTTTGCTTATGCCAGGCTTTGTAATTCTTGCCGTTGCGGGCCTGCCTATCCGGGAAATCTGAGCCAGAAATAGCATTGCAATAGCAACTATTTGCCAGGCTGCAGCATAACCACCAAGCGACTCTTTTCCTCCGTAAAACTTCAATATGATTTGGTTAATAACTCCAAAACAAAGACCCCCTAAACTTGCAAACCAGATAACGAGGTTACCTTTTGCTAATACAAGAGCATTATGAAAGATAGATTTTTTAATTCCGCTAAAATCGATTCTCTTAAAAGCCCAATTACACTGAAGTATGATATAGAATATTACCGCAGCAACGGTAAAAACTCCAAGCCAGAAAACACTGAAGCTCTTTGGGGCCAGGATTATCATGAGCCATACCGCCGCAAAATACAGGCACCGTTGAATAAGATTATAAATGGCATGACGGCTCATCCTGCCCCAGCTATCATAGACAGCCTTCATTTCGAGTCCAAGCATGGACTGGCCGAGGACAATAAGAACAACACCCCATGTCAAATCACTTATCGCCGGAGAGAAAAACTTCCAGATAACTAATGCCAGAGTAACTATCAAAAACAGAAAGCAGCGAACCAGAAGGCTTGAGGCGACAAGCTGACCCTGCCGCTTGGGGAAATGTATAATATCCCTAGCAAGTGTCCTATCGAATCCAAAACGAATTATTGCTCCGCCATATGCAGCTATCGCAAAGGCGTAGGCAAATAACCCAAAATCTGCTTTACCCAGCGTATTGGCAATCTTTACTCTTGTAATAAACCCAAGTCCAGCTACAGTCAGATTGATAATCACTAAAACAGATAGTTTGTTCAGATTGGCTTTTTGCGAAATAATGAAGAACCAAAATTTACTCAATAGCAATGAAAATTCAATACCATTTCGTTTCGGCGTAGCAGATTCTACC
>Ga0114920_10000350_pt1 | contig 20127 bp, 18 predicted proteins | sample ChitaG_FD_88683 | JGI IMG/M metagenome (GOLD analysis project Ga0114920, IMG submission 88683) | Deep subsurface microbial communities from South Pacific Ocean to uncover new lineages of life (NeLLi) - Chile_00310 metaG | ecosystem: Environmental > Aquatic > Marine > Oceanic > Sediment ...
CAAATGAGTTGGGAGTTATTGTCCGTTCTGGGTAATAGTGAGACACTTAAAATTGATCCGGCCGTAGAAAAGGTTAAGGATAAATGGTTTATTACGTTTACATCTATTGAGGGGGACGGCAAATAATCAGGATCCCAATGTAGAAAACGGTACTTGTGACGTAAAAATATATTCTTCAGACAATCTTGTTGATTGGAAGCAATTGTCTACGGTCATTTCGAGAAAATCTAACATAGAAGATGGCAGGCTTTATTATTCAAATCGGCTGAACAAGCTTTTATTTTTATTTGAGCAAGAAGATTATGACAAGAAGCCTTCGTCTTTGAAAGTGATTGAATCTGGTGATATGGGTAAGACTTGGACAAATGAAAGATTTATCCTTGAGCTAATTGCAGATAGTGAACCGGCGGGAATGTTTGAGATAGGTTGTTCCACGCATGTTTTCTTTTCCTCAGATATTAATAATCCTGGACAATCGTACGAAGGGGGAAATGCTTTTTATGTATATTCAAAAAATGGTTTAAGCTCATGGAGTTCACCAAACACAATAGAACTCGGTGACAACATTTTACTTATCGACGTCATCATGGCCAGCGACAAAATATATTTTGCAGCTTTTAAAAATTACCTGACTAACCGGCAAATGATGTTGTTTAATGGTATCTTAAAATATTAAGCGCCTCTTAATGCTCCAGGTACTTATGCCATGGAGTCGCTGTGGGTTAAAATGGTAAATCTAACTGTGTTTGGTGTATAGAAACGATGTCTAAAAGGGCTTCGATAGCAAAGAATACGACATCTCTTTTTGTGTCACGGGTAATGGGAAGCCTAACAACTGTGGTTTTGGTCGCAATAATTGCCAGGACTTTAGGTACAGAAGGTTTTGGCAGGTACACTTTTGCGCTTAGTGTGGGGGCGATTTTAGCCGTTACTGTCGATTTTGGACTTTCATTTTTGATACCTCGTGAGGTGGCACGCCGGGACAGCCGCTTCGAAGAATATATTGCGACCGGGTGTGTGATAAAGACTGTGTTCTCAATAGTGGTTTTTGTTTTGTTAATAGTATTTCTGCGGTATTTCTATCCGCCAGCCGTTAGATATGCAGTATACGCAGCGTTTGCGATGGCGGCCTTGAGAGGAATGGTTGAATTTTGCGCTTCCTTCTTTAACGCGTATGAGCGGATGCACTATTCTGCCCTGCTTTTTCTGATATGTAGCTTTGGAGCATTTGGTGTCGGTGTAGCTGCGATATTGGCGGGAGTGCGAGATGCCTGGGGGATATTGCTGGCCCAGGCGGCTGTTATGCTACTTTTTGTTGGTGTGGCATTTTGGCTTATATTCAAAGTGTTGCGGCCGAAAAAACTGAGGGTGAACAGACGACTTTGTATGGCGACACTCAGGAGAACGGCCCCATTCGGGCTGTTTGCTATCGGCGGGGTCGTTTACTTTCAAATTGATAATGTGTTGCTATCGATCTTCCGGGATGTCGAGGAAGTTGGATTCTATCAAGGGGCAATACGATTGATAATAGCGACGGAAATGCTGCCTCTTGTCCTGTCAAACGCAATATACCCAACGATTTCAAGAGTGCTGAAAGAATCAGAAAAGGATGCAGTGGCAATAATGCAAAAGATGATGTATGTGGTATTGATAATTGGTCTGCCGATTGGTGCAACTATTATGATGCTGGCCAAGCCGATTGTTTTACTCATATTCGGCAGCAATTATACAGCTATTGTGTCTGCATTAGCCATAGTAGCGTGGCTTGTGCCGATAAGGTTTTGCGGGCATATCTTAGGCACGGCGCTTTCAGCCTCCGGTAACCAGAAATTTCGTACCTGGGCAAGCTGGCTTGCAGTAGGTGTTAATATTACGATGAATCTGATAATGCTTCCCAGATATGGCTATATTGGAGCAGCGATTACAAGCGTGTTTACGAGTTTTTTCCTCGTATCCTTTTATTATGTGGCTCTGCATTTGCGTTTTTACCGGTTCGAAGTATTCAGAGTTATAGTAAGGCTGGCGCTGCCGATGGCTGCTTTGCTGATATTTCTACGCCTTGCGGGCCAACTGAACGTGTTTCTTGCTGCGGGAGCAGGCCTGGTGGTGTACTGTGTTATGCTTATACCTGCCGGAGTGCTGACAAGAAGGTATATTGTGACTTTTGGAAAGTTGGTTTTGGATAAGGGTAAAGATTGAATGGAATCGATCAAAGAGCTTAGGAAGATATGCCAGGAACCAGTGATTGCAGAAAACGGTTGGTATGTAAGGCATTTTATAAGGAGAATATCCATATATTTTACAAAACTGTTTTTATATGTACCAATAAGTGCTAATCAAATCAGTTTGTTAATGATTTTGATGGGTGTTGCTGGGGGATTCTTTTTTGCATTGGGGGGGTATGTAAACGGTCTAACTGGAATGCTGTTTCTACAATTATTTTTAGTATTCGACTGTGTAGATGGAGAGATTGCAAGGTATAAGAATCAGTGTTCCTTGAAAGGAAGGTATCTTGACCTAATTGCTAATGATATTGTTCACGTTGCTATGTTTTCGGGCTTAACCATCGGAATGCTTAATAGCAATTACAAGGTTCCTACCACTTTCTTGTCGCATGATAACGTTATTCTCGTATGTGGGCTCAGTGCCATAATTTCTCCTTTATTGTATAAAATAGCAGTTTATTATGCAAGCGAGGTGTGCGGTAAATTTACTGTATTGTCCGACTCGCTTTTGACGAACAAAAAAGGCGTACCATTAAAATCTTTTTTACGAGCCGTGCTATATCCTACTTCCATCATAAATATTGCAACGATAGGCGCTGTTTTTAATCTTTTGCCTTTTGTTTTAATCGGCTATGGAATTATCCTTTCATTATGGTGGATCTTATCAATAATTTTTAGGTTCAAAACTATATAAGAACTATTGACGGAATTAAATGCAACTACCTATAAGAGTGCAAATATCTGCCGATTTCTTCAGGCGGGTAAGTCCAAAAAATTTACTCATGTTTTTTATAGGCGTAACTGTCTTAAGTGCATTAGCTGCCGTAGCACCTTACATTTGTTTGGCACTTGTAATATTAATGTTAATCTGTTGTGTTATAGCTAAGATGCCCAGGGCGGGTTTGCTGTTTCTAATTTATAGTGTCCCTATTGAAAAGATATATTATTATAAACTTTTCACAATCAAACCTGTCATCATATTTGCGGTTTTAGTTTTTTCCATTTTGGTAATGCGTGGTCTTTTGTTGAAAAACCTGCGATTGAACAAAAGCATTGTCGTATTTTTTTCGTTATTTTTGGTCTCGATTGCTTTGAGTTCATTTAACGCCATTAAACTCGAACTTTGCATAAGATTAAGTTTTTTGTATTTGATTGGTTTTATGATAATGTATGTTGTTTATAGCTACATTGATTCTGGCAAGAAGCTAAGGTTTGTTTTGAAACATTTCTTTATAGCCGCTTTTATTTGCGTATCTTATGCTTATTTGCAGTATTTCCTGTATGTAATTTTTGGTTTCAATTCGGATAAATACCTGTTCCCTGATGCGTTACAGGTACATTCAATCCTGCCGGAAATAAAAAAAGGGTTGCACATCGTATCTGAATGGACGCATATTGCCGGAAGAATAGGCATCAGGGCCGATTCTACTTTTACCGACCCGAATGTTTTTGCTATTTATGTGAATTTCTGTTTGGCCATTATATTAACTTCTTTCATCTTCTTCCTTAGAAAAGGTAACGTTCGTAAATCTTCGAAGGAATTTATGTTTTTTTTGCTTTTTTGCGGAGCGGTTTTCCTCTCTGTTTCCAGGACAGGTATCTTAGAACTGTTTTTCATAGTGATTCTCGCAATGTTTTTATGCGGCCGCAAAGTTAGTGCGGCAAGAAAATTATTTTTCGTGCTGCTCTTAGGTGGCGTTGCATATCTCTGCCTTAACCTGTTCCACAACTGGTTTAATTTGATTTTTATGGATAGATTAAATAACTTACTATCAATATCCAGTGGGCACGAAAGAATTGTGGCAGCTAAAGCTGCTTTAGATATGTTTTTTTCGCATCCATTTATTGGAATTGGGGCATATAACTATGGTCAGATTTATGGGAGGCTTTACAATCCAGGATATCTTACTATGTCTCCACATAATACATACTTAGCGGTTTTGTCTGAAACAGGATTATTCGGGACAGCGGTATTTCTCTCCTTTTTATATTTCTTGTATAAAGTGATACGAGATTACATAAAGAGGGCAAGAGGCTACAATAAAGATGTAATCGGGTATGGCTTATTAGCCGGCTTTGCCGGGTTGTTATTCAGCTTTCTCTTCTATCAAACTTATATGCTCCCCATGGTGTGGTTATACTATGGTATTCTTTTGTCATTGGAGAAAATCGATCGTAGTAGCATGTTGCAGCGTAAAAATGTTTTTACAGTACCGGCTGAACAGAAAGCCGGGGAGGTTTGCTAAACGGAAAAAACAAAAGTGAAAGAGTTTTTGTTCAATCATTTTTTTAATGTTCTTAGAAAACTGCTGCGTCTATTTGTTCGCAATAAGAGGACTGAGATTTTGCTGAGACGCGTTTTTGATAGGTCTGAATGGTTGTATTGCTCTCCGCGTCTCTCGCTCGATGGTTACAAATGCTCATCCGTGTCTGTTAATAGTCATATTACTGAAGAAGATATCCAGATATGCCAGCGTTTGATAACTGCTTATCAAAAGAGTAATGGATACATGGAGTCTTCAGAAGCGTACAGTGAAGAATGGTCAGATAATATACAAGCCCATTATGGTCTGCTGTCATCTGCTTTAAAACAGGGAGATGCTCAACATTTAGCTAAAACGTTGTCTTCGATGTTTCATCAGAGTTTTTTGTGGGGAATAGCATCGTCACACCTATACAAAACTCACTGGCCTTGGATAAGATATAATATGTTGGAAGATTTGATGGCCTTGGCAGATTGCTTGGGTGTTGTAAGTGCCGAGCCTGACGATAAGGGGGTCGTGCGATATCCGGATGATCTTGACAGTGTTGTAGCAAAGATCAAAAGTGCTATTGGAATAGACATTGGATTTCCTCCTGTTGGATCACCCTACGGCATAAAAAGCGGTGATGTTTTGATTACGCCTGAATCCCCGGAACACATTTACGTTGCTTTGCGGGTTGATGATGTTATTAAACGACATCTTAATTCTTCTCCATCATTTAGACCAAGAATCATGGAGATCGGTGCGGGTTATGGAGGGCTGGCATTCTGGTTGCTAACGATAAGGAAGTTAAATGTGGACAGTTATTTTATAATTGACTTGCCTATTGTCAATGTTTTACAGGGGTATTTCCTGTCGAAGGTGTTTGGAGCGGGTTGTGTGTCTTTCAATCAGGAAAAATGTTCAGAAAAAACGACTTTTCAGGTTTTACCAACTTATGCGGTACGTCAATGTCAGGATATTGATATTTTGGTCAACGAGAATAGTATGCCCGAAATGCCGGAACATGCCGTTAAAGAATACCTTTTGTATGCGAAAGACAATGTTCGGGGTATTTTTTATAGTTACAACCAGGAGCTGAACTCACAGCTTAACAATATTCCACAGGTCCTCGTGCCTAAAGTGGTAAGCGAGGTTGGGGGATTCGATCGAATAAGTCGCAATTGTTCCTGGGTACGTCATGGGTACGTAGAAGAGATATATGTACGTCAATAGTAGGAATAAAATCAGCTATAGAGCCAGTGAATATATGAACCTTAAATATAGAAGCTGCAACTTATGCGGGTCGTCTGCAAATAAACGAATCTTTACTGAGAAAATTCATAACAAAAATAACCGGATGGATTTTCATATAGTAAAATGTTTAGAATGTGGTTTTATTTATGTAAATCCTATAGATACTGATTATACATTTAGTCTGTACAGAATCGCTCAGGAAGGTCCTTCCGCCAAAGAATTATATTATGATCAATTTGAGCAGAAAAGGCAAATCAATGAGTTGTTACTGACTATGTTAGAGAGTCAATTAGTTCAGGATGCAAGGATTTTGGATATTGGATGTGGAACAGGCGCTTTCCTGTTTTATATAATGAATAAATTCCATAACCTGTTTGGTATCGACGCTTCAAAAAAAGAAGTTTCTTATGCGCAGTCACTGGGCTTAAATGTTATTGAGGGAACTGCCGAATCGGTTGACACCTATTTCAGCCAGCAATTTGATGCAATAATCATGTCAGATGTTTTAGAACATCTTGAGGAGCCTAACCTTATATTATCTAAGTGCTATGGTTTGCTCCGGAATAAAGGCTTGCTTTTGTTGCGTATCCCAAATGGCAGTTTTCAGATATGCAAAGCAAAACTGTTGAGCCGGTTAAAGAGCAATCAATATCGTAAGCCCGAGAGGAGTCTGATCGGTTCGGGTGAACATTTATCACATTTTAGTGCCGATACTATTGCAAAAATGTTAGATTCTAATGGTTTCAGGCGAATCAGGATATTTGTCTCTCCGGTTGAGCCTTATAAGAATAGAGTCGCCAATTTCTTGAAAAGAATCTACAGTCCCATGTCTGTAGCAGTTTACAAAACTCTGGGTTTGATGATTAGTAATGCAATTGTGGTACGCTGTGAAAAATAAAATACACGGGAAATTAAAAATCCTGTTGGTGACAAAAGAGCCGATTGGCAACAAACTCAACGCGATGGGCATACGTTATTTCGAGTTTGCGAAATTTCTGGGCACAAAATACATAGTGAAATTAATGGCCCCTTACTCCGGCGGTGATACCAGTAATTTCAGTTTTACTTACATTCCATATAGCCTAAAGGATTGTGTATATGCTGTATGTGAGGCGGACGTTCTTATCGTTACGAACCCTCATCCTTTAATCCTTTTTATCGCCCGGCTGTTCAACAAGAAGATTATTTTGGATTTATATGACCCGACCTTGATTGAGAATCTTGAACGAATAGACTGTTTGCCCTTGAAAGAAAAGATGCAATTGAATTCAATATTCAGAAGCTGGATAAAGCTGCAGATTCAGCAGTCTGATCATTACCTGTGTGCAAACGAGAGACAAAAATCTCTTTGGCTTGGCGTGCTCGCTCTATTAGGCAAGCTGAATTCGAAATCTTATTCGCACGACAAAGATGCAGGGGAGCTGATCTCAATGGTTCCCACCGGTGTTTCTGACAGCTTGCCTGCAAAGTCACACAATGTGTTGAGAGATGTCTTGCCGGGAATCAAGGAAACCGACAGGATACTGCTGTGGGTGGGAGCGCCAAGCAGATTCTTTGATTGCACGACGCTCATCAATGCTATGGGCGAAATAAGCAAAGAAAAAGACGATATTAAATTGGTTGTTATGAGCGGCAATCCCGAAAGCAGTAAACTGCTGAAGGAAAATGTGCAGTTGTCGAACTCCTTGGGACTGACGAATAAAACAGTATATTTTATTGGAGAATGGGTGCCTTACGATAAGATGGCAGACTATTATCTGGAATCGGACGTGGGAATATCGCTTCACTACAGTCATTTGGAGACGTATTTTTCAATGCGTAACAGGACATTGGGTTATCTGTGGGGATGCCTGCCTGTTATTGCGACGAGAGGTGACTTTTTGGCGGAATTGATAGAAAAGAACAATTGGGGTATTGTTGTAAACGAGAAGGACGAGCACGAACTTGTCGAAGCTGTAACGAAATTACTGAATGACAGCCAAACCTATCAGAATTGTAGGAACGCTATAGAAAGAGATATGCCTGACTACAGGTGGTCGAAAGTTTTGACAAAGTTGGATGCAGCAGTGAAGTTGGTGGGAGAAACTCGCGTGGAGAACAGAATATTCAACGTGCTGAGCTTGGTGATTGGCTCAACAGTGCTGGCTCTCAAATATATTTGCTACAAGTTCAGATATGGTTCCGCACGAAGCAGAATAGAGCAGAGTAGTTTACTTGGAAGCCATGTTCAATGAATGTCACTTTAATATATCCTACTCAGGTAAGAGAAAAAGGACAACAGAGCAGCAGAGCTTGCTGGCCTCCGTTGGGATTGGCGTATCTGGCTTCCGTGTTGGAAAGGGATGGACATAGAGTCCAAATAATAGACAGGTTCATTTTACAGAAGCGAAATGAGTTTGACCTGGGCCAAACAAACAAACAGATGATTGGTGCCATATCGAATTTTGACACTGAATTAGTAGGGGTTACATCGACAACTCCAGATGTTGTTGATGCGCTGGAAGTTTTTAAGATAGTTAAAGAATACAACAGTTCAATCACTACTGTATTGGGTGGTCCTCATGTAACGGCTGTACCGCTTAAGACTATTAACAAATGTTCTTATATTGACATCTGTGCAATAGGTGAAGGTGAAGAAACGATATGTGAGATAGCTTCCCAAAAGCCGCTGCAGCAAATACGCGGAATTCATTACAGGCAAGACGGCAGGATTGTCGAAACTGAGCCGCGGGCTTTGATAAGAGATCTGGATAAACTTCCATTTCCATCATGGCATTTGTTGGATATGGACTTTTATACCAGACCAAGCAGATTTATTAGCAGAAATAGTGTCCTTAGAGCCACCTCCATCTTTACATCGAGAGGATGCCCTTTCAAGTGCAATTTCTGTGCAGGGCCGATCATGTTTCCGGGAGTGAGATTTCATTCTCCCGAGAGAGTGACCGAGGAGATAGAAAGATTGATCTGCGATTATTCAGTTGAAGCTGTTTATTTTGCAGATGATATGTTTTTAGCCAATAAAAAGAGAGCTTACGAGATACTGCATCTTTTTGAGTCAAGGGGTATTTACAAAAAGCTGAGATGGTATGCCCAAATTAGACCTGATGTTGTAGATGAAGAATTGCTGGCGTATATGAAAAGAATGGGTTGCGACAGAGTGGAATTTGGTTTTGAGTCCGGCTCGGAAAGAGTGCTTGGGTTAATGAATAAAAAGAGCACTGTGGAAAAGAATCTCCGGGCTGCAAACATTGCAAGGCAAGCAGGAATGCGCTTTCAGGGGAATTTTATCATCGGTTATCCCGGCGAAACTGAAAAGGATCTGTTTGAAACAGTGGATTTCATGAAGAAGGTCCACCCGACCATCATCTTGATGAACATCTATTGGCCACTGCCCGGGACGGTCAGCTATGATCAGTTGAGACAAGAGGGAGAAGCGTTGCCGGCATGGGAGAATACGGCCCGAGCAACCGAATCGAGGCTTAACTACTCGAAGATGCAGGACGAAAGATTCTTCGATCTATACGATTGGATCAAACTTAAAAACGTTCTTCCGAACAACATTCGTTATCTGATAAGGGACACTTTTTTCCATCCTATTGTATTTTATAAGTTGTTAAGAGAGCACGCGGGCGAGTATTTTAAGAAGGCAATGAAAATGGCCCGTAATTTGATGGCCCTCAGATTGCGCAGGGTATTTCACAGGCTTTTGCATAGGTAGGACCGCAAACAGTACATCTCTGAATTATGTTAGATTGGATTAGGGATTTATGCAGGTAGTTGTTTTGGCAGCGGGGTTGGGGACGAGATTGAGGCCCCTGACATATAAGATTCCAAAGGTGATGGTGCCTGTGGGAGGAAAGCCTTTCTTTGAGTATGTGCTGGGATTGCTCAGAAGCAACGGCCTGACAAGAATTGTCCTGTGCGTCGGCTATTTGGGAACCCAGATAGAGCAGCATTTTAAGGACGGTTCAGACTTCGGAATAGATATCACGTATTCCGTCGAAAGAGAGATGCAGCTTCTGGGAACAGGAGGCGCCTTGAAAAACGCCGCTCATCTCCTGGAAGAGGAGTTCATGGTTCTCTATGGCGACACTTTCCTCGATATTGACTACCAGGACTTGATTTCTTACTTTCACAGGCACGGCAGGCTGGGGACCATGGTTGCTTTTGCGAATGAGGAAAGAATCGTTGAGAACAACGTGGAGATTAACAGCTCGAACGAAATACTGAGTTATAATAAGGAAACTGAACTTGATGCCAATTGTGTCGATGCCGGCGTCCTGGTCCTCAAAAAAGATATCATCGACTTGATGCCGGCCGATAAAAAGTTCTCTTTAGAGAAAAGAATTTATCCCCACCTGATAGAGCAAAAGCAGTTCCTTGCATACCCCACCAGCCAGAGGTTCTACGATATAGGGACTTTTGACAGATTAAAGAGGTTTAACAAATACTTGCCTTCGTTAAAGTGCACATGTGTCACGGATGCAACTGAAAAAAACAGGAAAGATTATGTAAAAGGGAGATACCAGAAATGATGTTGACGGTTAGTCTGGTCAATACGAACAACGGGAAAATACTCAAAGATTGTCTCAAATCTATCTACGAGAATAAACCCGAATGTGAGTTTGAAGTGTTCGTAGTTGACAACGGTTCCACCGACTGCAGTCAGGAAATGATAAAGGCCGAATTTCCTCAAGTCCAGCTTCGCGAAAATCATCGAAACTGCGGCTTTCCTTTCTCAAACAACAGGGCATTCAAGGAAAGCAAGGGCAAATACTTCCTCCTGCTCAATGATGACACAATTGTTCCACCCGGCGCATTTGACAAAATGGTCGAATTCATGGAATCCCATCCTGACTGCGGAATAAGCGGCGTAAAACTGGTATTCCCCGATGGTTCCGTCCAGAGCTGCAAGTTCAGCTTTCCTACCCTGTTGAAAGAATTCTTCCACATCAATGTTCTTGTCAAGAGATTATTGGCCAGAAGCAGAAAGCTGATGTGGTTTATCAGAAGGATCTATTATTCGCTCTTCAGCCAAGACGCTTCCGTCAATCAATTGCTCGATTACGACAGCGTTCATGAAGTGGACGACGTTTTGGGGGCTTGTTTCCTGGTCAGAAGAAAAGTCTTTGATGACATAGGCCTGTTCGACGAGACATATTTCACCTGTCGCGACGAGACCGACTTTGCCTACAGGGCCAAGCAAAAGGGCTGGAAAATCTACTACAATCCCGATGTAACAATCGTACATCTGGGCGGGGCCACAGTCTCACGGCTGAATGTAACGTATTTCTGCCAGGACAAAATATCGGCCAACTATTTCTTCGGGAAATATTATCCAAAGCCAAAATGTCTGCTGTTGAAAATAATATATCTTGAAGGTTTTCTCGTCTCGATGTTGTTTGAGTCTCTAAGGGCGATCATATTCGTATTCAGTCCCAGCCGTAGACGAGAAGCCCTGGGCAACCTGGGTCTTTATATCGAGACCATTCCGAAGATACTATTTGATAGAACCGAAACTGCCATAAAGTAGAGCGAAGGAAGCCATGCCGGAATTAGAACAATTCAATCCCCATAAAATTCTCTGTCACTATAACAAGGTTTGCGACTTATTGAATGGGAAAGATATTTATCCTGTAACTGTTGAGATTAATCCTACAAATAAGTGTAATCATAAGTGCGTATGGTGTACTTATGGCTACTTGAAGGATTGTACCTGCGAAAATGACACAATCGAAAAAGACTTGCTTCTGCGTATTGTCGCTCAGATTGGTGAACTTGATACAAAGGGGCTGATCTGGACCGGCGGTGGCGAGCCGCTTGTCAATAAGGCAACGTTTGACGGCATGAAACTCGCCGCCCAAAAAGGGCTCCAGCAGGCCATTCACACCAACGGCAGCCTCGTAAAAGGCCGGGTATCGGATTTTATAGTGGATAATTTCACGTACATAAGAATCAGTCTTGACGCAGGCAGCGAGCAGACGCATATGAGACTCCACAAGGCTCCCAGGGGAGATTTTGACAGGATATTAAGCAATCTGGAGAACTTGGTCGGGCTGAAAGAAAAACGCAACTCTGATTTAACCATTGGCGTCTCAGTGTTGTTACATCCGGATAACTGCCACGAAGTCGAGGATGTCGTGGAAATAGCAAAGAGACTTCGTGTGGATTATCTGCAGTTTAAGCCCATCGTGATTTGGGGATTGAAGGAACAGTTGCCGACCAACTATATCGAACGTTCATTTGAGGTGATCGATGAGATAAGTCGCCTGGAAGTCAATAACGGCCTTTCGATAAGGGTGTTGAATTATAAGTTCGCCGACATGATCAATGACCAGGGCAGGTTCGGAAGACACTATTCAAAGTGTTGCGGTCATCCTTTCGTCGGTTCTATCTGCGCCAACGCCAGCGTGGATTTGTGTTGCTCTTTCAAGGGTGTCCCCGAGTGGAGCTTCGGCAACCTCAGGGAGCAATCGTTCAAAGAGATATGGGCGAGCCAGAGACGACAGCAAGTGATAAAGCAAATAAATCTCTCGAAGTGTGAGCCTCTCTGCCGCCTGCACGAAATAAATAAAATACTCGATTACATGAAAAACTATGAATATCACAAAAACTTCGTTTGAGAACGCAAGAATGACGACCAAAAGAAAACGCCGTAAAATACTCGTAACCGGAGGAGCCGGTTTTATCGCCAGCCATGTCGTGGATAAATGCGTATCTTTAGGCTACAGCGTCGCCGTTATAGATAATCTATCAACAGGCTTTAAGAAAAACCTTAACCCAGACGCCAGGTTCTATAAGGGAGACATTCGTAACCTGGCCTTCGTCGAGCGAGTCTTGAAAAAAGAAAGGCCTGATGTCATAAATCATCATGCGGCAGTAGCCGAGGTGGTCAAATCCGTCAGAAACCCGCTCAAGACTTTAGAGATTAATGTGATAGGAACGGTAAACCTGTTATTGACCGGCGGCAGAGGGTCGATGAAGAAATTCATTTTCGCTTCCACTGGCGGAGCAGTGTATGGCGAGGCTGAAAAAGTCCCTGTCAGCGAGAAAGCCGAGACGGCGCCGCTTTCGCCCTACGGCCTTTCGAAGTTACTTGCCGAAGAAACTATCAGCTTCTACGCTAGGAGCTATGGCTTTGAATACCTGATCCTAAGGTACCCCAATGTCTATGGACCCAGGCAGAATCCCAAAGGTGAAGCCGGTATAGTGGCAATCTTTGCCGGCTTGATCAAGGAAGGCAAAAGACCCACGATTTTCGGTGATGGAACCAAAACCAGGGATTATGTCTATATCGACGACATTGTTAAAGCAAACGTCACCGGGTTGCGTCGCGGCAAAAACGAGATCGTAAATCTCGGCTGGAGCAAAGAGGTCTCCGACCAGAAGATGTTTGACGCAATTGCAAAGAGCCTCGATTTCAAAAAATCGCCAATTTACGCTCCTTTCAGGCAAGGCGAGATCTGCAGGATCGCGCTAAAAGCTAACAAGGTACAAAAGATTCTGAATTGGCGGCCAAAGATAAAACTGGACGAAGGCATCGGCAAGACAATACGCACCATTGGCTAATCCACGGTCGAGTTCATTAAATTACCGTTATTGAGGTGGAGATCATACTATGAGAGTCTTAGTTACAGGTGGAGCGGGTTTCATAGGTTCACATTTGGTTGATGCGTTAATCAACGACGGCCATGATGTCACCATACTTGACAATCTTGAGCCTATCGTCCACGGCCCTGAGAGAAAAAAGCCGTCATATCTCAATAAAAAGGCCGACTTCATCTTCGGAGATTTGCTCGACAAGGAAACAACGTTCAAAGCCATTCAAAACCAGGAGATAATTTTTCATCTCGGCGGCGCCGTGGGCCTGGGACTCTCCATGTACGAAATAAGCAAATTCGCAGCCGCCAATTCCGTTGGTACCGCAAATCTGATGGAGGCCGTCTTGGCCAACAAAAATACCGTAAAAAAAGTCATTGTCGCCTCTTCAACTGCTGTCTACGGAGAGGGTGTATATCGATGCTCCGTTCACGGAACCGTCTGCCCGGGACTGCGAAAATTGCAGCAACTGCAGAATAAACAGTGGGAGCCCAAATGCCCCCAATGTCGCAAGAATATGAATCCTCTGCCAACGCCTGAAGATAAACCCTTACAGCCGAATTCCATATATGGGTTGACAAAACTCGACCAGGAAAGAATGTGTATGATAATTGGTGAGTTCTACTGCATACCAGTTGTATCCCTGAGATATTTTGGAGTATATGGTTCGAGGCAGGCTCTGTCGAACCCGTATGCAGGCATTATAGCTATTTTCGTGTCAAGAATATTGAATAATGAACCGCCAATAATTTACGAAGATGGTTTACAAATGAGGGATTACATTCATGTTTCTGATGTTGTAAGGGCCAATATTATGGCAATGAATAGTCCTGAAGCTGATTTTCAAACCTTTAATGTCAGTTCCGGCAAACCTCTTAGCTTGATTAAGATGGTAAAGATATTGGAAAAAAAGTTAAATACTAATGTAGGGATACGTATCGACGGAATTTTCAGAATGGGCGATAGTAGACATGCTTTTGCAGATGTGAGCAGGATAAATCAATTACTGGGATTTGAGACAAAAACAGAATTTGCTGATGGAGTACAGGATATTATCGACTGGATAAAAACACTCGACAAGAATGAAACACTTGCTTTTATCGCAAGATTTAAAGAGCAAAAAGAAATAGCTGATCAGAAAGGAATAAACATTTAATATTTGTATCTCTTAAGCCGTACTTTACAAATGAAGGTATTGTTTCTTAATCCTCCCTTTAAGACTGAATATGGTCGTTTCTCCAGAACATCTCGCAGCCCTGCAATAACAAAAAGTGGAACTTTATATTATCCGATATGGCTGTGTTATACTGCAGGTGTGCTGGCAGAGGCACGTCACCAAGTGAAGCTGATAGACAGCTGTGCGTATGAGTATAACCTTGAAAAGACCCTGCAACTTGTTAGCGAATTTAAGCCTCAAATCGCTGTGCTTGATACAAGTACCCCGAGTATATACAGTGATGTAAGAACCGGTTCAGAAATCAAAAATATATTGCCAGACTGTTTTGTAGTATTGATGGGAACACACCCCACGGTGCTTCCAGAGGAGACATTAAAGCTGGATGGCAAGATCGACGCCATAGCTGTGGCCGAAGCAGACTATACGGTTAGGGAACTGGCACAAAAACTCTCAGAGGCTGATTTATACAGGATTCAAAAAGATATCACATACAGGAATAACATTCTAAGTACTGTCGATGGACTTGCCTACAGAGTCGGTGATGGGATTTGTATCAATAAAAGAAGGGAGTTTATTAAAAACCTGGATGAGTTGCCGTTTGTGAGCAAGGTTTACGCTAAACATCTGGACATTAAAAAATATTTTTTCGCAGCCAGCGACTATCCTGAAGTTCAGATAATGACTGCAAGAGGTTGTGTCGCTCGGTGTACGTTCTGTGTTTATCCGCAGACTATTCATGGGTTCAAATATCGCACACGCTCATCAAAAAATGTCGCTGATGAATTTCAATGGATAAAAGAAAATGTGCCGGAGGTAAGAGAAATAGGCATAGAAGACGACACCTTCACCGGCGATCAAAAAAGGGTCGTAGAGTTCTGCAAGGAGCTGACAGAGCGAAAGATTAGAATTAAATGGTATTGCAATGTAAGAGTTGATCTTAAATATGATACGATGAAATGGATGAAACGAGCCGGCTGCGTACTTGTCACCGTTGGTTACGAAAGTGCAAATGCCAATGTTCTAAAGGCCATAAACAAGCGTACCACACCGGAGATGATACTTGAATTTTCGAAGAATACACGGCAGGCGGGGTTACTTGTACATGGCTGTTTTATGGCTGGGAACAGAGGCGAGACGCGGGAAACACTTGCCGAGAGTCTGGAGCTTGCTTTAAAACTTAGCGATGACACCGTGCAGTTTTTCCCTTTGATGGTTTATCCGGGCACAAAAGATTATGAATGGGCCAAAAGAGAAGGTTTATTAACAGTCAAAGATTATTCAGGATATCTCACAGAAAATGGTAATCATAATAGCGTTTTGAAGATGCCGGACATGAGCTCTGATGAAATAAGAATATGGTGTGATTACGCCAGAAGGAAGTATTATTTAAGACCAAGATACATCTTATATAAACTATTTCAACAGGTTCGACATCCATCCCAGATAAGAAGAACCCTTAAGGCGGCAAGAAGATTCATTAAATATTTGGTTCCCGTGAGGCTTCAATGTTGATAGTTTTTATAATTTGCTTGAGTGTGCTGACGTATGTGTTTTTTGGGTACCCCCTCGTCCTCTGGGTCTTGTCGCTGTTTGCCGGAAAAAGACCTAGGAAAAGCGAGATATACCCGAATGTGAGCCTAATTATTTCAGCCTACAATGAGCAGAACGTTATAGCTGAGAAGATAAAAAACGCGATTGCTCTGGATTACCCGAAAGAGAAACTGGAAATTATCGTGGCATCAGAGTCCACGGACAAGACAGATGAGATTGTAAGTGAATATCAGCAACAGGGGGTTATTCTTTATGGATACAAAGGCAGAGAGGGCAAGGCCGCCACTTTGTACAGAACGGTGCCACGAGCCAAAGGAGAGATAATAATATTCTCTGATGCAAATGCGGTGTATGAAAAAGATGCGATCAAGAAGCTCGTTCGTAGTTTTGATGATGAGCGGATTGGGTGTGTATCTGGCCAGTTGAGGTATTTGAACCCCAATAACAGTTCAACAGGTTCCGGTGAGGGATTTTACTGGAAATATGAAATGGGGCTTAAGAAGCTGGAGAGCCGACTGTTTTCACTGCTTGGGGTCAATGGATCGATTTTTGCAATTAGGAAGGAGTTGTATTCACCTATGGATCGGGATCGTGGAGACGACTTTGAGTTACCTGTAAGAGTGGCTCGAAATGGGTACAGCGTTGTGCTTGAACCAGAGGCTATATCGTGGGAAAGAAGTTCCGCCACCGCGAAGGAGGAATTCAAACGGAAAGTACGAATCATAGCGTGGAATATGAAGAGCTGCCTGTTGCTGCTCAAAGAATGTTTTTTAAAAAAGAAAATGCTTCTTGTTTTTCAACTTATATCGCATAAGCTTCTCAGATGGCTGTTCCCGCTATTTGCAATGGGGCTGTTAGTGAGCAATGTTTTCCTGTCCGGAATGTTTTTTAGAACCATATTGGCACTACAGGTCATCTTTTACGCTGCTGGCGGTATAGGTTACATATTTGATGTGGCAAAGAACAAGACCCCAAAACTTCTGTTGTTGCCATACTATTTTTGCTTAATCCACTGTGCATCAATAGCAGGTTTATATTCTTTAATATGTCACGAGCAGAAAACCGTATGGAAAAAGGCCAGAAGTTAGAGGGGAAAAAAATGCAAGTTGTAATTCTTACCGGGGGTGAGGGGACACGGCTTAGGCCTCTGACACACACAGTGCCCAAACCAATGGTCAGGGTGTGCGGCAAGCCCTTCCTTGAGCATGTACTGGAACTGGTAAAATCATTTGGGCTGATTGATGTGCTGATTTTGGCAAGTTATTTAGGAAAGCAAATTGAAGATTACTTTGGTGACGGCTCATGTCTCGGAATGAGTATAAAATACTCCTATGAAAAAACTCCTTTGGGAACTGGCGGTGCGCTGAAGAATGCAGAGGAGATGTTGGCTGAGAGTTTTATTCTTTTGAATGGGGATACACTGTTACCAGTGGATTACCGTAAGTTAATTTCCCGGTTCCAAGAGTGCGACAAGACAGGGCTGATTGTGGCTTACAGTAATGCCGAGAATATAGCCCGAAGCAATTTGAGGATTGGAGATGGGGATGTGATACTCTCCTACAATAAAGAAAGCGAAGATGGGATGACACATATTGATGCCGGTGCAATAGTATTAAAAAAGGAAATTTTAGAGTTGATTCCTGGCGAGCGAATGTGTTCACTGGAGAAGGAGATTTTCGATCAACTAATAGCAAATGATCAACTCCAAGCATTTAGGACCGACAAGAGGTTCTACGATATAGGTAGTATTAACGGATTGAAGTGTATTGAGCAGGTCTTAGGTTGATAACTGTACGTACTCCATTTAGAATAAGTTTCGCCGGTGGGGGCAGTGATTTAGATTCTTTTTACAAGAAAAGTCATGGTGCTGTTATTAGCACAACTATTAATAAGTTTATGTATATTATGATTCACCCATATTTTCATAATAAGATAAGGGTGAAATATTCCAGAACAGAGGATGTTATTTCCATAAGCCAAATACAGCACCCTCTTGTACGGGAGTGCCTCAAACTAATGAGAATAGGTAAAGGCGTTGAAATCACAAGCATTGCTGATGTCCCAGCGGGCACAGGACTCGGCTCATCCAGCGCCTTTACTGTGGGGCTGCTGTATGCACTTTCTGGTTTTAAGCGAAGAATGAGAACCAAGGAATGGTTAGCCAAGACGGCATGTAGGATAGAAATTGAGAAGGTTAAAGAACCTATCGGCAAGCAGGACCAATATGCGGTCAGTTTCGGAGGGCTGAATTATATTCGTTTTAATCCGGATGGTAGTGTCTGGATAGAACCCATTATTCTAAAGTCCGAGATAAAGAGTCAATTGGAAAACAACTTATTGATGTTCTACGTGGGAAATGAGCGAAAATCACGTAATATCCTCAGCAAGCAGAAAAAGGCTATGGGAGATCAGAAAAAATATGAAACTGTTTGCAAAATGGTAGAACTTGCGGAAAAAATGAAGAAGGTTTTGACCCACGGTGAGCTGGGAAAGTTTGGCGAATTATTACACCAGGGGTGGATTCTGAAAAAAGGCCTTACGGAAGATATTACTTGCGATCAATTGGATAATTATTATCAGAAGGCCTTGAAAGCGGGGGCTAAGGGGGGGAAGCTTTTGGGAGCCGGTGGTGGTGGTTTTTTCCTTTTTTATTGTGAACCCAAATTTCAGAACAAGCTAAGAAAGGCCTTGAATCTGCGTGAGTTGGATTTTAAATTTGACAATGAAGGGGTTAAAACTGTATATTACGACGGAGAATAAGGGGGAGATACAATTATGATGAAAAATCTTGCTCAAAAATATCTTTCTGAACTTAAAGAGGTTATTGATCGTTTGCCTTTGGGAAAACTTGCAGAAGTTGTGGATTTAATGTTAACGGCATATGACCAAAACCAGCAAATATTTATATGTGGCAATGGAGGCAGTGGCAGCACCGCTTCGCACTTTGCCTGCGATATCAACAAAGGCGTCAGTTTAGGCTTGGAGAAAAGGTTTAAGGTAATCTGCCTAAACGACAATCTTCCTATCATCCTTGCTTATGCCAACGACAAGTCGCATGACGATATATTTACCGAGCAGCTGAAAAACTTTTTAGCGCCAAAAGACTTGGTCATAGGTATTTCCGGCAGTGGTAATTCCCGAAATGTTATAAAAGCGCTCCAATACTCAAATGAAAATCGAGCAAATTCTATAGCACTTACAGGTTTTGATGGCGGCAAACTTGCTGGAATTGCAAAAACTTCCCTTGTCGTCCCAATAGATGACATGCAAAAAGTAGAGGATATTCATCTTATTCTGAGCCATATGATTATGCAGATTCTTTACAGCGAACTGAGGAATAACATTAATGGATAAGATAGAATAATCTATGGGTGGGTATTATGAGGGTTCAATTTTTCTTATTTATCGTTGATATATTTTTGATTAACGCTGCTTTTATCCTGTCCTTTTTAATTAAATATGGCGTACCATTTCCTGAATATAATTTTTCCCCTTATAAGAAAAGCTTTGCGTTTCTCACGCTAATATACTTGTCGGCATTATTCCTATTAAGAGTCTATAAAAGCAGATTCAAGTCTTCCTGGGAGTTGTTTCAAAGAGTGTCTTTGGGCGTTTTTCTGGGGTCACTGTTGAGCATTGCTTTTGTTTATGTCTTCAGGAGTAAATGGGGTGCTTTTCCAACAAGTGTTTTTGCCATTTCATTTTTCGTAAATCTGCTTTTGATTTTTAAGGTCAATCAATTCATTCTAAAGGCGAAAAAGAAGATCAAAAAGCAGGTAGTAATACTTGGCGAGGGTAAAGTAGATGATATTTTTGGCAAAAAGGCAAATGTAGAAAGAAAACGAATTGACCAGATTCGAGAGTTACTCGAATACTCAAACATTGACGAAATAGTGGTTAGTGAGAAAATTACTAATGCAAAAGACCTGAACCTACTGCTCTATTTGGAGCGAAAGTTAAAGGCTGAAATCCTGTTCAGCCCTTCAGTTTACGTGGAGCTTCTGCCTGAAAGAATAAACGGAAACTCTTCAGTTGAGTTGCTGAATACTTTCGTTGGCAGGCAATCAGATTTCGA
>Ga0114920_10000351_pt1 | contig 20067 bp, 14 predicted proteins | sample ChitaG_FD_88683 | JGI IMG/M metagenome (GOLD analysis project Ga0114920, IMG submission 88683) | Deep subsurface microbial communities from South Pacific Ocean to uncover new lineages of life (NeLLi) - Chile_00310 metaG | ecosystem: Environmental > Aquatic > Marine > Oceanic > Sediment ...
AAGAACCCTTATCCGCTCTACCCGGCCCTTGGGCCCTGCAAGATTAACTGTTTCTTCACAGGCGAACTGGCCCGGCTGGGATAGGTCTGACCGAAAAGTCAGTTTACTTCCTGCCCCGAAAAGCGATTCAATTTCACTTGTTGCTAAATGGATATGGTGGGCTGATACTTCAATCGGAAACCTCTTCTCTTTTTGACTTTTAATCACGTGAGTCACATCCTGGTATCTAAGGGTGCGGATCGTCTCCCGGGCAATCATTTTTCCTTCATTAGTAGGAATAACCAGGATTTTCACCTCAGAAAGTTCATCCGAGATATCCCCTACTTCTCCAGGTCCTGGTGATACCGTTTTATTCAGTATGTTATCCATCCGTATTCCCATATGAGACAGCCCCTGGCATGCCAGGCTTCTGACCCAGGCGCTCCCTTCGCCAATTCCTCCAGTAAATACAAGTGCATCCAACTCACCTATGGCAGCTATGTACGAGCCTATATACTTCCGTATCCTGTAGCCAAAAACGTCCAGAGCAAGTAAAGCCCTTTGGTTTCCTTTACTGGCTTCCTCTTCAATCTTCCGTAAATCACTGGATATCCCGGAAAGCCCTTTAAGGCCACTCTGGCGGTTCAAAATGTCATCAACTTCCTCAACAGATAATCCTTTTTCCCTGCAAATGTGTAAAATTGTTGAAGGGTCGATATCCCCGCACCTGGTGCCCATGATCAGTCCCTCCAGGGGTGTTAGTCCCATGCTAGTGTCCACTGATCTCCCGTGATCAATAGCACAGAGAGAAGCACCATTCCCCAGGTGACAGGTAATAATCTTCAATTCCCGGAAATTACGCTTTAAATAAGCAGCAGCCTGAAGAGCAACATAATTATGAGAAATACCATGGAAACCGTACCTGCGGATGTGGTCTTTCTCAAAAAACTCATACGGAAGCCCGTAAAGATAAGCATGTCTGGGCATCTTCTGATGGAAACCCGTATCAAAAACAGCCACCTGCGGCACCTCTGGCAAAAGATTAATACTCTCCTGGATAGCCATCAGGTTTGGAGGGTTATGGAGCGGTGCCAGACTCGAATATTTATTTATGTCTTTAATCACTTCTTTTTCGATAATCACTGCACTTCCGTACTTATCACCACCATGAACAACTCGGTGGCCCACTGCGCTAAGTTCGTTAAGATCGGAAATCACGCCATCTTTGGAATCAGTTAGCAGCTCAACAACAGTCTGAAATGCCTCTTTATAGCCAATGCTGCCCAGTTCTTTGTTAACTTCACCTTTTTCCGACGAAGAGTGAATAGCTGAATTCTCCAGGCCGATGTTCTCAACTATCCCTTCAAGATTATTTGTCTCTTGAGCCGTATCAAAATAACTAAATTTTAATGAGGAACTGCCGCAGTTTATGACCAGTATTTTCTTGGGAGTATCGGGAGATAAACTGAGTCCATAAGGATCCGGCGCACTCCGCCAGGCATTTAATACGCGCGTCTGTTCTTCCTCATTCTGCTGGCGGCTTTTTAGCCTGTCAGTTATTGTCTTTGCAAGTATCCTTACAGCCTCGGGATTAATGGCAACAATAGTTGAAAAAATCCTCTGGGGGATAAGAAAAATTTCACATTTTTTTAAGGCAATAACATCTGCGCTTGTGGGTTCGCCAGTTAGCAGTGACATCTCACCAAGGAAATTACCTTGTTCAATAAGTCCAAGCCGTATCCGGTTACCCGTTTTACTGGTAATCACAGCCTCTGCTTCACCTTCGAGGACAATTCCAAGGAATCTTCCCGGTTGTCCGAATTGGATAATCACTTCCTTTGGGGCAAAAGTTTTTACATGGCTTTTTCCGACAAGCCTTTTCAGCTCTGACTGGGAAAATTTTTTAAATAATGGCAACTCTCCTAAAAACTTCTCAATATGTTCCATCACCTCTTACCTCCTCGTGAAATAAAACTCGTTTGTTCAGGCTAATTTTGACTACAGGCTATACCATGCAGTAATCCTATTCTATTTTTCTCTAATCCTTTCAATTTCAAATACAACAGGACTATATGCATCCGGACAGGCATGCGTTTTTTTATCCGGATCTTTGAGCCACGGAAACCGAGATTCATACATCATTCCAAAACCTCCTGGAAGCATGCTGTATAGTGCGTGAATACAGATTTTTCCTTCAACTCCAGATTCAGTAAACTTAACTTTATGACCAATCTTATGCCCTAAGGCACAGGTTCCTTTCTGGCTAATAACTTTTGCTGTGACTGCTGTTATTTTTTTGGCCATAATCTCCTCCTTTTTATAGTTTGATTCCTTTGAAGATGGGATTGTTGTATCTCCCTTTAAAGTCATCCCAATCAAGCTGGTTGAAAATATTGCACCAACTGCAGCACAGGGAATCCTTTTACAAAACTCCCTGCGATTAATTTGACAGGATTGTTTTGTTACTTTTTTAGAATGACCCATGAAATCCTGCCTCTTTTTTCCATTTGGCTAATAAGATATTCATTAAAAAGAAAATAGTCAAATTGAAATTCTCTAGAATTATAGGGGGAAAATCTTTAAAATTTTTCGACTTTTAATATTCATGGGAAAAAATATTATGTCAAAAAAAATAAGTAACAAAAATCCAAGTTATTAGAGTTATTAAGGTCTGATCCACTTATTACATTTTATAAAATTTTGAACCATCCGAAGACCTGCCCCCTCTGGGTTTTATCCACAGCGGACAGTTCCCTTTGTACAGACACCAGATACAGAGTTTTGAAGCATTTCCGGGAAATTTCTTAGCTGCCTCAATAGCCTTGACCTTTGCCAGGACTTCCCGTCTCAAATCTTCAAGTTGTTCTATTGTCCTGTAGGACTCCATTTCTTTATCAAACGCCAAAAAATGCCAGACTAACCGGACATCCCGGCAATCCTCAAACTCCCGTCTGACCCATAAGGAATACATGGCAAGCTGACGGTCTTTTTCCAGAGATTTCTGGTCCGGCAATTTTAGATTAGTCTTGTAATCGTGCACTTCATAGAGGCCATTCCCCATATCCATAAGCCTGTCAATTCTGATATAGTATCTGTACTGCTTCTTTTCATCAAGGGACAAAAAATCTGTTGTTTCCAGATCAAGAATCTTACCCTCCTTAAAAGGTTTATATCTCCTGTAATAATCCGCGATATACTTCTCCCCCACCCTGCGGTAATCTTCCTGAGTTGAGTCTTCTTTCACAATCAGTATGGAGTCTGGCCAATTTTTCTCCCACTCTCTCTTGTAAAAAGCCAAGAGCTCTTTTTGTGACATCAACTTACCACAATCCAGATTTCTATACAGCCTCTCCAGCGCTTCATGTACCCGCGTGCCGAGATAAGCGTCTGCCGTTTCTTCTGCATCAGGCCTGACTTTATCGATATAGGCATATTTATACCTCAACGGGCATGTTTCATAGGAAAGTATTCTGGAATGGCTAAAGACTGGCATTATAAATTTATGGGAATAAAATATTTTATCCGGATGTCACAGCAAAACGTAGTGAGAGAGCTTTCTTCATTAGAATTACCTCTTTTTTAATTAAATATATCATTTTTTTGTGTTTTTGCCGTAAAAAGTTTATAAAAACGGGGACAGGCCCCTTTTTAATAATATTTACTATTAAAATCTTAACGTTGTATGAATAATCCTTATTTATCAAATCCTTCTGAGTTATTTTGAGTCAATCTTAAAAATTTTATTAAAAATGGACAGCGATTCAGGATAGAGTTCCTCAAGGCTGACATATCTCCATTCTGCATATTTAATCTTCCACGTTTTGTTTCTTTTTATCAATTTGATTTTCAGGCGATAATTATCAGTTGAAAATTTAACCAATTTACGAAAAACTTTAGCGATCCCGGAAGACAGTGCAACTTCTGTTTGAATGGATGCCTCCAGAGGCTTTATCTCTTCAATCCAGGAACTCAGGACATGAATGACGATTCCTCTGTATTGTTTGAAATATTGATCAATCATAGCCTTGGATCTCCATTTATCGCGGCCTTTAAAATCAGCATAATCCGCAGCAAAACTTAGCATGATGCTATCGAGGTCCTTTTTTTCAGCAAACCTCCCGATATCTTCCATGAATTCCAGGAGCAAATCTTCTTCTGTCTTTTTCCCACAAGAGGTTAAAAATAGAAGCACAATAAAAACAAAAAGGATAATACGGCTCATCTGTAAATAAGCAGATAGAACTAAAGAGTAATTTATCTTTTTATTTGTGTTCATTTTTTCCCTATTTTTTGATGTTTAATAAGAATAAGAAAGGTTCAGCACTCCGAAAATATGTTCCTTTGGTTCGGTCTTGAACCTCTTTGTCCACAAGACATATGCATAGCTGATATTAACGTGGCCGAATCTCATGCTTACTCCAAGTAAAATGTCAGTTGTGAAATATTTTTTATCTACCCTGTGGCTGTCCCGGAATGTATTGCCATCAAGGAAAATATTTCTCAAGACAGCTTTGCCGTCCACTGCAAAAAAAGCATAAACTCCAGATCCTCCACTGCGCCGAAAGGTCATATTACAGTCACCCCCCGGGCGAATGAGAGGAACGCCAAAATCCTTTGGCAGGTTGCGCCCGAATCTTATCTGCATCCCAGTACTAGCATAAGTTTGGACATTTCCCAAGCCTACGCCCTTATGAGGGATAAATTCAAGCCTGGAACCATCGTTGAACTGCAGCTGAGGCAGCTTCCACCGGCGTTCATAAATCACTCCCAGGGCAAGCTCATCCTTGAGCTGGTGATCCCAACCGTTCGGGCGTATCCCATTATAAAGGCTATGAATAAATTTTTGAATTTGCTCGGCATAAGAATGAGGGCCTAGAATCCCTATACTGACTTCCAGAGTATCCATGCGGAGATCGCCAATGCTGTGAATCCCAAATGAGAAGTAGAAAATTCCAGCATAAGGGCAGTCCTCCTCAATGAGATCACTACGCCAGATTTGATCCGGGGTATAAATGCTGTGTCCGAGAGAAATTGAAATTGAATGTTGAAATTCAGGTTTGTTCAAAAAAGGCATCCACTTCAACCATGGATTCTCTCTGTAATTCTTTAAGTCTTTGGACATCCACCCTATTTGGAATCCGTCAGTAAACCTGCGATCTGTAATTGCGAAGATATCATTTGCTAAGCACCAGCTGAATGTACCGAAATTTTTCCCTTTTTCCGACTTCGCCAAAGATAGAACCGGCAGGAATCCCAGAAGAACAAAAATGAAGATAACTTTTAATCTCATTTTATTAAACTTAAGTTAACTTAAAATAAAAAAAGGGGTCAAGCAAAAAAAGGGATAAAAGCGAAAAAGAAAGCCTTCTTTTAATAGTTCAAGCCCCTTCCAAGGTTTTAAAGGAGGCAACCCGGGTCCTCCATGAACGATAAGAACCGGTGCGCCTTTTCCACTGCTAAAATGATAGAGTAAGATATCTTTTTCAACTTTCCAGAAATTTGGCTCGACACCCTCCTGAAGAGGAGGAGTCAAAGGGGAGCGCAGCCCTCTCCCCTTGCGGACATTCCCACGTTTATAGGAAGAATAGGCTAAAGAGGCAAAAAGTCCGACCAAAATCGTAATAACTCCTAAATATAATATTCTTTTTTTCATCCTGTTCCCTTCCCTATGTTGTTATCCATGCCTGTAAAACAATGTCTATTCAGCTTATCTGGATTTATCGATTTTTATATTATTTTTCTCTGGCAATTTCTACGCTGCACTAAATATCTTCAATTAATCTTACATCTTTCAGGCATAAAATTTCAATGAGATACTATCCCTTTTGATACAAGATGTAACGCTGATTTTTATATTTTATAATTAAGCTAACTTTCCTTAGGATATTAAGCTCTTGTACGCAAAAAAAGAAATTCTTATAGTAATGCTGTATAATATGCTGGCTTAAACTAGCCTGGATAATTCAGGGCAGATTTCAGCAGGATGTTTTAAAAAAAGCGCAAATACCCGGTCATAACATTCCAAAAAACAGGAGATGGATATGACAAGAAAAAAACCAATAACCCGAAGGGATTTTATCAAGCATACAATATCTGCCACTGCTGCCCTCACAATAGTACCACGTTACATTCTGGGAGGCGCAGGCTACACAGCACCCAGCGACCAGCTTACAAAAGCCGTAATTGGCGTAGGCAGTATGGGACGGGGACACCTTCATTATCCGGGGGCTAAACTTCTGGCAGTATGTGATGTTGATGAAAATCATTTAAACATGGCACAAAAAATTGCCGGACCCGGAGTTGCAGCCTATAAGGATTTCCGTGAAGTCCTTGAGCGGTCTGATATTGACATTGTCCATATCCCAACTCCCCCACACTGGCACGCACTCATCGCCGTTGCTGCAGCAGAAGCAGGCAAGGACATCTGGTGTGAAAAACCTATGACAAGAACAATCGGCGAAGGACAAAAAATTGTGGAAGCTGTGCAGAAGAATGGAAGGATTTTCAGGCTGAATACCTGGTTCAGATTTAGAGGTCAATTCTACGGTTTTGGCACTACGGTCAAGCCAATAAAAAAACTGGTCCAGAGCGGCGTATTGGGTTGGCCTTTAAAAATTACGGTCAGCGGCATAACAGGTTTTGACTGGAAATTTTACTGGAGCGGAGAAACAAATATAAAACCCGAACCTGTTCCTAAAGAACTGGATTATGATTTCTGGCTCGGTCCTGCTCCCTATAAACCATATAACAAGCATCGAGTTCATGGCACATTCCGTGGATACTGGGATTATGATGGCGGCGGACTTGGAGACATGGGCATGCATTACCTTGACCCGGTTCAATATATTCTTGACAAGGATGACACCAGTCCGGTCGAAATTGAAGCTGACTGTCCCCAGCAGCATCCTGATGCTTGTGGGAGCTGGCGCCGGATTCAATTAAAATATGCTGATGGCTGTGAAATAATCCTTGACGGCGAAAACAAGGATAAAGATGCAGCGTTCATCGAAGGGCCCGATGGGAAGCTATTCAAAGGCCTTGAATCCGATATTCCCAATTTAAAAGAAAAACTGGCTACTCTTCCTGAGCCAGAACCTCAGGTGACCGACTTTATCAAGGCTGTTAGAACCAGGAAAAAGTTTGCCTTAAATGAAGAAAATGGACATCGTTCCTGTACAATCGTCAATCTGAGCAAAATTGCTGTGCGATTGGGAAGACCTCTTCGTTTTGACCCGGACAAACAGCGGTTCATTAATGATGTGGAGGCAAACCGTTTAATCGCTCAACCCATGCGTGCACCATGGCATCTATAAGGCAGCCTTTTTTACATGGAGATATTCAAATGAAAAACAATAAAAAAACAATACTTATTTTGATAACAGCAGTACTGTTAGCCTCATCTTTGGTGATGGGACAGGAAGATGTAAGAACTTTAAAGACAAAAGTTGTTGATACACTTGCCAAATTTCCAGCTCAAAACACTGCTGAAAGAGATAAGCTAGCCTCTGAACTCATTCAACTGGGTCAGGAAGGAATTCAGGAGGTTTGCCGCATGCTGGTTCCGCCAGGAACAGGTGATGATACCCGGGTCCGGTTCGCACTGAATGCACTATCTGTATATGTTCACCGAGCTGGGGCTGAACAGGAACGAGGAATCTATGCTAGAACTCTTTTGAAAGCTCTGGAGTCACAAAAAGATAGTGAGGTAAAAGCATTTTTAATACGTCAGCTTCAACTTGTCGGTAAAAATGAATCAGTTAAACCCCTAAGAATATTTCTCAAGGACAAAAGGTTATGCGAGCCGGCAACTCAGGCACTGCTTGCCATCCGAACACCTGAGGCTGAGAAGGCTTTGTTAAGATCCTTTCGCTCTGCATCAGAAACAAACAGGATCACGATCATAAAAGCCCTGGGTGAGCTTCGCAGCAAGGCAGCTGTGAAAAAAATCACCCGATATGTTTCCAGTAGAAACGAAAAACTGCGCCACGTAACTTTATATGCTCTGGCAAATATCGGCGATCCGAAGTCTGAAAAAATATTAGACAGTATTTCACTAGCTTCCTCATCTTACGAAAGAGCAAAAGCTCCCTCACTTTATTTATTATACGCCCAGCGTCTCGCTGAATCTGGGAAAAAGCAGCAGTGTGCAAGGATCTGCCGTAATCTGATAAAAAACTACACATCCCCTCATGAGAGCAATGTCCCGTGCTTGGCTTTAAGTATACTGGTAAACGCTATAGGCGAGAGGGCTTTTGGAGACCTCCTGTCTTCCATGGAAAATCCAAACAAAGAACTTCGATCAAGAGCAATTGAACTTGCCGGCACTGTCCAAGGAGAATACGCTACCGCACAATGGATAAAAAAAATGACCGAGGTTCCAACAGAAACTCAGGCAGAAATAATCACAATGCTCGGGTACCGCAATGACACAGCAGCGCTTCCTACACTTCTACAGGCATTAAAAAGTGACGAGAAAATTATCCGTCTGGCAGCAATTCCAGCTTTGGCCCATCTTGGAGGAAGTGATGTTCTTCCTGAATTATTCACCTCGTTGTACACAGATCAGGCGGACGAAATTAACACTACAAAACAAGTTCTTAAAAGATTTCCAAGCATCGAGGTTATTCCTGGTGTGGTCAAGATCTTGGAAGAAATGCCTCCACTAGCTCAGGTAGCTCTTATAGAAATCCTGTCTGAGCGGCTGGCAAAGGAACATGTAGATACAGTTTTTGCTCAAATAAATAGTGATCATGAATCAGTCCGGCTTGCTGCTCTTGCCGGGCTTGAAAATCTGGCAAGTGAAAAAGACCTGCCACATTTAATAAAAATTCTTCTTGAAACTCAAGACATCACAAAAATATCGCTCGCCCAAAATGCTGTTGTAGCCAGTGCTAATTTAATTACTGATCCGGAAAAACGCACTGGCCTGATACTAGAAACGCTGGAGGAAACCACCGGCGCAAAACGTGTAGATCTTCTGAGGCCCCTTGCAAAAATTGGTGGAAAGAACGCACTTCAAACTGTTATAGCAGAGACAAAAACCGAAAACCCAATCATTCAAGATGCGGCAGTCTCCACTCTGGCTGAATGGCCTGACATCAGCGCTGCAGAAGAATTGTTTAATATTTACAGTACTACAAAGAAACAGGAACACCGTCTCTTTGCTATTCAGGGTTATGTCCGGCTCGTAATAGAATCAGAACTTGCTCCGGAAAAGAAGCTCCGTAAACTCAAAGAAACCCTGGATATTGCAGCAGAAACAGAAGAAAAAAATCATATTCTAAAGGGATTGGGCAGTGTAAAAACCCTAAACTCACTGAGGCTTGTTGCAGCCTATCTTGGTAACCAGGATTTTCAGGCTCAGGCAGCTATAACCGTGGCAGAAATTGCCTTGCCTCAACCAGGGACAATGAGAGGACTCTTTGGAGCTGAAGTAATATCTGTGCTGAAAAAATCGGTCGGGCTTATAGAAGACAGCTATGAACAGGAAAGGATTGAGAAATATATCAGCACCATTCTGGAGCAAGGAGGATTTGTATCCCTTTTTAACGGGAAAGACCTTTCCGGATGGAAAGGCCTTGTCGGCAATCCCATCAGTCGAGCAAAAATGACTACGGAAGAATTGACCAAGGCGCAGGAAGAGGCAGATCTATCGATGCGTGAACACTGGAAGGCTGTAGACGGGATACTTGTTTTTGACGGCAAAGGCGAGAGCCTCTGTACTTTAAAAGATTACACTGATTTCGAAATGCTTGTTGATTGGAAAATTGAAAAGCATGGAGACAGCGGCATTTATCTCCGCGGTTCGCCTCAAGTACAGATCTGGGATCCAGAACAATGGCCTGAGGGTTCAGGCGGCCTGTACAATAACAAAGAAGGCCCGAGCAAACCGCTGAAATGTGTGGATAATCCTATTGGCGAATGGAGCACCTTACGAATCAAGATGACAGGTGAAACAGTTACGGCTTACTTAAATAATGTACTGGTGGTAGATAATGTAGTAATGGAAAATTATTGGGAGCGGTATAAACCAATCTACCCGGTAGGCCAGATCGAACTTCAATCACATAACAGTCCACTCTATTTCCGTAACATCTTCATCCGTGAGATTATCCCTGAGAAGGGAGCCCAGGGTCTGACTGAGCAGGAAACTGCCGAAGGTTTTGAGCTGTTATTTAATGGGAAGGATCTCACGGGCTGGACCGGTGATACAACCGGCTATGTCGCCGAAGACGGAAAAATCGTTATTTATCCGAAGCGCGGCAGCGGGAATTTGTACACAGAAAAGGAATACAGTGACTTTATCCTGCGTTTTGAGTTTAAACTTACTCCCGGCGCAAACAACGGGCTGGGGATTCGCGCTCCTCTGACAGGAGATGCAGCTTATGTAGGCATGGAACTTCAAATCCTGGATAATACGGCTCACATCTATAAAGACCTTGAACCATACCAGTATCACGGCTCTATATACGGTATTATTCCTGCCAAACGCGGCTATCTCAGACCTGTAGGCGAGTGGAATTATGAGGAAGTAATTGCAAAGGGCAGAAGAATCACCGTCAATCTCAACGGCGTGACTATTGTTGATGCAAATATCGATAAAGCCAGCACACCCACTACACTAGATGGAAAAGACCATCCAGGACTCAAACGGGAGAAGGGGCACATTGGTTTTCTCGGCCACGGCTCGCATGTGGAGTTCCGCAATATCCGAATCAAAGAGCTAAACGAAATCCCCCGGGTGCTGATATTTATTTATAATCTTTAAAAGCCGGGGCTCACTAAAAAATTAGCGTACTCTTGGAAACGTTCTTTATTTACCCGGCTTCCAATCAGCCATGCTATCAAAAACATCTGCGAGTATTCTAATACATTTATCTATCTGTTCTTTAGTATGCATCGAAGAAACTGATAGCCTCAGCCTGGTTTTATTCTTTGATACAGCTGGATAAGTGACAACACCCGTGTATAACCCTTTCTGTTGAATCCTCTTACTTATTTCACGCAACCTTAAATCATTTCCAGCCATGACAGGAACCACCTGAGATTTAGTACTTCCAATATCAAGCCCTGCTTCTTTCAGCTTGGTATGCATATAATGAGTATTTTCCCAAAGTTTATCCATTCTAGATTTATCTTTATTGAAAATTTCAAGGACTTTGAGAATCCCAACAGCGGTGTGAGGAGCCATAGCACATGAAAAAATATAAGACCTTGCAAAAAACCTGAATAAAGCGACAAGTTTCTCACTTGCTGCAGCATATCCTCCAATAGCACCGAAGGATTTACTGAACGTACCAATAGAAATATCAACTTCATCTTCAAGGCCAAAATGTTCTGCCACTCCTCCCCCTTTTTTCCCAAAGGCCAAAGAGGCATGAGCCTCATCAACTAATATCTTCGCTCCATGTTTTTTACAAATGGGGATTATTTCAGGAAGGTTTGACAGGTCTCCATCCATACTATAAACACCTTCCACACAAACCATAACCCTTTTTGTTTTTAAACCATTAAGAACTTTATCCAGGTGCTTAGGATTATTGTGCGCAAAAACTTTTATATTTGCTCCGGATAACCTTACCCCATCATATATAGAAGCATGAGACAGAATATCCAAGACTGCAGTATCACCAGGTCTTAAAAGCGCTGATAGTATTCCCAAATTTGTCACATATCCTGTTGAAAATACTATTGCTGATTCTTTTCCTTTTAATTTAGCTAATTCTTCCTCTAACTTCTTGACCGGATTAGAATATCCGCTGAGCAGTGGTGCTGACACAGCCCCGGTGCCAAATTCGTTGATAGTTGTCTGAACAGCTTTAACGACTTCAGGATGAAACGAATATCCGAGGTAGTTATAAGAACAAAAATTTAAAAATTTTCTTACTGAATTTGTGTTTCGGTCATAAACTTCAAATTCAGCTTTTGGGCCAGACATCATGGGTTGACCATAGACTAAATATTTCCTTCTTTCTGCATCTAACATGTATTCCCAGAAATAATCAGCCACTTCAAAAAGGTCGTTACTTTCAAAATTAAGGAAGTCTACTAAAGTGTAGTCATCACAACTTATTTTTTTTCCTTCAAGGTCTTTTTTCTTCAACACCATCTTGTTCTCCTCTTAATATTAGAAGACTACTTATTATATTATTTTTGACGAAAATTTCATATTTTATTATAAACTCCTTAAAAGCCTGATTATGAGCAGTCAGGTATCTTCAATAATTTCGAAGTCAAGCAGGCATGTGTATCCCTCCACAGATAAATTCAAAAACCAATTTCCTTTTGCTTCTATCATAGAAAAATATGGAAGTCAAAGTGTCCGAAGTAATTTGTCAAGGCAAAGCGAATATTTCCGGTTTTGTGCCACGTAAATATTTCCGGTTCTTGGCAAAGTAATAAAGGATAGTACTATCTTCTTATCTGGCAGGAGAGATTATGTCCAGAAAAGTCGGCTGGAGGGGGAAAAAATTGGAAAGGAGGGAATATTCCAGCCGACCAGAGAGAATATCTCTAAAAATAATAAATCAAGAAATAGAGTAAATAAATAGGATAACTTCTGTTTTTTATGTAGGATATTTTTAAAATATTTGTCAGCATTTGTCCTACATGAAGTAAATAATATATTCCATTTTTTAGCTAACCTTTTTTGTCCGAATGCGGACACCTTGTGTTATAAAATCGGACATTTTTTGGAAATATTTCTATAAACTTTTTTAGTCTAGCCATATCCTAACATTGGCACAAAATTTGCATACCTAATGTTGTTACGTATATCGGAATAAGAGGTATAAAATGATCTCAAAAGCATTGATTGCCGCTTCCACAAAACCAATAATTTTATCAATTCTCTTAAGCAACGAGAACTACGGGTATCAAATCATTCAAAGAGTTAAAGGGATTTCCAACGGCAGCCTTGAATGGTCTGATGGCATGCTCTACCCAGTCCTCCATAGGCTCGAAAAGGATGGATACATTATTTCCCAATGGAAGGTCTCAAAAGAAGGCAGGCACCGCAAATATTACAGGTTGACTGATATGGGAATAGAGGAACTTGAAGCCGAAAAGAGACAATGGATAAGTGTACACTCGGCGCTGTCAAAACTGTGGAAACCCTTTCCTGCTTAACTTGAGGAGGACATACATTAAGAGAACACACTTTCTCTAAGAAAGAATGTTGTAAGGAGGTAAAAATGTTTGACATAAAAAAAGCCATCAAACAATGGCAAAAAACCTTAAGAAAAAATGAGGCGTTTGAAGACGGATATATTGCGGAATTGGAATCACACCTTAGAGATGAAATCGATAATCAGATTAGCCTTGGGCTAAATGAAGAAAAGGCTTTTGATAAAGCAGCCTTAATAATCGGCCAGGCTGAAAGCATCGGCGCTGAGTTCTATAAAACCCACACACGACACCTCAGCGGACGTCCTCCATGGAAACCCCCACGCTTCATGCCAGAACTTCTCTGGAATTATGTCAAAGTAGCTATCAGAAAAATCAAGAGGCATAAAGGCCATTCTTTCATTAATATTTCTGGTCTGGCTATCGGAATGGCCTGTTGCTTTATCGTATTTTTATGGGTCAAGGATGAGCTGAGCTTCGACAGATTCCACTCGAATGCCCAAGAAATCTATAGGGTATTGTTAAACCCTCAGGACACAGATATATATCATCCTTATGGCCCAGGACCTCTTGGCCCTGCACTAGCATCTGACTATCCAGAAATCATCAACTTCACCAGAATGTTCGGGCATGCCAATGGGCCACTGAAATATAAAAATGAGGTTTTTAATGGAAAGGTCCGTGGAGTGAGTCCTTCGTTCTTTGAGATATTCACTTTTCCGTTTGTCAAAGGCGATTGGAAAAATTGCCTGTCTGAACCCCATTCTATCGTTTTAACAGAAAAGATGGCAGCCAAGCTATTTAAAGACGAAGATCCCATCGGAAAAACACTGGGATTCGAATGGTGGGGAACATGGCATGATCTAAAAGTCACAGGTGTTATCGAAGATGTGCCTCCCAATTCTCATATCCAGTTTGACTATCTGCTACCGTTCGAATTTGTGACATGGTCTGGAATGACCATAGAAAGCTGGGATATAGGTTCTTATAAAACTTATTTATTGCTTCCAAAAAATTCTAACTTTAAGGAAGTGAGCGAAAAAATTGCTGGTACTATCAAGAAACACTTTCCCGAATCTCCTAACACATTATATTTAGAACCTTTAACCCGAATTCATCTTTTTGAGTTTAAAGGCGGCGGCCCCATAACTTATATTTATATTTTTTCCATCATAGGTATACTCATCTTATGCATTGCCTGCATTAATTTCATGAATCTTTCCACTGCACGTTCCATAGAACGCGCCAGAGAAGTGGGAATAAGAAAAGTTGTCGGCTCAACTCGTGCCCAACTCATAAGACAATTCCTGGGTGAATCTATCCTCCTGTCTCTTGTTTCGTTCATTTTTGCATTAATCTTGGTCCAAGTGCTCCTTCCCCATATCAATAATATCGCAGGGAAGCAGCTGACGCTGTCTTACTCCAGCAGCCCATTATTAATCTTCTTAGGAATTGCTGTCGTCACGGGAATCATCTCAGGTAGTTATCCAGCTGTACTCCTTTCCAGTTTTCGACCCACAACGGCATTGAAGGGACTTAAAAGATCGGATTCTCAAAATATCAGTCTGAGAAAACTCCTCGTTATAGGACAATTTGTCGTTTCAATCGCGCTTATCACCGGAGCAATCATCATCCACCAGCAGCTTATATATATGAGAAATATGGATATGGGTATAAACAAAAAGCATGTTATCAATATGGAATTAAGAGGGAGTTTGCGTAACAAGTATAAAACCATTAAAGAAGAACTTCTAAGGAATCCTGATATTCTGGCTGTATCTGCCACCAATGGCTCATTTTCCAAGATTTTCGGATCAGACAAATTTGGCTGGGAGGGCAAGCCAGAAAGTGAAAGAATTGTTATGTCAATTCATTCAGTGGATTTTGACTACCAGAAAATCTTTGATATCAAAATGGCTCAGGGCAGATATTTTTCTCGGGATTATCCAACAGACATCTCAGATGGCATTATAGTTAATGAGACAGCAGCAAAAATCATGGGGATGGAATCGCCGATTGGCCAGCAGATTTCCTGCTGGATTCCTTTCGACCCCAAAAGATCAGGAACAATCATAGGTGTTGCGAAAGATTTCCATTTTCGTCCCCTTCATGAAAAAATCAATCCTCTGGTCCTGGTTATAGCTCCTGGATGGTTCACGGATGTTTATATAAGGATAAATCCTGAGAATGTGCCTGAAACTCTGGGATTTTTAGAAAAAACGCTTAAAGAACTTGCTCCAGATTATCCCCTTGAATATAGTTTTTTAGACGAAGATATTGATAGTCTTTACAAGGTTGAACAGCGAATTGGAAATCTCGTGAAATATGGAACCTTCCTGGCTATTTTTATTGCCTGCTTAGGGCTATTTGGCCTGGCGTCCTTCACCGCTGAGAATCGAACCAAAGAGATCGGCATCCGTAAAGTGCTTGGCGCATCTGTCTCTGGAATTGTGCTCTTACTGACTAAGGAATTCACGAAATGGGTGCTTGTGTCCAACATTATAGCCTGGCCAATTGCTTATATTATTATGAATAAATGGCTCCAGAATTTTGCCTATCACATCAATATCGGAATATGGACGTTTTTACTATCGGCAGCACTGGCGTTGATAATTGCTTTAATCACAGTCAGCTTTCAGGCGATTAAGACCGCGACCTCCAATCCAGTGGAATCATTGAGATATGAATAGAAAATAGTCACTACGAGGCTCAAGACCGTAGCACTCTCATAAAAAAATATCTCTATAACACTAATCTAATTATAAATACATTTATGGCCAGCTCCAATGTCAATGTCAAGGAATTGGCTTATTCTTTGATTTATGGATAATTATTTTTGGGTTCGGACCCAAGGCCCTGTAATTAGTATTACAATGTAAAGCCGTAGGAGAATTTGATGAGAAAGACGTTGTGTGGATATATTCCAAATAAATCTTTCATATTGTTCATGAAAGAAAATTCGCCACTGGAGAAACTGCCGATTCTACCCTGGGACCAGACCAGATATAAAGCGGAACCAGGTCTATACTCCCACCTCAATACAAGATTCGACCGGAACTGAAGGAAGTTGAAATTCGGATTTTCAATTCTATAATCAACCACCCCATCGCGGTTTTCATCGATGCCCAACTCACTGGCGCTCATTTCATAATTAACCTCATCTCCTGAAAACTGATAAAAACGGTCCCTATATTCTTCTGCCCTCGGATCGGTTATCCTCTTAAAATCCGTGTACTTGCCAGCAGACACAAAGGGCTGTCCATAAAACTGAATGGACAGATCCGGCGTCAGGCTAAAATTCAGCCGGAACGTAACGCCAAGAGTTTTTTGATCGAGCCTTGCAAAAATATATCTTTTTTCTGCATTAAAATCTTCCTGGCAAACATACTGTAGACCCTGTTTATTTAAGCTCAAAGAAGGCCGAATCGATAATGAAAGAGCATTGGTCGGCCGGTATGTCATGCCAATGCTGTAATTATTAAAACTGGAATTACCTTCGTCCCTATAAACATTACTATATGACAGATTTATACGGACTCTTTTTCTGCTGTCGGACTGAACGCTGTACCAGGCATTCCAGGCTCCTGGATACCGCAAGGAAGGGCCGCCACGTAGGGCGTTCGTAGAAAGGCTTTCCGCATTACGATTGATACCAAATCCAAAGTTCCAGTAATTTTTAAACTGTGAGTTAACATAAATGTTTCCACCGTAAAAAGTATTCACACCGCTGAAATCCCATCCTTTCCATTGGTTAAAACCGATGTTAATACTGCGGAAAATACTAAATGGCTTCCAGATCTTGTAACCTGCCCACACAAACTGCATGATACTATCTGCTCCACGAAGATATCCCATATCATTCAACTCAAGGCCGGGTGAACGCCAGGTTACTCCGCTTATGAACTGAAGATTCCCGCTGCCGAGCTTCCCAAAGGCAACAGTTCCTCCATGACCTGACAGCGAAGTCCTGTTGGGATCTAAGGCCACATGGTCTGCGTCTGGCCGCTGAAAATATCTGACCGGTGATTTCTGGGTTCTAAGAAGAGCCTCCGTGGAACCCTGGACATTACTGAATACAACATTTGCAGAGAGAAAGTAAGTCCTGTTTTTCCAGCTTTGATAAAAATCCACTCCTCCTGTATAGGCTGCAGAATGCAAAAAATCCAGCTCTGTATTATTTATGCTGCGGTTTGTGGCAGTGAGCATTGTTCCTATAATCGTTTTTCCTTTGTTGTAATCCTTCTGAAGCCTGAGGCCGAAATAATTGGCAAGAGGTTCCACTGCCTCTTCGCGGTGCTGCCCGTAATCCTGAAAACTTATCATGGCATTCTCTTCTGCTGTAACGCTGTTAATGATTCCTATGGACAATCCGCTTTTTGTCTTGCCTGTGAGTTTAAAAGCTCCGATTATGGAAGTATTCTGAGGCATATCAACATATTCGTCTTCCCCTGTTTCCGGAACATATTGCGGCCTGCGACCTATCCGCCTTGAATAAAACAGATTGTCGCTTGAAAAACCTCCATTCCCCAACATTATCTTAAAATTGAGAATATTCCGCCCCTCAATGAAGAAAGGTCTCTTTTCTTCAAAATAAGTTTCAAAGGCTGTGAGATTAACAACCGAAGGGTCAGCTTCAACCTGCCCGAAGTCAGGATTGATCGTAAAATTCAGGGTCAAATCACTTGTAATCCCAACCTTTCCGTCCAGTCCACCCATAAACCGGCTTGACTGCCCTGTTGCAAACGGATTTCCTATCTCCCTTTTATAGCTCTGCAGCTGGCCTACTGAATAGGGAAATAATTCGATCAGGCGGGAAGCCTTGAGACCTTGAAGCCCGTGCAGCTCACCAAACTCATGCACCCAACCCGATGAATCCTTGGGAATAAACTGCCAGCCCGAGCTCTCTTTTTTCCGGAACAGACTCCGTGTGACCTGAAGCCCCCAGATCTGATTATCCTTTTTTCCAAAACGAAGCTGGGAGAGTGGGATTCTCATTTCTGCTGTCCAGCCCTCCTCATCAACAGCTGTTTTCACATACCAGATCGGGTCCCAGTTTGAATCTCTATTCTCTCCGTCATTAGAGATAAGCACATCTCCTTTGACTCCTGCAGCATTGACCAAAAAGGAAAAAGCTGTCCGTTGGTCAAAGTAACTGTCGATATCGATTCCGACACTGTCACCTTCCAGGTTATCGCGTCTGGACAACTGCTTCACAATATTTTCCGGTTCGCTGTCATAGGCTCGGATTGCAATATATATATTTTTTTCATCATACAGAATTTTGAAAACAGTCTGCTGGGAAGGATCTTTGCCCTCATAGGGTTCTCTCTGAATGAAACCGCCTTCCCATCCCCCTTTTTCCCAGATAGGGTCATTCAACTTTCCATCAATAACCGGTGGATGTGGGTTGATGTACTTTGCTGTATAGAGCCTTTTTTCTTGTTTATTCGCAAAAGCGAACTGAAGGATAAAGAAAACACCAAATAAAAGTATAAGTGCTTTTTTCATGGCAGCCTCACTTCTCTGTATCGTCATTTTTTACCTTTCAATTATAAAGACGCACAAAGATATAAATGGTTGGCTGGCTTTATTAATAATATTTAAATATTGGGGCTGGCTCGTATTACTTCAGGAAAAAATTGTCTGTCCAGATTTTCCTACATTAAGGCTTTTTTAGTGCAGCATTATGTTGTCCAACAACTCTTAGAATGATTTCGTTTTTTTCTCCATACTCAAAAGTAAATCTGTACGAAGCATTAACTCTAGCTTCAAAAATGAACCTTGTTCCTATGATTTTTTTTATTTTTAATGACGGACTCCGAGGATTGGATACTAAGATCTTTAGCTGTTTCTTTAGCTTTTCCTGTGTTTTTTGATCTAAATCAAGAACGCTTTTTCTGAACCTTTCTGTTCTTGTCAATCTTAGAACTTTCTTCAATTTCATCAAATAGTTCCTCAACAGAATCAAAAGCCTTCACTCTCCCCTTCTGGATATCTTTTTCAGCCTCTGCCTCAAGTTTTTGCCACCGTTCCGTCCAAAACCAATCTTGACTCTTATCTATGACTTTTAGGGGAACCAATACAATTGTATTGTCAACAATTTTGGCTAAAACAAAACTCCCTTTTTTTAATTCCAAATCTTTTCTTATATACAACGGCAAAGTCACCTGCCCTTTTTCTCTCACTTTAACCAATTCTTCCATCTTTATCTCCTAATTTGTCAGATATTCCTAATTTCTTACTTTCCTACTTTCATACAATAATATTCTCATTTTTTAATAATGTCAAGTGCTTCATGGAGACGATTCTAATTGTCTGTTTTTCTCAAATAAAAAGAAAAATAAAAATAATAGCAACCAAAAGAGTTAAAATTACGTATAATATATTTAGAGGTAAATCATCGAACAAATATGTCAGGAGAGGCAGCTATGAGCTTACGAGAAATCTTGGAAAAGTTAGTTGAAGACAAAGTACCAATATTACTGAGTTCCAACAATAAGGATTGGGAAGCAGGTGCCCTGCTGGAATATCTTTCAGAACCTATGTTAAAAAGACGGGCACACCTCCAGCCAGGACTTTATATTGCAGAGATTAATGATTCTGGCTACCTCGGTCATGTACTTTATAAAGTAAAACAAAAAGTTTAAAGCCTTACAATAAAAACAAGGCGCTGCCCACTTACTACTTTTTAAAACTTACATAAGACTCCAGTACTTTCAAATACTTTGAAAATGCCTTTCTCCCCTTTTCTGTAATGGTACAAGTCGTCAGAGGTTTTTTCTTTTTAAAAACCTTCTTTATGGAAATGTATCCAGCCTCTTCAAGTTTTGATAAATTCGTACTTAAATTTCCATCTGTAGTTCCAACTGTCTCCTTCAAATAATTAAAACTCGCTTCTTTAACAGAAATCAGGACTGATAATATTGCAAGCCTTATCCGGGAATGAATGACAGGGTCAAGTTG